>ULQU01043894.1_pt1 | contig 29493 bp, 23 predicted proteins | sample 1954841 | NCBI WGS metagenome assembly ULQU01 (sample SAMEA4835664, study PRJEB28245) | human gut metagenome | biome: gut microbiome; material: fecal sample | place: Denmark | collected 2008
TCCAGCAGAGTAACGTGCAGATATTGCCTAATGCAAAATATTCTGTGCAGAATTTCTATGGTAGTGATTATGCTAAACACGTATTGAGCAGCCGTAATTGTAGCAAGGAAGTTATTCCTGCGGGAGTTATTGCTGATATGTACTACTATAGCGAAACCAGACCATGTCAAGTAGCCAATGAAATCTACCGTGCATCAGAGTTAGCTTTATGCGAGAAGCGTTTGGAAAATGATAGCATCCTCTGTTTGTACGGTGATGATGGGGTTGGTGTAACTACTCTTTTGGCTCAATTTGCCAAGCAGCATGGTGCCAATTGCGTAAGCTATTTCTATGATGGCCTCAATATCGTTTTGATGGATGCTGAGGTGATGGAAGTCAGTGTGGCGCAACAGTTACATTGGTATGTGAATGGCAACGATGATGATTTCAATATAGCAGATGCATCTCAGGCAAATTTACCATATCTGACGTTTTCTGCTCTTCGAAAGCTCAGAAGCTCGGATAAACCTTTGTATTTTGTATTTGATGGCTTTGATGATATCCCATCAGAGAAAGTGGAAAGTATCAAACGCTTTTTCGAAAAAATGCTATGGGGGCAGGGAAAGTTTATCTTTTCCGGAAGGATTGACGACATCAAGCAGATAATACCTTCTAATTCCAAATTGAGTATAAGTGAATATGAAATTATTCCGTTTGGACCTGCTGACGTGAAAAATTATTTTAGTCAAGCTGTTCCTGATATTTCAGAAGAGGAGTTGGATTCTCTGTATAGAATTACCAAAGGAAAAGGACATCGAATGAATGTTGTTCTCCATCGCTATATAGAAAAAGGAAAGTTAAAAGAACTGCTTGATAGTAATGCAACTGGTACCAGCGATTTGTATGATGAGGATTTTCAGCATATTTTTGCGGGCGGTGATCCAGTTACTTTGGATTTCTTTGCTTTGCTGACTTATACTGAGTTTCCTTTGCATTTACCTGTTGCCATGGATATTTTGTCCTTATCAGAAAATGAATTCCAGAACTTGGTAAAGAAATATAGTGAATTCATATCTGTTCTTCCAAATGGTATCTGTTCATTTGTTAATGAAGGATTCCATAAGTATTTAAAGAGACAACTGAAGAGATTGAAGCAAGAGATGGAACTGAAGATACTGCATGTTATACAACAGCCACAGTATATGCAAACTCATAGCAGTTTTGTACCACCTCTTATGAAGGCTCTCAATATGACCGACCAGCTTGTAGCTTATCTGTGTAAGGAGAATATTCAGAAGATAGTGGTATCAAACAGGTCTCAGGCAGCTCTCAATGAACAATGTGAATTTGGCTATGACTCTTGCAAGGAATCTCCAGAGAAGTATGCTGCAACTTTATTTCGCTTTGCTCTCAACAAATCGATGTCTCGCGAGATAGAGAAGAATGAGTTGTGGGATAATGAGTTGGAAGCACTTCTTGTTACTGGTCATGCCGAACAGGCGTTGGCTTTGGCTCAGAATGTCTATCTTTCGGAGGAACGCTTGAAATCATTCCTGCTGATAGCCAGAAAACGTAACTTGCTGAACCCATCTGATTATGAGGTCATAAAAGAGAACATTGGTCAGTTGGTTTCAGTCATTCAGTTCGAAAAGATACCAAGCAAGGCTATCGAGTTGGCAAAACTTCTGATGCCCATAGATTATGAATCAGCCATAGGTATTGTTGACCGTGTTGCAAAAGCCAATAAGGAAACCATTAATGCTGATCGTGTATATACGCTGATGTCATTAATGGCAAACAAGTCGGATTCAGAAACTGGCAACGTAACCAATTTCGATATGGTCAGTGCCAAGATAGAGGATGACGGCCTACGAAATTTCACTCATGCAGCAAAGAATCTGTTTGCTGATGTTTCTGTAGAGTATTTCCTGGAAGAGTTGGATAAACTTCCAAGCGATACCCGAAAGTTGCATCTCCTACAGATTTGGTTGCCGGAACATGAAAACAAGGTAAATATCGGAAAGGCGATATTGGAGGCTATTCAACTCATCGTTGCAGTCTCAGATACAGATATGCCTAAAGCAAGAATTCTCAATACGGTCTGTCACTCTATGTCAAAAATGACCAGTGAAGAAATGAGCAAGGCTATGATTTATGTTGATTCCGTGCGTGAGACCATTAAATATCCGACATTTGATTATGTGGATGCAGAATTGACTATAATAGAAGCCATCAAGGATCATTTACCGGAAAAGAGCAAGACTTTGCTTGAAGATCTTTATTGCTATATCATTGATTTGGAAGATGAGTCTGTGCGTGTAGCTTGTTATTCTAAAATCCTCGGTCGTTTCGAGTATTTGGGAAAAAAGTCAGAGACAGAAAAGACCCTTCAGACCTCCACTTTTGAAATACGTAAAGAAATCACGAATAGTGTCCGCCATCTATTACAGGAGACAGCCTATCATTTAAAAGTGGTAGAAGAACCTATCAAGGCTTTGGTCTGCGACTACCCTACGATGATAGATGAGTTGATAAAAGAGATCAATACTCAGGAGCGAAAGATGAAAGCCTATTCCCTGGCAGCCAGTCAGTATCTCTTGAAACAAGATGAAAAGAAACTCAAGCTGAATTATTTCTTTGAACTCATTTCGAAGACGGATAATACTTATGAGAATCTGGAGAATCCGTTGGATTTACTTTCTCACTTGCTTTATCATGCTGATAACATAGATCATGAAACTTTTTTGCCAATCATCAAGAGTAATTTCCATTATTTCGAACAACTGGAACAGGCATCAAGCCGCATTATAATTTTTATGCGTGTATTTCTATGGATGCATAAGCATTTCCCTGAGGATACATTTGCCAACAAAATTAAACAGTTGATATTTGAAAGTTGGGATTCCATCAGTCTTCTGAAACCGAGGGTTGAGTGTGGTTTTTTCCTAGCAAAGAGTTTTGCTAAGGTATCTAGTGAAGATGCAGAAAGAATATTGGAAAAGTGTAACAAGATGAAGGCTGAATGCTTTCTTGTATCATCTTCTTGTGTTACAGCCTACGATATAGCTCTGGAACTCTATACACGTTCTATGGGTTTGTTAGTAAGATACAAAGTTTGTGACGATAAAGAACAGCTCACACAGTTTGCAGAGGATATAGATACCCAATTGTCTACAGGAGAGAAAGCCATCGTTTGGGGAACTTTAGCGTTGGAATACTCTTTAGTCAATGATACCGACCAGTTTAAAACATTGTGCAGTAAGTATTTGCCAACTAATTTGGATCATTGTTCTCTGCGAGATCAGAAATGTATCTTATATGGTATGGCTCCTGCTATGTTTTATTATAGTTCTAATACGCTTTTTTCTTTGTTGGAGCGTTATGATGAACAGTTCCAGAATGATTGCATCAGGCGGGTTACTGATTTTATCTTCTGCAAGAAAGGTTTTCTTTCCGGAGTTTCGGCAGAATATAAGGCATATAATTTGGAGTATGAAGATTATCAGCATTTGATAATGCTCTTGAGTCGAGCTTCCAATGATGAAATCTTTTATCATACTTCAAATATCATAGCAAAGAGTTTAAAAGAAGGCAAGCCAAATCGTGTCTTAAGTACAGAAAAGAAGAGTTCTATTGTGAAGGAGTTGGAGAGCATCATAGAAGAAAAACTTCCTTCTTCTACCGGTATCAAGCACGAAGGATATAAGATAGCCTGCATGGCAGCACTTCGAAATTCCATATCTCCGTTTGATAGCAGAGATAAGGCTGAGTGGCAGAGTAAAATAGAGAAGATAGATAATAAGGCAGACCGCTCTTTCCTCTATCTTCAACTTGCACCTTATTTCCCGAATAGGGGAGACAAGGAACTGTTTTTCAAGAAAGGCATAGAGTTGGCAGAATCAGTATCCTCTACTTATGATAAGGTGAATCGTTTAGATATGAGCATCAACGAGTGCATAGATAATAATCTGGGAGAACTGGTAAAGCCTATGGCAGAATTGGCATTGAAGAGTTTGCGTATCAACGGAACACTCAACGATTACAAACGCTTAATAGACATGGTTTATCAGCATAAGCCAGAATTAGCCGAGGAAATGGTTAACAATCTGGATAAAGATCCTGCCCGTGTTCAATATAAGAACAAATTGTTGCGTCATATCACTTCAGCAAAGAAACTGAAACAAGCTCATGAGAAACTTGATTCGATAGACAATCTGAATACACGAGAGCAGGTTAAGTTCTTCGAGAAGCAGTTGGACAACCTTATCAGTGGAACAGGTCAACTGTTGGATGTAAAGCATATCCTCGATTTGTCAATTAAGCATATTTACAATCATAATATTGATGAAGCAAAGTATGCAATCATTTACGTGATGGAAGATGTTTTCCGAAAATATAATCAGAGTAGGAAAAATAAAGACTTGCTGTTAAAAATTCATGGAGCATTACGTTATAACTTGAAGTTAGTGCTGTCTTTGGCTGCTGATACGAAGGAACGTATCGATCGGGTAGATAGTTTGATTAGTTCTCATTCTTTTGCAGAAGAGGGCTATATTCAGATAGGCGATGAAGAGAAGGCTAGAGCTCATATTTTCAATTGGTATCAGGCATGTAACTTCAATACCCTGACAATTATCGATCCATATTTTAAACCACAGGATCTGACTATAGTTAAGCAGCTATGTGATATCAACAATAGTCTGGAGATCAGAATACTCTGTCATCGCCAGAAATACACAAATGAAGACTATGTGTCAGCATGGAAGAATATATCTTCCGGCGTGATCAATAACATCAGTCTTAATTTCGTGTGGTATGAAGATAAAGCTACCGACGGGCCTTTGCACGATCGTTATTGGATATGTTCTGATGAGGAGAATGACGAGTACAAGGGTATTTCTCTCTGTTCCATAGATAGTCTGGGTAAGAAAGAGAGTTCCATTACTGATATTAGTCTAGGTATCGTTATGGAGGTTCTTCATTCTTATTCTAAATATGTCTATACGAAAATCAAGAAAATTGGTGGAAGACTATTAGCATATGACTCTATGGAGTTAGATTAAATCCGTTCTGTAGAGAGTATATTTCCGAAGTGCTGATTCCAAATCTGCGTCATCTGCGTGCCCTTAATCTCCCAGAGCCCGCCCAGTTCTAAAGAAATCTGTGTGAATCAGTGCAATCTGTGGGACTTAAAAAGAATAAACTCCTCATTCGAGTGGCGACAAGTGCAGAGCGATACTGCAATGAGGAGCAAAAAAGTATAAAATCATGAAATCTTTTTTATCAATCAAACCTGGAGCAACCTTTTTCTTAGGTAGCTCCCAGACCCTCGTCTATCATAAAGACAGCATTGAGGTCATTTACCGTTACCAGTCAGGTAAGAAAAGCTTCTACACTCATGTTTATATGTACATTGTAGATGACACCAAGGTAACCCTTTATGCCGATTGGGGCGATTACTTCCTCCATTTGGATTCAATAACCCAAATCGACCATTTCGACGGCATCATGAAGCGCCCTTGTCCTACTTTCGTAGAAATCCTGACCAACGATGATTTCGAGAAGGCAGGCATCATGTCGATGAATGGAAAGGAGACGATGGGCTTAGGCATGGATGTAAAGATAGATTGGAATGGCAAAATCAAGCCAGCCTCTCTCCCATATCATCCATCGGTATCCGATGGCATTATAAAGTTAACAGAGAAGAGCCTCAAGCTCTACACAGAAATCTCCAAGAACTGCCCCCTGAAACTCTGGAAAGACCGACTAGTAGCAGTTTGGGGGGAAGAAACAAGATAGAAAGCGGTTTCAGAAAAATGAAATACATTTTTCGTACGACAGTATGTAAGGAATCCTTACATACTGTCGCTAATACCCTAACGAGTCTCATGACCGTTGGCTTGTACTGCAATGTCAGATGAAGTTAACTCCGTTGAAAATGTTGGTTTATACAAATCTTAATTGAAAAATAAGTTATGATAGTTTTACCAGATACAAAAACATTTGATTCCAGCATACGTTTGGTGCAACTCGTAGGAGGTGTCACCAAAGTAAATATGCTAAAGGTGTGCGACAAACTCGACCTATATGTTAGTCCGAACTTGAAGAAGGACGAGACGGCACGCCGAGTAGCACAGGAACTGCTCGATAGTCCTATTGAGATATTGAGCAACCTCAACAAGCAAGAGTTGCAAATTATCGATGAGTTTGTCAAGGGCGGTGCCAACACCTATGTAGTTCGTAAGATGCGCAAGACTCTGTTCAAGCTTCAGAAACTATACTTGGTTGCAACCTATTGTGATGAAGCAAACCAGGAATGGCATATGCTCATGCCTGATGAACTTCGTGAAGTCTTGGCTAAGGATTACAAGTTCTACCTCGACTTGGCAGAGAAAGGGCAGAAAGGACCTACAGCCAAACAGCTCCGCATGATGGCAGCGATGAAGAGGATAATGGGGGAATGATAAATTTTAAATTTCAAACATTAAATCAAAATGAAAAACAATGATCAAATAGTTTTAAAATCTAAAGTAAGGGGATGCTTAAATTTTACTAAACAGAAGGGTAAAGTCAATGCAGATTCTGATGTAGATGGAAACTTAAATTATACAAGCCAAGAATTGCCAAATGATGAGAAATGCAATAAAAAGGTAAGTTGGTGGACAAAGACGCATGTCATTTGTGTGGTTATAACAACTATAATTGCCGTCTTGGGATTTTTAATTCTTCACAATTTTATTAAGTTATAACTTGTCTTACGGTTTATCCGAATTTCTGTATTTTACAAAAAAATGGTTATGATTAAAATGTTTGCCAAGATTAGAGGATGGTTCAATTTTGTACATCAAACTGTGAACAATTACAGCAACACCCTCCTTATGCCGATGAACGACTTCATTAAATCGTACAGTACAAATGGCATAACATATATTTCTTTTCCAAAATTCGCTGAAATAAGGCATCAAATATTGACAGAACCATATCGGCTCATACAATTCATGGGATTGTCAGGTATTGGCAAAAGCCGAATGATATTTGAGATATTCCATGGAATCGACAATTCAAATAATTATTATTGCAGCAATGCTTCTGATGATAGGTTACTGAATGAGTTATCTACATTCTTACGAGAAAGAATGAATGAAGAAGGTGTCATCGTTTTAGATGATTGCAACGGTGATGCATTTAGCAAAATTAGTAAGTTGCGTTTGGAAATCAATACCAAATACAAGATTATTGGTATTTATAATGATACAGAAGATATTGTGCGAGAAAGAGGGGTAAACCAACTATATTTAAATCGTAGAGATTTGCTCGATTCTGTCAACCAATATATTCAAGATCAAATAGGATTGCTGGGCAATCAAGCAGAAAATATTGTGCGACAGATACAAGATATTTCAGATGGATTTCCTGTTGTGGCAATCAAGGCGATTCAGTCTTATAGAGAAAATGGTGTTACAAATTTGATGAATGAGGATGAACTTTGGAAGAAGATGTGTGGTTATCAAAGTCTCACGGTAGATGAGCGAGTAGCCTTGCAGTCACTTTCTTTGTTCGAGCCCTTAGGTTATGAGCAAGAATTTGCACGTGATTATCAAATGGTAAAGTATAACGAAAATATAACTCCATTTGATTATAATCATCTGAAAATAGACGATATATTTGAGAAACTTGTAAAATCTTATAAAAATAAAGAGTTGATAGAAATAAACTCTTGTTGGCTTTTGGTGCGTCCTCTTCCACTTGCAGTATGGCTTGTAGGACAATGGTTTCGTAATTGCGGGCAAAATAGATTTGTGCAGGTTCTCAATGATTTGGATGCCATTCAAGAACAGGCACAAGCAAATAGAATGAAGCGTGCTTTGTGTAAGCGCATTCAAAATATGCAAGATAACGAAAAGGCAAAATACCTTTTTGAAAGACTCATGGCAGTAGGAGCCCCTTTCCATTATGAGGAAGTAGTATGTTCTGATTTTGGTTCACAGCTCTTCCTCGCAATATCTACAGTGAACCCAGTAGCCGTAACTAATTGCCTTTATGATGTTGTCATGCCCCAGTCTATAGATTGGACTAAAAATATCAAAGGTGATGTTCGTCGCAATTATATATGGTGCTTGGAAAGATTAAGCATGCCAGAGACTACTTTCCGTAAGGCAGCCCTTCTGCTGGCTAAATTTTCTTTGGCAGAAAATGAGTCCTGGGCTAATAATGCCACAGGACAGTTGCTCCAGCTTTTTCATGTAGCTTTGTCTGGAACAGAAACTACATTACGGCAACGTTTGGATGTGATAGAAGAACTGCGAACGTTGGGAGATGAGTATATTCCCATCGTATTAAAGGTAATAGATAGTGCTTTCTCTTATTCTCATTTTTCTCGCAATGCAGGATATGAGCATATTGATGGAAAAGTTTACACGGATTTTGAGCCTATGGGTGTTGACATTTGTGAATATTGGGAAGGATGTATAAAGATATTAGGTGAACTCTTACAATATAGACCAGATAGCGTAAATCAGATAGCTGATATTATTGTAAGTCATGTATATGATCTTAGTTTGCGGTCTGGTTGCTATGATTATTTGGAAAAACTCATCAATATGGTAGTTAATGCTCGTGGCAATGAATGGCCTGAGATGCACAAACAACTCTTGAAATTAAAGAGGTATAATCAAGACAGACTTTCTACGGAAAGAAAAGCAAAAATAGATGGGTGGCTGAAACTATTTGGTGCAAAGGACTTTTTGCTAACTTTGGATGAGGTCCATGCTACTTTTTATGCAGATAATAGGGAACTATCCTTTGAGGATAAGATGGCTCATGCCGTAGAGTATTTTACGCCTATAGCAAAACGCTTTCGAGATGAGAAATTATACTCAGATTCCGAATTGGTATTGAGATTGTTGGATAGTCAAACAAATGAAATCGCATTTATCCGTGCTATATCAAATGTGTTGACGCTACAACAGGTAAAAGAGTTATTTGATGTAATAATAAAGAATATTGCAGGAAAAGCTCAAGATTATCAAAGTAGTTTTCTGAATATCCTTTATTTCTCATTGCCAGAGAGTGAAGCCAAAAGGAAGTTCTTGCAATCTATATACGACTTGAAGAAATACCAGCAATATATTGTGTTGAAAACAAATTCAGAAACAAGCGATTTAAAAGTTCTGAAAGAGGTTGTAGATATAATAAACAATAAGCATATTTCTCCGAAAACAAGTCTTCGTCAATATCTCTATCGGGTAAATATAGATTCATCAGAAAGAATGTTTGAGGTTTGCAGCTATATCCGTAAGAATGTTGGTAACAGCGATGACATATTACTGGATTATATAGTAGCCAATGAGTTTTCTTCCTTTATTTTAGAGGGAGAAATGAAAACGTTGACCATGGAATTACTGTTGAATTACGATTATGCAAAGTCAACGGTGGATGCTTATAATGTCAATAGTCTTGTTACGAATATCTTGGAGTCAGGTAAAGAGATGGATTTTGCCATTTCATATAACAAAAAACTGCTTAGAGAAATAAAAGATTATGATAGTTTTCGCGTGAATGAGCATCTGTATTATACTTTGTTACCGAAATACCAGGACTCGATATTAAGGGATATTTTGAAAGAAATCTCCAATAGAGAATCAGACTTTTGGTATTTTGGTGGCAAGGACTTGGGCAGTGGGGATGGCTTTGGAGTAGGACCATTGTTCCAATGCAATATAGAAACTATCAAGGAGGTTTGCCTCCAAGAATCTCAAGGCTGTTTGCCATATCGTCTTGCTTATCTCGCTCCAGTATTTGATTATTCAGATAAGGACGAACCATCATTTAGCCAATTCTTTTATTGGCTATTAGAGCATTTTGATAGTTTCAAGGAGCAGGAAGAAATTATGTCAGAATTTAGTAGTAATATGGGCTCTTACTCATGGGTTGGCTCAATAATTCCGTTATTGGAAAAGAAGATAAACTGCTTCAAGAAGTTGGAGCATCATACGAATACCATTGTCAAGAAATGGGTAATTGAAAATATATTGTCGCTTTCAGAGCAACTTCGTAAGGAGCAGAATTCTGAAAGCTACAGAAAATTATGTTGATAATTATGGATGAATTAGAAAGGTTGTCAAGTGAACTAAAGCAGTTCTTGACGAAATATAATAAACGGATAATGCTTGGTCATTTTACTCAACTGATGGAAACATCTTCGTCGGGTATGGCACAAAATGAGCTTGGCCGATTGTCCTCTCCAATGAGGCAACTATATTATCTGGCAGGTCTGTTGGTTACTACCACAAAAAGTGGCGTGGAAGTAAATTATGCAGAAGAAGACTGGACCTATATCGTAGAACATTTAAATACCATTGAGAATGAGTATTTTAAGAAATTCTTTCCAACAGAAAAAACAGAGATAACTGATGAATGGAAGAAAAAACGTGTAGTGGCAATGCCAACATTTCTTTCTTATTTTAACCAGGGACCTTTGAATTTTGAAGAACAGTCTATTAGCTGGATTTCAGATTTATATCAAAAATTAGATGCAGCGATAGAAGCTGAAACAGGATTGAAGACAAAAGATTTCCTTCTTTTCTATGACAAATTGGATAGATGGTGTGAAGATAACTTGCAGAGTTTTTCAAATACTAATACAACTCCAATTCGCTCTGATTGGCAAGATTATACAAGTTTAAAAATCGGGGTGGTAGATGAGGCACCAGATGAGATTAAAGCATTGGGAAACACCAGATTGCCAATGTGTACTTTGGTTGCAGACTATGGTATAAAGAATCGTTTCAAAGCTTCAGATTTAGTGGACGAAAAACTTCCTTTGAATAAAGTAGAACAGATTTTGTCTTTGCTTTCTTTTAAAGTGGAAGATTCTGATTTCCTCTACTATACCTCAACAACCAATCCTTTATATCGTTTTCCTATATTAAATCTAGAGGATGGTCTTTATCAAGTTTTTGAAATAAAGCAAGTCTTGCATGCAATAGACGCATATTTAGAGAATTTATCTTGTTCTACAGATAATAACAAGACCAAGTATATAAAGGAAAAAGGTAAATTACTGGGAAATAACATCGTTAGCTTATTCAAATCAATCTTTGGAAGGTATGTAAAATGCTATACGAGCTATTATGTAGATGACTGCGAGCAAGATATTTTAATCTTGTGGAAAGACAATGCTTTCATTATTGAAGCCAAAGCATATGATATAAAAGAGCCATTTCGAGACCCAGAGCGGGCATATAAACGAATTCTTCAAGATTTCAATCGTAGTATTGGTTATGCATATAAGCAAACATGGCGAGTTGCAGAAAAGTTTTACAAGCAAGAACCTTTAGAAATAAAAGATGAACATGGAGCCTTGATTGATACCATTGATACTGCAAAATATAAAAATGGTGATTTTTCAATCATTGTCACTCAGAAATCTTTTGGACAAATTCAAGCAGATTTATCTAATACGTTAGATATCGAAGAAGGAGGATTTTATCCATGGGCTATAAAGTATGACGATTTGGACGTATTTCTTCGAACAATTAAGGCTTTACATAAGAAGCCACAGTTCCTTGTAGATTTTCTATTAGATAGAGAAGCTTTGCATGGTCATGTTATATGCTCTGATGAACTCCAAATTTGTGGAGGCTATCTTATGGACGAGTTAACTAGTGATATCTGTCAAAGTGATAACCTCATAGCTTGTAGTCCAGAATTGGCTTCTATTTTTGATGAACAGTATAGAAAAGGGCTGGGATTTAAAAATGAAAGACATTGGACGGAAAAACATGATGGAAAAACTCTTTTTGTTTAGATACTATGTCAACTCAAACATCAGATAATAATAAGCTGATAGCGAAGAATACGTTGCTTCTTTACTTCCACATTCTTTTTATGATGGTGGTTCCGATATATACGAGCTGACTCATAATAGAATAATATTTATGACGTAAAAAAAGTGATAATTATGACCGAACAACAATACAACGGATTGCTGAAAGCCTATACCAAGGAGGCTTTGGCAAGCATGATAAAAGCAGATATACGCAGTAGGTTCCCTGAACCTTACGCAAGTATGTATTGCAAGCAGTTTGATAATTTCAAGAACGTCGCAGATTTCTTTGAATTTGCAGCAAAGTTAATGAGGAGATAAAAGCTATGAAGGGAATAGTATTAGCAGGTGGTAGCGGAACACGCTTGTACCCTATCACAAAAGGTATCAGCAAGCAGCTGATACCAATTTTTGATAAGCCGATGATATACTACCCAATATCAGTATTGATGTTGGCAGGTATCCGTGAGATACTCATAATTTCAACCCCATTCGATTTACCAGGTTTCAAACGCCTTTTAGGCGATGGAAGCCAGTTAGGTGTGAAGTTCGAGTATGCAGAGCAGCCAGCACCAGATGGCTTAGCCCAAGCCTTTATTATCGGTGAGGAATTCATTGGTAATGATTCTGCTTGCCTCGTATTAGGCGATAACATTTTCTATGGTGCAGGATTGAACCAGATGCTTCATCAGGCAGTAGCAGATGCTGAACAGAATAACAAAGCTACAGTCTTCGGTTATCGTGTTAGTGATCCAGAGCGATATGGCGTAGCAGAGTTCGATGAACAAGGCAATTGTCTAAGCATTGAGGAGAAGCCAGAGCATCCAAAGAGCAACTATGCAGTGGTAGGCTTATACTTCTATCCTAACAAGGTTGTAAAAGTAGCCAAGCATATTAAGCCATCAGCTCGTGGTGAGTTGGAAATCACAACAGTGAACCAGGAATTCCTGAAGGATAAGCAGCTGAAGGTTCAGACCATGGCTAGAGGATTCGCCTGGCTCGATACTGGAACCCATGATTCCCTTTCAGAGGCATCCACCTTTATCGAAGTTTTGGAGAAACGCCAGGGCTTGAAGGTGGCTTGTTTGGAAGGTATCGCATACCGTCAGGGATGGATTACCGCAGAACAGTTGAGAGAGAATGCTCAGCCTATGCTGAAGAATAACTATGGCAAGTATCTCCTTTCAATACTTGAAGAGAAAGAACAAACATTAAAGAAGAATTTGGTGTTTTAGAAACGAAAAATATACGTCGATAACGTACAGACATCTTGTCTGAGTTGTTAATGGCAACTTATAGGGAAGAATATACCAATTCTCAGATAAAAAGCATGTCAGTATAGATAATGAGTGTGTCAGAGGTTATGAAATGTAATTAATACAATAGGGTTATGGCAACAGAAAGAAGAGACTTTACTAAAGAAGAGATAAATTATGCATGGTCAAGGGCTATAGTTGTTGAAAATGTAGATAATCGCAAATGGCGGTAAGACTATGCTGGTGCTTGGATTTGTAGAGATGCTTATGGTGATATAAAGTCTGAATACGGATGGGAAATAGATCATCAAAAACCATTGGCATTGGATGGAACTTATGATTTGGATAATCTATTCCCGTTGCAATGGAACAATAATCGAACAAAAGGAGATGACTATCCTATTTGGAAAACTTCCATATCATCTTTTTTTGATGATAATATAAATGAAGAAAAATACTGGAAAGCAAAATAAAAAATATGATTAATAATGCCATTATTCTTGCCGCTGGCAAGTCAACACGTTTTGCACCTTTTACTTATGAACGTCCTAAGGGATTGTTTCGGGTTAAGGGCGAGTATCTGATAGAACGTCAGATTAACCAGCTTATTGAAGCTGGAGTAAAAGAAATCTATATTGTGGTAGGTTACATGAAGGAGAAATTCTTCTTCTTGGAACAGAAATATCCTGAGGTAAAACTACTCATAAATAATAAGTTTGGAGTGAAAGGTAACCTCTATTCACTTTACGTGGCAAAGGAATATTTGGGAAATACTTACCTTTCTTATGCGGATTATTATTTTGAGAGTAATCCATTCTTGAATGATAATCCAGAGAATATTTCTTATCACGCTTGTGTTTATCGACCACGAAAGTTCAATGAGTTTTCTATTCAATATTCAGATGCCAATGTCATAACTCATGTGGATTTGGGTGGCAGTTACCAAATGGCAATGGTAGGTCATGCTTATTTCAATCAGCATTTTTCTAAACGTTTGGTTGAATTGATGAATGATGAAATTGACGATTTCCGAGTAAACTCCCTCTTTTGGGAAGAGTTTTATGAAAGGCACATTAAGGAGTTAACTCTCTACATGAAACCTTTCAAGGAGAATGAGATATTTGAGTTCAATACCATAGATGACCTTCGTCAGTTTGATTCGGATTTCTTGTTTAATGTTGATAGCGACATTATCTCGAATATATGCAATACATTGAAGTGCAATCCAAACAATATTACAGACATCAATGTCATCAATGCTGGTTTAACGAATGTCTCTTTCCGTTTCAAGGTAAATGATACAGAATATGTTTATCGACACCCTGGAGGAACAGCTGGTAACCTTATCGACCGTCGTACAGAATTCTTTGCACAGATGAGTGCAAGAGATTTGGGAGTAGATAAATCTGTAATCACGATGACTTTGGATGGCTGGAAACTTTCCTATTGTGTCCAAAACTTGGTAGAGTGTGATTTCAGAAAGCATGATGACCAGTTGGAGAAAGGTATGGAGTATCTTCGGAGAATCCATGCATTGGAAATACCGCAAGATGGAAGTGTAAAGACGTTTGATGATTTTGAGGAAGGTCTGAAACTGATGAAGATAGCTTCGGCAACTAAAGGAAATCTACTGCAAGAGTTTTCTGAGGAAATCGAAAAGGCAAAAGTTCTGGATAAATATCTTAAAGCAGATGCCAAACGTATGGGTATTAAACCAGTCTGCTGTCATAATGATACCTACGAACCAAATTTCTTGGCAACAGAAAATGGGGATTTGTATATGATAGATTGGGAGTATGCTGGTATCAACGACCCTGCCAATGACTTAGCTTGCTTCTTCAGTCGTTATGAATATAGTGATGAAGAAATAGATAAATTTATTAAAGCTTATTTTCAACGAGAGCCTACCAATGATGAGTATCGTCATTGGCGAGCATATATCGCCTTGTGTGCTTTTTATTGGATAAGTTGGGGATTATATAAGGGAAGTGTAGGAGATGATGATGGTTTCTTCTTCCTTCCTGCATATCGAAATTTTCATAGATTTATAGACGAAGCTTTGGCTTCATACAAAAAATTATATTTTAGAATGAATACAGCAATTATTCTTGCTGGTGGTGTTGGTTCTAGAGTTGGAGCCAATGTACCCAAGCAATTTATTGAGGTAAATGGTAAACCTGTTTTGGTTTATACCATTGAAATTTACCAGAAGCATCCTGAGGTTGATGCTATAGAAGTAGTTTGTCATGCAAAGTATATTGATTACTTGCATGAACTCATAGAGAAATATCATCTTACCAAAGTAAAATGGGTTACTAATGGTGGCGAAACTTTCCAGGAGTCATGCTTGAATGGCATCGATTTCTTAGAGGATAAACTCCAGGATGATGACATGATTATGATTCATTATGGTGCAGCTCCATTTACTTCGCAGAAGATACTTACGGATGCCATTCGGGTATGTAAGGAGAAAGGCAATGCTGTCAGTGGTATACCTTGTTATCAATTGATGGGAACCAGAGATGAAGGCGAGGTAAGTGAAAAATGGGTGGATAGAGACAAGCTCATCCAGATTACATGTCCGTACGCTTTCAATTATGGCTTTGTTAAGAATCTCTACAAGGAGGCAATCGCAAAGAATTTGCTTGATAAAGTGGAGCCTCATACCACAACATTAATGCAGTATATGGGGTATAAGCTATATTTAAGCTATGGTGATCAAACGAATATCAAGATTACCACAAAGGAAGATGTAGATATGTTTAAGGGATATGTCTTAAGCAAGTAATAACAAAATTGGCAGGCGAAAAGTTCTTTGCTTATTTTTTTATGAGCTACTTTTCTGCATTGAACTTGAAGCCTGCCATCATTTAGTATTAATTATTTTAAAGATGGCAAAATGAAAAGATTTATAAAAAAAATCCTGATAAAAACGGGTATATATGAAATAAGAGAAAAAAGACATTCTAAAAAATGTAGCTTACTTCTTCAAAATATAGGGGAAGAAGCATTACATGCATATTTTGATGTAGCAAATGAACTTGGAATAAATTTTATCCCAATGTTTGGAACGTTGTTAGGTATTTATAGAAATCATGATTTTATAAAACATGATGATGATATAGATATGATTCTTGATATTAGATATTTATCTGATGATTTACTAAAAGCATTGAGTAATCATGGTTTTGTTTTCAATTCAATATTTGTGGCTTCAGATTTTAAAGGTTGTCAATTACCTATGAAATATAAAGGCTTAACTTGTGATATTTATTTTTCATATATGGAAGGTAACAAGATTGCGCATATATATTTACCTCTTGCAATTCAAAATCATGATTGGGCTTTTTCATGTAGTTTAAATTTATTTAGATGTAAAGATGTAAAAATACCTTTAAGTCAAGAACTAATACCATATAAGTTCCGAAATATGAAATTAATGATACCACAAAATACAAATGAAATATTAGCTTCGCTTTATGGTAAAGATTTTATGATACCTAAGAAAAATGCCCATGCTGATCCTCAGGTTTATCAAGATCCTCTTTATGCTAAGAGTTTTAGAAAATTACCAATGGAGTTCTTTAAAGAGAGTGCTTTCTTTGAGCAAATTTTAAAAAGTTTTTGAACCAAACTCATGTCAGGTAATTTAAAGAAAAAATCAGTTAAGGGTATAGCTTGGTCATTTGTAGAATCTGCATCGACTAAAGTAATACAATTTGTTATAGGTATTATTATGGCTCGCTTATTGATGCCTGCAGATTATGGTATAGTTGCAATAATTTTGGTTTTTATAACAATCTCACAGGTTTTTATTGATGGCGGTTTTGCTACGACATTGATTCAAGATAAAAATAAGACAGAACGTGATTACTCTACCGTATTTACGTTTAATGTTTTGATATCAGTAATCTTCTATATTTTGTTATATATAGCAGCTCCGTTTATATCAAAATTTTATAGTACGGATATTACTATTTATTTAAGAGTTCAGAGTTTAGGAATCATAATATACTCATTGTCTTCTATACACAAAATACGAATGATGGTTGCTGTTAACTTTAAAGCAATTGCTAAGGTTACAGTAATATCATCATTACTTTCAGGAGGTATAGGCGTTTTGTTAGCTTATAAAGGCTTCGGAGTTTGGGCATTGATCTGGCAATATATTACATCGGCTGTAATGGTTACATGTATGTATACTGTTACCCAACGATGGAAACCAGTTTGCTTTTTTGATATCAAATCATTCCGTAGATTATTTCCGTTTGGAATGCGACTTATGGCAGCTAGTATTATAGATAAAATATATTCTAATTTATACCCGATTATAATAGGAAAATATTGTAATCAAGTACAGTTAGGCTTTTATTCACGAGCAGAACAATTTACTTCTATGCCTGCATTTACTTGTGTGGATGTTTTTGCACGTGTTACATTTCCTATAATGAGTTCAATTACTGATGAAAACCAACTGATTTCTGTATATCGTAAGTACATATCTTTGTCTTCTTTTATTATAATGCCATTGCTTTTTGCTCTTTTGGCTTTAGCCAAGCCATTGGTTTTAATATTATTGACCGAAAAGTGGGCTGGTATTATAGTCTTGATGCAAATTTTATGTTGTGGTTTTTTGCTTGAACATATTAGTTCTATAAACAGAAACATGGTATATGTCAAAGGGCGTGCAGATCTTGCATTAAAGCTAGAAATCATAAAAAAAACTACTGCATTCCTTATATTAGTAGTTTCAATTCCTTTTGGCTTAATAGGGCTTTGTATTGGTAAGGCTATATATGGGCTTTTGGCTATGTTATTAAATTCAATTTATACAAAGAGATTAATAGGTATTTCTATTCTTGAACAAGTTAAAGATTTTACTCCATATTTATTTATGGGTGTTTTTAGTACTTTAACAGCCCTAATACCTGTTTGCTGTCTGAATAATTTGTATGCTGAGTTATTGTTGGGTGGGGTCACATTTGCTTCTTTTTATATAGGATTGGCATTTATAACTCATAATGAATCTTTAAAAGAAGTTTATGCTATTATGAAAGAAAGAATATTTCAAAAATAAAAAGTTTGTATGAAAAAAGTTATGTTAGTTTTTGGTACTCGTCCTGAGGCCATCAAAATGTGTCCATTGGTTAAGGAATTCCAAAAGGATACAAAGAATTTTGAAACTATAGTTTGTGTTACTGGTCAGCATAGAGAAATGTTAGATCAAGTATTGACTATTTTCGATGTAAAGCCAGATTATGACCTCAATATTATGAAGCAAGGTCAGGATTTGACAGATGTTACTGCGCGAGTCCTTACTGGACTTCGTGATGTCTTCAAAGAGTGCCGTCCTGATGTTGTACTCGTTCATGGTGATACAACAACATCCACAGCTGGAGCTTTGGCTGCATTTTATGCTCAGATACCAGTTGGTCACGTAGAGGCTGGTCTCCGTACACATAATATTTATTCACCATGGCCAGAGGAGATGAACAGACAGATTACAGGGCGTATTGCAACTTATAATTTTTCTCCAACTCCTCTCTCTGAGAAGAATCTTTTGGAAGAGAAAGTTCATGGTAAAATCGTTGTTACTGGTAATACCGTAATAGACGCCCTTCATATGGTAGTTGAAAAACTGAAGAACGACATAGCTCTTGCTAAAGAACAGGAAGAAATTCTTGCTAAGGCAGGGTATGATGTAATGCGATTGAAGGATGGTAAGAAACTTGTCCTTATTACTGGCCATCGTCGTGAAAACTTTGGTGAAGGTTTCATTCGCATGGTAACAGCCATGAAGGATCTTTCAGAGAAATACCCAGATGTTGATTTTGTTTATCCAATGCATTTGAATCCAAATGTTCGTAAGCCTATCCATGAAGTGTTTGGCGAGGATTTAACTCGTCCAAACTTTTTCTTCATAGAACCTTTGCAATATCTCGAATTCGTCTATTTGATGGAGAAGTCAACCATTGTTCTTACAGACTCTGGTGGTATTCAGGAAGAGGCTCCTGGTTTGGGCAAGCCTGTTCTTGTTATGCGTGATACAACAGAACGTCCGGAAGCACTTGAGTCTGGTACTGTTCATCTTGTTGGTACAGACTATGATAAGATAATTAATGAAGTAAGTACACTACTTGAGGATGATACTGCTTATGAAAAAATGAGTAAGGCAGTTAATCCTTATGGAGATGGTAAAGCTTGTGGAAGAATTGTTAATGCTCTAAGAAATGCCTAGAAAAAAAATAATACTTTCTTTTGATTACGAACTGTTCTTTGGTTATAAGTCTGGAACAGTTCGTAAGAGTTTGATAGAGTCAACTAATAAAATGTTGGATGCTATGGATAAGGTCGGTGCCAAGGCTACATATTTTGTAGACTACCTTATGTTAAAATACTTGGAAAAAGAAAATGATAAAAGGTGTAAATCTGATTTAGAATTAATAAAAGAGCAATTATGTGAAATCCTTAGAAGAGGACACAGAATAGAATTACATATTCACCCACATTGGGTAGACGCAAAATATAATGGTGACGGTACATGGAATTTTGATGATTTTTCACATTACATGCTTACAAGTTTTTCTGTAAATGAAATAGAGAAAATGTTTGATGAAGGTGCGAAGATTATAAATCAAATTGCAAGAGAAGTCATTCCTAATTATTGTGTTATCGCATTTCGTGCAGGTGGTTGGGCTTTACCTGAAATGGACATTGTTTCTTCTTCTTTTTTGCGAAATAAGATTAAATTAGATAGTTCTTTAGGGAGGGGTATTTTTATTAATGATGGATATAGAATTATTGACTGTACCAAAATGCCAGCTAAATCATATTATCGTATATCAACCGATGCTTTAAGAGAGGATGTCAAAGGTTGTTTTATCGAAGCTCCAATTTCTACTTTTAAGTATTCATTCTTTGACAGACTTGTAAATGGTGTTTATAGACAGTTTCATAAAAATGAGATGAAGTATCAATGTGATGGTACGCACGCTCGTAAAGTAGTTTCTGGTGAAACGCCAGGCGTTATGGAAAAAATCAAAAGGGTGATAAGTACAAAGGTTAATTTTTATACATTGTCTCATTTTTCGCCTTTGCTTTTAAAGAATAAATTTTTCCATTATGATAAAGATTTAGTGATTATAATAGATCATCCTAAAGATTTTTCTGATAGTAGCATAAAGACTCTTTTGTTAATTAGCAAGACTAACGAGTTTACTACATACGAACAAATTATTAATGAATCAAACAATGAGTAATTATAGTTTTTATATGGAGAAAGGTGACATGAAAGATGCCACCGAATTTTATGTTAATATTATTCGCCAAGCAGCTGAAGAGAATGGACATACTACGAAAATAGTTAATTCTTTAAAAGAGATTGGCAAAAATGATGTGGTTGTTACAATTCAAGCTAAGGCATGGCTGAAAGCTAAGTTGTTAAAACCTGGACATCATACAATAAATTGGTATCAAGGCATTCCTCCAGAAGAAATGGATTTCCTTATTCCAAATCGTTTGAAGTATTATATTTGGAGACTAGCATGGACTATTTTTGAAATTTTAGCATTAAGATTTTGTGATTTTAATATCTTTGTTTCTGAAGCTATGCAAAAGCACTTCGAGAAAAAATATGGATACACAAAAGATAATTATTTTTTAATGCCATGTTTTAACGATGTGCTTGACGAATCTACCATATGTAAAGAGCATTACGAAAATCCTTCTTTTGTTTATGCTGGTGGATTGCAAAAATGGCAGTGTTTTGACAAAACGCTTGACTTATTCAAAAAAATCCAGGAGATTATTCCAAATGCAACGTTGACAATATTTACTGGAGCAATAGAACAAGCTAAAGCAGAAATGTCTAAACGAGGTATTAATGGAGAAGCTAAATACGTACCTTATCAAGAGCTAAATAAAGAAATGTCCAAAATTAAATATGGATTTCTTATTCGTGAAGATAATGAAGTAAATAGAGTTGCTACTCCTACTAAGATGAGTTCTTATTTGGCATCAGGAGTAATTCCTGTGTTTTCTACTGTCATACATGATTTTGATAAAAATCTAGAATGCTATAAGTATATAATTGGAGGTAACAACGACCAGATGTTATTGACAAAGATCATAAAAAATGAGGAACAATGTGTTTCGATATGTGAATTATTGAATGAATACAAAACAATATTTGATTCGTATTATTCGCGTAAATATTATATCTCTAAATTTAGAAGCTTTTTGAAGTAAAAATGGATTACGTATTTTGGCTTTATCTAATATTGTTAGCATATTTTATATATTTGAGCTCATGCAAGAAAACCTTGTATGTGTTTTCCATATTATTATGCGTATATTTGAATTTTGGTTGGAATGAGATAATACCTCTATTTTTGACAAAAAAACAAGTTCCTCCAACGTTGCTTAATATTACATTCATTACAACCTTTATTAATATAGTTTTTATGTTGCTTTATAGGAAGCAATGGATAACTCCGGTAAAACTATGCATTAATTCGAATTTATATTATGAGAAATATAGAAGTAGTCGTAATATTGTACTAGTTATTTTTTTAATATTAATTGTTTTTGCTGGTGTTTATACTGGTTTAACGCAAGCTCTTTTGGCAGGTGCCGATGTGGAAGACTTACGTGTGACCTCAAATTTAGGTATGGGAGTTGTTAGAGCATTGCCTGTATTTGGCTTACCTTTTATTATATTAGAAAACTTTATTTTAAATAAATACCTAACCGTCAAAAAGGCGGCATTGATAGGACTCCTTCTCGGTTTTTTAATGTTTATAACAACAGCATCTAGAGATGGAATCTTGACATATGCAATGTGTTTCTTTATTTGGTTTTCTATTAGAAGAAGAGCTTTTAAGTGGTATGAATATATGGCAATTTTTTATATAGCTAAACCAGTAATTGCGGATATGCTAAAATTTATACGTTCTGCAGGAGCCTCTGGAGATACAGAGATTAAATGGTCTTTATTTGATTATCCGTTAATGATATTAGAACAAAATACTATTCGCTTAGTTAATTTTGTTCATGATTCAAAAATGTTTTTTTATGGTGAGTCATATTTTTATGATATCGTGCGCTCCGTCCCCCGCTTTTTGTGGCCAAGCAAACCTATGCCTATTGATTTTGTTTACAAAGATTTAACAGGAATGGAATTTGATGGAGGAGGGATTTTCACAACTCCAAGTGTTGATTTTTATTTGAATTTTGGCTACTGGTTTGTTGTCCCTTACGTATTATGGTTATGGCTAGTTCATGCTTTGTATGGAGTTTTATTTAAGTCTAATGTAGGAATGGATGTTAAACTTTTTGTGATGCTTACAGCATCTGGAGGTTTTCAGCTAGGTCATATTATACAGAGAGGACAATCTTTCTTTTTGTTTTTATTGATTTTCTATCTATTTAATAAGCGTTGGCGTATTGTATAGTATGACTATTTTTTGTATTGTAAATATAATGATTTAATTGACAATGAGAGAAATTCAGCAATATGCATTTAACATATTAAAACAAGTTGCTATCCTAAAGGATATTTTCCACAAACAAGGCGGCTTTAAACTTATAAAAGATTGGCTTCGAGCAGGAATTTTTCCTTATGCTGTAGTGCAAGTATTTTTATTAGGCCGCCGTGCAAAGTTACAATATTATTTTGAGATATGCAATGCGGAGTTGAGCGGATACTTACTTCACTCCTGGTACAAGTATCTATAAAGATGCTTTGATAAATTGAAGAGAGATATAAAGAAACAATGTGGAAGGTAAAAATAATAAAGTTAAATACTAAAAAAATATGAATATAGCACTTCTTATAGCCGGAGGTTCCGGCAACAGAATGGGACAAGATATCCCAAAACAGTTTATGCATGTAGATGGATGTCCTATCATTATCAGAACCATGCAATGTTTCCAACAGCATCCGGATATCGATGCTATCGCCGTTGTCTGTTTGAAGGGATGGGAAACCGTGTTGCAGGCTTATGCCAATCAGTTTGTGATAGATAAGCTTAAATGGATTTTCCCTGGTGGAAAATCGGGTATGGAATCTATTCATAACGGCATTTATGGCTTGAAAGAGAATGGATGTAACGAAAATGACTTGGTTTTAATTCATGATTCTGTACGTCCTTTGTTGAGTCAAGACATTATCAGCAGCAATATTGCCATTTGCAAGGCATACGGATATGCCATTACTGGCATCCAGTGTCGTGAGGCTATCTTGGAAAGTGAGGATGGGTTTACTTCTACGACAAGTATACCACGTGACAAGTTGGTGAGAACCCAGACTCTGCAAACTTTCCGCTTAGGTAATATCCTTAATGTTCATGAGGAGGCTAAAGTCAGAGGTATTCTTGACAGTGTGGCTTCTTGTACATTAATAGCGGAAGTCGGTGGCAGAGAGATGCATATAGTTCCTGGTTCTGAAAAGAACATCAAGATTACAACTGTTGAGGATTTGGAAATTCTCAAGGCTTTAATTCATACAAGTAAGGAAGAATGGTTGAAATAAGTTATAAAAACGACATTCTCCATGCTGCCAACATCTGTTTGCCATGGGAGAAGTTGGATGGATGTAATATATTGATTACTGGTGCTACAGGCTTGATAGGCTCTTGTATAGTGGAAGCATTGATGGCTCATGCACCACGCAATTTTGTTATATATGCTTGTGGGCGCAACGAACAACGAGCTAAGGATAGATTTCAAGATTATTGGAATGATGGCAAGTTCCATTTTGTGCAATATGACGTGGCTTCACCATTGGCGAGCAGCGTTGATTTCCATTATGTGATTCATGCGGCAAGCAATGCCAGTCCCAATTTCTTTGCTACGAAACCTGTTGAGGTTATTTTCGCAAATATCCTTGGAATCAAGAATCTCATGGAATATGGTTTGAAACATAACATGAAGAGGCTATTGTATGTTTCAAGTGGCGAAGTGTATGGTGAGGGTAATGGTGATGAATTTAGCGAAGACTATAGCGGCTATGTGAATCCTCTACTTTCAAGAAACTGTTATCCATCGAGCAAGCGTACTGCAGAGAATCTTTGTGTTTGCTATGTTGAGGAGTATGGGGTGGATTGTGTGATAGCTCGCCCATGTCATGTTTATGGTCCTCATTTTACGGAGTCAGACAATAGGGTTTATGCGCAGTTTATCAGAAATGTATTGGATGGCAATGATATTGTCATGAAGAGTACAGGTGTACAGTTTCGTTCATGGTGCTATGTTGTAGATTGTGTTTCGGCCCTTTTGTACATATTGTTAAAGGGAGAAAATAAAGAAGCCTATAATGTGGCAGATGAAGGCTCTAATATTTCCATTAAAGAGCTTGCTGATATGGTGGCAAGTATTGCTGGAAAAAAGGTGATGCAAGATATTCCTGCTGATTCAGAAAAGGTTGGGTATAATCTTGTAAAAAAGTCTGTGTTTAAGACGGAAAGGTTAAGGTCTCTAGGATGGTCTATAGAAGGTACCATGAGAGAAAAGATGGAAAAAACTATAAATGAGTTGCGAAATGGAAAGTAATGTAAGAAAAGTACAAAATGTTCAGTTGCAGATTTTGAAGGACTATATGGCTTTCTGCAAGGAGCATCATTTGAGATATTTCGTGTCTGGTGGTTCTTTGATTGGTGTGATGCGCCACAAAGGTTTTATACCATGGGATGATGATATTGATGTCATGATGCCTCGTAGCGACTACAATCAGTTCGTAAAATTGCAAAGCGAGTTTCCTAAGGATTATTTCTTGGTGAACCATGATACAGACAAGAACTGGCAGTTTAATTTTGCCCAGTTTGTAGATAATCAGTCAGAGATTATTGTCCGTATGAATGAGGTGCCACGCAAATGTAAGATCTGGATAGATGTGTTCCCTCTAGATGGTATGCCCAATAATAGCTTGCTGAGATGGTTTCACATCAAGCACATTTTGATGTATCGTTACCTTATCCAAATACCGAACATCAGAACTCAGGTGGATACGCACAAGGTGGGCAGACCATTCTATGAGAAATGTGTGATCAAGTTGCTTCATTATATTCCATTGGGCAAGTTTATCAATGTGGATTCCGTCTTGAAGAAGATGGAGAAAGCCTTGGAAAAATACGATTATGACAAGAGTGGCTATGTAGGCAATATGCTCGGTAAGTATAGGGAACGTGAGATTGTACCTTACGAATACTTTGGTCATGGCAAGGACTTGGATTTTGAGAATATCAAGGTCTGCTGTCCTGATGAGCCTGACAAACTGCTGAAACATCTCTATGGTGAGTATATGCAGCTTCCTCCAGAGAAGGATAGAGTAAGTCATGACATAGAAATCATCAGGCTTAGAGGTGAAAAATAGGTTAGTTGCATTTTAAAAGTATTTTTTATGTCCAAATTTAAGCAACTTTTTGATAAAGCCGGAGGTTGGAAAACCATATTAAATTATGCTAAGGCGGGTGTGCTACCTTATATGGTTGCTCAGATATTGTTGACTGGCAAGTCTAAAACTGCCTTAGAATTAATGCGCAATGGTATTCAACTGAAGATAAAGCAAAAGCTTTGGAAACGGTATATCAGAGTTCTAAAAGATTTTGATGAAAACTATTGCAAAGAGAAGTATCCTATGCAAAAGAGTAACAAGGTCTGGGTGTGCTGGATGCAAGGCATGGATCAGGCTCCTGCTTTGGTTCAAAGATGTTACCACTCTTTACAGGAGAATCTAAATGACAAGAAAATTATACTTCTTACAGAAAAAAATCTTGATCAGTATGTGAAAATACCAAATTTCATTATGGATAAACTTCATAAAGGTATTATTACAAGAACGCATTTTTCTGATATACTCCGATTGGAACTGTTGATCCAGAATGGAGGAACATGGATAGATGCTACGGTATTTTGCTCAGGTGGTGACATTCCGAAATATATGATGGAAGATGAGTTCTTCATTTTCCAAAAAGTTAAACCTGGCAGTGATGGTAGCGCTATCAATATGTCAAGTTGGTTTATGTCGGCATGGAGCAACCATAAGTTTTTACTTGCCACTCGTGAACTACTTTATGCTTATTGGCGGAAGAACGACCGTATGATAGACTATTTCTTGCTTCATCTGTTTATGATGATAGTAAAGGACTATTATATGGAAGAGTGGAAACAAATAATACCTTATCCGAACTCTTTGCCTCATGTGTTACAGCTGATGCAGTTTGAACCATTTGATCAAAGGCGTTGGGATGCTGTTTGCAAAGCTAGTCCATTTCACAAACTGACTTATAAAGTAAAGGAAGAAGATACAAGAAAAGAAGGGACTTTTTATAGGTATATTATGGAAAGTTAAAAGATTACAACAAAATTTCTTGTAAGTGTTGCATGAAAAGACATGCGAAAGAAGTGTAAATAATAATTAGACATATTTCATGAAGATAGCATTTGTTAGCGTCCGTGGTATTCCTAATAACTACGGAGGCTTTGAGCAGTTTGCTGAGTATATCTCAGTGGGCTTAGTGAAGCGTGGCCATGAGGTTACGGTGTATTCTCCTTCTTATCACCCGTATAAGGATGATGAGTACAAGGGTGTGAAAATCAAACATATCTATAGTCCGGAAACTTGGATGGGCGGTTCGATAGGTTCGTTCTTCTACGACTTCATGTCGCTGAAGGATGCTTTGAAGCGTGAGAACTTCGATATCATCTATGAGGCTGGATATACGAGTATCATTCCTGCTTTCATCTGGTTTGATGTGAAGAATGTGACCAAGAGTATTGTGGTTACTAACATGGATGGGCTTGAATATAAGCGTACCAAGTTCAACAAATGGGTACGCAAGTTCGTGTTTTGGGAGGAGAAAATGGCTGTTAAACATAGTCATTATCTGATTGCAGACAACATGGGTATTCATGATTATTACAAGGAGAAGTATGGCAAGGATAGTAAGTTCCTGGCATATGGTGCCGACATCCATGATGATTATAATGTGGAGCATCTAAAGGAGTTTGGCTTGAAACCAGAGGAATACTATATTTTGGTTGCCAGACTGGAACCTGAAAACAATATCGTGATGGCCATTGAGGGCTACTTGCATTCTAAGGAGAATGGCAAGCGTCCTCTGATTGTGGTTGGTAAAACCAATACTCCTCATGGTAAGGAATTGGTAGCCAAGTATGGTAATGAAAAGAGTGTGAAATTCGTTGGTGGTATCTATGACTTCAACAAATTGAATTCTATCCGTCATTTCTCTAAGGCTTATTTCCATGGTCATAGTGTGGGTGGTACCAATCCTTCTCTGTTGGAAGCGATGGCTTCGGAATGCTTTATCCTTGCTCATGACAATATCTTTAATCGTGCAGTATTGAAGGAGAACTCCTTGTACTATCCTAATGCAGAGAAGGTGACTGAGATGCTGAATGATATCGAGAATATCTGTACACTGCATAAGAAGGACTTCACGGATGGTAATGTGGAGGAAATCAAGAATGAGTATTCTTGGGAGCATTTGGTTGACCAACATGAGGAATACTTCAAATGGTTGTTGGAACAGAAGTACCACAGATAAATGGTTTATTTTCCCACAGATAACGCAGATAATCACAGATTTTATATTTTTTGCTTGTGAATCAAAATCAAGTTTTACTTCTTTCGCTTCTCCGTGCCGCTCTTTTCGGTGAGAAGCTTGATGCTTCGGCATTTGCGGAAGCCAACTGGAAACAGATTCTTCGACTTGCAGATATTCAGACCGTTTCGTCCTTGGCATTGGACGGCATGGGAATGTTGCCGACTTCCGCTTTGCGGATGCCATTGGGCGAGAAGTTGTCGCATATCGGAAAAATGCAAAGGCTGGAACAAGTGAACATGCTTCATCGCAGTGTCATTGTGAAGATAGACAAGGCTTTGAAGGCTGAGGATATTCCTGTTGTCTTTATGAAGGGTCAAACAACAGCTTTACGCTATCCTAATCCTCTGCATAGAACTCCTGGTGATATTGATTTTGTTGTGGAACCAAAGGATTTCAAGAAGACAATGGAGGTACTGGAAAAGATAGGAAAGGTAGACTATGGTTTGGTGCATGAGCATCATGGTATGGCATGGGTAGATGGAGTGACGGTAGAGCCTCATTATAAGGTTCACAATTATCAATGTCCATCTACCGATCATGCTATGCAGGAAATGTTCGCTTCGGTATTTCCATCAGAATTGTCTTCTGCTGATATGGATGGGTATGCTGTACCTGTATTTCCTCCAACCTTTGAGAGTGTATTCCTGATATCGCACATGGTAAATCATGTATATGAAGAAGGACTGGGATTGAGGCAGGTGATAGATTATGCTATGTTCTTATCGAGTTGTGCTGATAAGGTTAATTGGATGCAGCATCATGAATATCTGCATCGGATGCATATGGAAAGGTCATGGAGAATCTTTACCTGTATTTGTGTTGGTTATCTAGGAATGCCCTTGCCTTCACAAGTAGAGCCTTTTTCCTATCAAGAGAAGGTGTGGGCAGAAAAGATGATGGCAGACATCATGAGGGTTGGCAACTTCGGTAGAGGTGAATATGTATTTCACCATCGTGGAATTAAGGATGCCTTCAATAACTACTGTTGGGTTGTGAAAAGGTGTTGGAATCTTGGCTTTGTCTGTCCTAGTGAAGCAAGGTGGTGGATTATATCGAAGATGAAACGTTTCTTTTGGAAGAAATCGATTAAGAAATAGGAATAAATTAAAGTATATAGAAAATGGAAGTAATAAAGACAGATATAGAAGGCGTACTCATGATTGAGCCTCGCCTGTTTAGAGATGCTCGTGGCTATTTCTTCGAGAGCTTCAGTGAGCGAGAGTTTAAAGAGAAAGTAGAGCCATTGGTGGGCTACAAGGTGGAGTTCTGCCAGGACAACGAGAGCATGAGTTCTTATGGTGTAATGCGTGGCTTGCATTTCCAGAGACCTCCGTTTACCCAGAGCAAGCTGGTGAGATGCGTGAAGGGTAGGGTGCTGGATGTTGCCGTGGATATCCGTAAGGGTTCGCCGACATACGGTAAGCATGTGGCGGTGGAACTGACGGAAGATAATCATCGTCAGTTCTTTATTCCTAAAGGTTTTGCGCATGGCTTTGCTGTATTATCAGAAACTGCGGTATTCCAATATAAGTGTGATAACTTCTATCACCCTGAGGCTGATGGTGGTATCTCGATATTGGATGATTCTCTTGGTATCGATTGGCGCATTCCTACGGAACACGCTAATCTTTCGGAAAAGGATACGAAACATGAGGTGCTGAAGGACTTTGAAAGTCCTTTCGAATACTAAAAGGATTTTTGATTTCTAAAATCAGCTAATCTTTTTTCGAAAACCTACCCGTCCTTCCTTACCCTTGAAGAAGGTTTTTTCGAATCCCTCCGTCTCCCTTTAGCCAAAGGGAGCTCC
>ULQU01013685.1_pt1 | contig 29361 bp, 39 predicted proteins | sample 1954841 | NCBI WGS metagenome assembly ULQU01 (sample SAMEA4835664, study PRJEB28245) | human gut metagenome | biome: gut microbiome; material: fecal sample | place: Denmark | collected 2008
ATGCGCATGCGAATGCTACGGCTACGCGTACGTATGCGAATTTCGGTTCTCGGCTTTGCTTTAAGACCGCAAATCGGGCACGGCAATTCGGTGAAATGTTTGCCGACTTGTACAACGAAGTGTTCCTTTTCAAATAAAATGTGTTTCATAGTAAAACAAATCGGATATGGAAAAAGAACTTGGGCAGGAATACAAGAACCCGATTCAACGTGAAGCGTTCTTGAAAGACAATTGCGATGCTTGCGAGCAAAAAGGGTATATGAAGCCATACAGCCCGGAAGAATTGCAAGGGCATAAAGAAAGGCATACTAATCTTTCGATTGAAATAGACAAAATCGAAGATGAAAAGAAAGTCGCAATGGAAACTTTCAAAGGTCAGTTAAAACCATTGAGGGAAGAATGTAAGCAGTTACTTAAAAATATCAAGGCAAAGGCGGAATATGTAACCGAAACGTGTTACAGGTTCACCGACCAAGAAACAAAGGAAACCGGGTACTACAACAAAGACGGCAAGTTGATTGAGAGCCGCCCGGCGACCGCTGACGAACTGCAACCCACCATTTTTGGCGTGGTGCGCAATCTTAACCCCAAAACAGGAACGGACAATTAACAACTAAATTTTTGAATCATGGATAATGAAAAATTGCAAATCAACCTTGCGCCCGGAATGAGCAAAGCGGAACTTGTCATTCGTGAGGGTGCAGCAGCGAAAGAACTTGAACCCAAAGCACCCGTTAAAACTAACTTGAAAGGTGTTATCGGGGCGGTCGTTGAATACCTCAAAAAGAGAATTAACACCGGGCAATTTGAACAAAAAGATTGCCTTGTGCTTGTAAACCGTGAATCAATCGAAATCACCTTGATAACGAATGAAGCGGATGAATACAGGCGTGGTGAAATAACGGGCAAATTGAGTTACAACCCCAAGTTCATTGAATTTGGCATTAACGGCGGCAAAGTCTGGACACCCACGGAACTTGGCTTGTTTATCAAGATGAACCGGGCATTCTTTGCCGACCGCAACGAAAACATGAAGCTGGTTTCAAGCCTGATGAACTTCACCGCCGATGTGAATAACAAGATTGAAAGGGCGGTCAAGGAAAACGGCAACCGCACGGACAATTTCGCCCAAGTGGTCAATTCCAACTTGCCGGAATCATTCACCATCCAAATGCCCATCTTCAAGGGTATGCAGCCCGAAACAATAGAGGTGGAAACATTCGCACAGGTGAACGGGCGTGAAGTCGCCTTTGTGTTGTTGTCGCCGGGCGCACAAGTAACGCTTGAAGATTTGCGTGACAAGGTTATTGATGAACAATTGGAGCAAATAAGGGAGATTGCGCCGGAAATCGCAATCATTGAAGTTTAACAAAATGCCCCCGGCTTGCTTGTCGGGTCGGGGGCTTCAATATCGCAACAATGAATGATTTGAAAATAACATTGGAATCCCTTGTGGCAAGGTATAACACAACGGCATTCATGGAGAATGACCCAGTGGCATTTCCACGTTGTTTCTTGGGTAAATCCAAACAAGATATTGAAATTGCCGCTTTCCTTGCTTCGACAATTGCTTGGGGCAATAGAAAACAGATAATGAACGGTTGCCGAAAGATGTTGTTTGACATTATGGATGGCAAGCCTTATAATTTTGTGATGCACGGAAGTTGGCAACACATAGACCCGAAATGCAACATTCACCGCACATTTTTTGGTCGTGATTTGGCGTATATGTGTCGGGGCTTGCAATTTGTGTATCTGACAAGCAACACTTTGGCAATCGCTTTCGGACAAGGTGACTTAACCGTTTGGGATGGTTTTTCAAGATTGCGTGAATTGTTCGCACAAGCGAATGGCGGTGAATACTCAAAGCATATATCTGACCCGACACCCAACAGGCACAAGGGCGGTTCGCCTTGCAAAAGACTGAATCTTATGTTGCGTTGGTTATGCCGTCAAGATGGGATTGTTGATTTGGGCGTTTGGCATAACTTGAAGCCAAGTCAATTGATGATGCCCCTTGATGTTCATGTCGCCCGTGTGGGGCGTGAATTGGGCTTGATTACACGCCAAGGCAACGACCGTAAGACCGTTGAGGAACTGACCCGGAATTTGGCGGCTTTCAACCCCCAAGACCCGTGTAAATATGACTTTGCGTTGTTCGGTATCGGTGAATCACAAAAACACGTTAAGCGATGAAAGAAGTGTATTATTTCCAACATGATTACAATGCCCGGAATGACCCAAAATTGCAAGACGTGTTGATTGACCTTGGCGTTGAGGGTATCGGCGTATTTTGGTGCATCATAGAACAATTATACGAGCAAGGCGGAACATTGCCTTTGCGTTCATGCAAAAGCATTGCATTTGCTTTACACGTGGATTGCAAGGTGGTTGATTTGCTTGTTTACAATTACGGATTATTCAAGAATGATGGTGAAAAATTTTGGTCTGAATCTGTTTTGAACCGTTTGAACAGGAGAAAGGATATTTCGGACAAACGCAAGTTGGCAGCTTTGGAAAGGTGGCGAAAAAATCTTGAAAGTCAGGCAAATGCACAAGAAGCAGCAATTAACAATCAAGTTAAATCAAATGCACAAGCAATGCAAGTCGAATGCGCAAGCAATGCAAATGCAGGACATAAAGAAAAGGAAATAAAAGAAAAGGATAATATAAAAGAAAGTATTAAAGAAAAGAGCGAACCCGCCAAGCGGTTTCGCCCCCCTACTTTTGAAGAAGTGCAATCCTACATTCAAGAAAAAGGATATTCAGTTGATGCGGAAGCATTCATTGCGTTTTACGAAAGCAAAGGTTGGATGGTCGGCAAAAACAAGATGAGAGATTGGCGGATGGCGGTTGTCACATGGTCGAAACGTGACAATATACGCCCGGCAAGAAAAGCAAGTGTAACAAAAAAATGCAATGACGAATGGATATAAAAGATACCATAACAGACAAGGACGGCAATCAAAAGACCGTGAAAGTGCAGATGCCAAGTATCGGGCGCATTATGGAAGCCGTGAAGCAACGTGGGTTGTTTGTCGGCATTACCCGTTACCAATACTTGCAATATGACGTTGAAGAAGCATTGAAGATTGTTGAAGCAATCGGAAAAAGCCGAAACGCAAAGTTTGTGATTGACGATGAAAACCGCTTCACTTACGAAAACTTCATCAAATGGTGTCATTGCGACACGTCAATGCGATGCCTTGACCCGGAAACAAGGCAGATTGTTCCGGGGAATTTGAAACGTGGAATTTACATTGCGGGAAATACAGGTTCGGGCAAATCTTGGTGTCTTGAAATCATGCTTGCATATAGTGCTGCATGGGGTTTCCGGGTGTCAATGGAGAAAGACAACACGACACGCCCTTTGTGGTGGGCAACCTTTCGGGCGGATGAAATTTGCGACAGGTTCATTGAAGATGGGAACATCCAACGGTTCAAGACACAAGGCATTCTTGGTGTTCAGGATTTAGGCAGCGAGCCGCAAGAATCAATGTACATGGGCAATCGCCTTGATGTGATGCGGAATGTGCTTGAATACAGAGGTGACAAGACCGATGAATTAACCCTTATCACTTCAAATCTTAAAATCAACGGTGAAGCATTATCCAACAGGTATGGCGACCGTGTGGCAAGCCGACTTCGGGAAATGTGCAACTATTTTGAAATCAAAGGAAAAGACAGACGTAAAATTTAACGACTATGATAAACAATGAGCAATTGAAAGAAACCTTGGGCGATGATTTATGTGATTATTGCCCGTGGAAGAATAACGAAATCGACCACCGATGCGATAGTCTTTGCGAGGGCTTATATTGCGATGATGCGTTGGTCGCTTTCTTGGATGAAAACCAAGATTATTTTGATGATGATGCGGAATAAATAACTAATAAACGATATAACAATGGACGGTATTATCATTCAACAAGATGCGGTCTATAAAACCGAAAAAGGTACACCCGTGACCGATTCTTTGAAAGTCGCACAGGTGTTCGGCAAACAGCATAAGAACATTATGCAAGCAATAAGAAACATCTTGGGGTCGGCTGAAAATTCAGCCCACCGCCGATGGTTTGCAGAATCAAGTTATTGTGATGCACAAGGCAAATCACGACCGATGTTCATAATGAACCGTGACGGATTTTCCTTGCTTGCAATGGGTTTGACGGGTGCAAAAGCAATGCAATTCAAGGTTGCATTCATTGAGCAATTCAATGCGATGGAAAAGGTCGTGCGGCAAGTGACACAACCCACCGCCCCGGCGATACCCCAATCATTTGCGGAAGCATTACGCCTTGCAGCGGCACAGGCGGAACAAATCGAGCGGCAACAAAAGCAGATTGAAGCCGATGCGCCCCGTGTCCTATTCTCACAAGCGGTTGAAACCGCCAAACAATCCGTGCTTATCGGTGAACTTGCCAAGATAATATGCCAAAACGGTGTTCAGACGGGCGAAAAGCGGCTTTTCCAATGGATGCGTGACAACGGTTATTTGTGCCAATATGGTGAAAGGTACAATCAACCGACCCAAAAGGCAATGGAAATGGGTTTGTTCGAGATAAAGAAAACAACCATTCAGAAGCCAAACGGCGACACTCTTATATCCAACACGACCAAGGTAACGGGCAAGGGTCAAGTGTATTTCGTAAATAAGTTTTTGCATAACCATCAAAAGAACTTGCAGCCATGAGGATATACATTTCAGGAAAGATAAGCGGCTTGCCTTATAAGGAAGCCGAACAAAGGTTTGAAGATGCGGAAGCCTTATTGACGGAACTTGGCTTTGAAGTGATAAACCCGTTAAAGAATGGTCTTGCGACCCATGAAGAATGGATAAAGCATTTATGCAAGGATATTGAAATGCTGCATTCGTGTGATGCAATCTACATGATGGATAATTGGACTACTTCAACCGGGGCTTCAATAGAATTTGATTTTGCCAACCGCACGGGCAAGGATGTATTGTTTGAATCAAACATAATCATTCTAAATGATGAATACAAGGCAATCTTGCGCATACAAAATGCAATCCATGAAGTGACAGGGTTACGCTTCAATCAATATATCACCAAGTCGCGCAAGCGTGACGGGGTGTTTGCCCGGATGATATTCGTGTATCATTGCCGCAAGCGAAAAATGAAGCTGACACAGATAGCCAAGTATGTTCGCCGTGACCATTCTTCGATGCTTCATTTATTGCGGAAGTATGATGATGATTTCAAGTACAATCCGCAATTCCGGGATATGGCGACAAGGGTAAACAATATATTGAATAAAACAAATGAAACCGCATAAATTCGATTATCGTTGGACTTTGAAAGATGCCCACTTCACCAAAGACAAAGGGGCGGTCTTTTCATGTTTTGCTTGTGGGGGGGGCAGTTCTATGGGTTACAAACTTGCCGGGTTCGATGTAATCGGGTGCAATGAGATAGACCACCGCATGATGTACGCATATTGTCAGAACCACAACCCCAAGTTCCCTTTCCTTGAACCGATACAGACATTCAAGGATAGAACGGATTTACCGCCCGAATTGTACAATCTTGACATTTTGGACGGGTCGCCGCCTTGTTCTACATTTTCGATGGCTGGTGTGAATTGCGGGCGTGAAAAAAGTTGGGGCAAAATGAAGAAGTTTAGAGAGGGGCAAGCCGAACAAGTTTTAGACACCTTGTTTTTCGACTTCATAGACCTTGCAAAGAAGCTGCAACCCAAAGTCGTTGTCGCCGAAAATGTCAAGGGGTTGTTGCTTGGTGAAGCCAAGGATTATGTAAGACGGATATACGAGGGCTTCGAGGATGCCGGGTATTATTGCCAACATTGGTTGCTTGATGCACAAAAGATGGGTGTTCCGCAACGGCGTGAACGGGTTTTCTTTATCTGTTTACGGAAAGACCTTGCAACCCCATTTTTGGTGATGCAAAGCCTTTTCAATGATGTGCCGAAATTAGACCTTGACTTCAAAGAAGCACCAATTATGTTTTCCGATGTCGTTGCGGGCGTTGGTCGTGAAATAAAATCAAAGGAGATGCGGAAAAGATGGGAATCAAGATTGCCGACCGATGATGATTTTGGTGATGTAACAACAAGGCTTTATGGACGGCGATTGACATTCAACACGCAATTTGCATTCCTTGACCGTGTGTGCAATACTCTTACGGGAAAAGAAGATTCAACGGTGCATTATGATAAACCGTTTTATCTTTCGACCCAAGAAGTGACGACAATTGCAACATTTCCACAAGACTACAATTTTGCGGGTAATAAACCCCATTATGTGTGCGGAATGTCCGTGCCGCCCGTGATGATGGCACAAGTTGCAAGCCGAATTTGGGAACAATGGTTATCGAAGATTTAGCAAATAATGTTTCACTATAAAACAAAAAAGCAATGAAATTACTATTTTTTGACCTTGAAACGACCGGGGTAAATCCCGGCAAGAATGGAATCCATCAAATATCGGGTGAAATCGTGATTGATGGTGTTTCCAAAGAACAATTCGACTTTCACGTTCAACCAAACCCAAGGGCGATAATCGAAGATGAAGCCTTGAAAGTTGCAGGGGTAACACGTGAACAAGTGTTGGCATACCCGCCAATGCGACAAGTATATTCCGAATTTGTTGCGATGCTTGAAAAGTATGTCGATAAGTACAACAAGAAAGACAAGTTCTTCTTGGTCGGTTATAACAATGCGGCTTTCGACAATCAATTTTTGCGTGGATTCTTCTTGCAGAACGGCGACCAATACTTTGGTTCTTGGTTTTGGTCGAACACAATTGATGTGATGGTGCTTGCATCCGCATATCTTGCGACCCGCCGCCCTGACATGGAGAATTTCAAGTTATCCACGGTCGCCAAAACGCTTGGCGTTGATGTCGAAAGTGAATCATTGCACAATGCCTTATATGACATAAACTTAACAAAGGCGGTGTTTGATATAGTTACGAGCGGATTATGAATGTAGAACAATTCGGAAAAATCCAACTTGTCAATGCCGATTGCATGGAAGTGATGCGGACAATGCCGGACAATGCCTTTGACCTTGCAATATGTGACCCGCCTTATGGTTTGGGTATTGACGGACAAAAGGAATGTATCTGCAAGAATCCAAAACACAACCGAAAGCAGCATGACAAAAAGGGTTGGGATAAATTACCCCCCCCCCGAATACTTCACGGAACTTCAAAGGGTCAGCAAGAACCAAATCATTTGGGGTGCGAACTACTTTGTAAAATACTTGTCGAAAGGCACAAAAGGTTGGATTTGCTGGTTCAAAGGACAAACCGGGCTAACAATGTCAGATTGCGAACTTGCTTATTCATCCTTTGATTGCCCGACAAGGGTTGTGACAATAAACCGTTGCGAACTTGCAAAGCAACAAACGATTCATCCGACCGAAAAGCCCATAAAACTTTATGGATGGTTGTTGATGAATTATGCAAAGCCGGGTGATAGAATCCTTGACACGCATTTGGGGTCGGGTTCAATTTGCATTGCAGCGCATGACTTGGGATTTGAAATGTTGGGGATTGAACTTGACCCCGGTTATTTCAATGCCGCAAAGCAACGGTTGTTGTACCACCAAGCACAATTGAGTTTATTCTAATAAAAACAAGTAAATTATGAACTACAACGAAATGACAGAAAGAGCGCATTCCAACGCCGTAAAACATGGGTTTTGGGATAAGAAACAGAGCAACGAACATTGTTTGATGCTTGTTATAACGGAAATTGCCGAAATGGTAGAAGCCGACCGCAAGAATGACAAAGCCGGGGTCGGTGCTAAATTGCTGATGCGGCAAGACATGGAAAAGGGGGAAATGTTCGATGATGTGTTTGAATCGCACGTAAAGAACACCGTTGAAGATGAATTTGCGGACACAGCCATTCGCCTTTTCGACCTTGCAGGGGCTTTGGGTATCGACTTTTCCAAGATGAATCCTTGCCGATATTATAGGGCGTTTACAAAATTCAGCTTCACGGAAAATGCTTTTGCATTGTGCAAGGGCTTATCCCGTGATGTAATAGGCATTGAAAAACGCATTCAATTCGGCATTTTCTATATCCGGGAATGGGCAAAGTCTTTGGATATTGACTTGGATTGGCACATTGCCCAAAAGATGCGGTATAATGAAAACCGCCCAATCCGGCATAACAAAGCGTATTGACAAGCAAATGCAATGCACTTGCATAACAAAAGGAATGTATTTGTATAACTTAAAAACAAACGTGTATGTTTCAATGTGAAGTAATTGGCAATATCGGGAATGATGCCGAAATCAAGGATTTCAGCGGCAAAAAGTATGTGTCATTCAATGTCGCCCATTCTGAAAGGAAAAAGGATGCCCAAGGGGTTGTGACAGAATCAACGGTGTGGGTGTCCGTCCTTTGGTATGGTGATGGCGGCGGGCTTACGCAATACTTGAAAAAGGGGTGCAAAGTGTTTGTCCGGGGGCGTTTGTCCTTGAAAACCTATCAAGATAAGCACGGCAACACGCAAATCGCCGTCAATGTCAATGCGAATGAAGTTACCTTGTGTGGTCTGAAAGGCGAAAGCCAACCGACAGGAGCAACGACACAGGCAGCACAAGCCCAACCGCAAGCATCCGACAATGCGGAAGATGATTTGCCATTCTAATTGCGTGCGATATGAGGTGCAAATATGATAACATCATTGCCATTGACCCCGACAAAGGAAAATCGGGCGTGGCGTTCCTCAAACCGACAACACGGCAATTGGAAGTGTCGAACTTGGCTTTTCCGCAATTGATGGATTACTTGCAATTCTGCAAAAAGACAGGCATTGACAAAGGCGAAACATTGATTGTCGTTGTTGAAGCCGGATGGATGGTCAGGAAAAGCAATTTCCATGAAGCGCAAGGACACCGGGCGGAAAAAATCGCAAAGGATGTCGGGGCGAACCATGAAACAGGGCGCAAGATTATCGAAATGTGCAAGCATTACGGAATCAACGTCTTGGAACACGCCCCGTTGGTCAAGTGTTGGAAAGGCAAAGACCGAAAGATTACCCAAGAAGAATTGGCTTCATTTACGGGTTTGACCGGGCGCACCAACCAAGATGGGCGTGATGCGGCTTTGCTTGCATGGGTGTTTTCGGGCTTGCCTATCAAGGTAAAAGTTGGATAACTTATGCTTAACTTTTTTTGCAAAAGGGTGTGTTATAGTAACACACCCTTTAATTTTGCAATTGCATTGCAAACTAAATTCAAAAGCAGATGAAACCAATTGATTTTCCGCAATCCACAAAGGTATTGCAAAAGCCGTCCACCATGTCAGACAATGAATGTTCATCATTGCACGTGTGGAATGACGGCAAACAATGTGTTTCTTGTTGGAAGCCGACTTTCAAGGAACGAATGAACATTTTATTCGGCGGTAAAGTGTGGCTTGGTGTCCTTTCGGGGAAAACACAACCGCCCGTCTTTGTTTCGGGCGAAATGGTCTTTGAAAAAGCCCCGTTAAAAGCCCGCATTTCGGCTTTTTGGGGAAAGGCAAAGGAAAGTATCATTCAAACATGGGAAAACCTTGCAGAAGCCGCCAAACAGCCCGATAAACGGAAACATTTTTATGTCGGCTTTGTCATTGCGCTTGTTGTAGGTGTCTTGTTTGGGGCTTTGGTCGGTTTTGTAGCCGGAAGCCTTGCCGGAGCAATCAAAGAATGGTGGGATTCCAAAGGTCACGGCACGGTTGAATTGATGGACTTTATCTTCACCATGATTGGTGCGCTTTGCGGGGCTTTGGTAGCCTTGATTGTTTGTGTGTTGTTCAATATCCATTCCGTGTTGTCATGGCTACTAAAATAATCGAAGCGAGTATTGAAACCCTTATCCCGGACAATAAGAATTTCAACAAGGGAACGGAGTTTGGCGAACACCTGATGGATAAATCCTTACGGGAATTTGGGCTTGGTCGGTCAATCCTTATCGACAAGAACAACCGCATTATCGCTGGGAACAAGACAGCCGAAAAAGCCGCCGACATTGGCTTTGACAATGTTATCATTGTTGAAACTGACGGCAATTCACTTGTGGCGGTCAAGCGAAAGGATATTGACCTTGATTCGGCAAAGGGGCGTGAACTTGCCCTTGCGGACAACGCCACAAGCAAAGCGAACCTTTCCTTTGATACGGACTTGATAATGCAAGAAGCTGAAAAGTTCGACTTTGACCCGGAAGATTGGGGCGTTGCATTGGATGCCCAAGAGGAAAACGAAGATGAAGAAGAAAGCCCCAAGAAAGTGATTGACACAAGATTGATTGTTGAATGTGGCGATGTCGCCAAATTGTCATTGCTATTCAACGAGTTGCAAGAAAGGGGCTTCAAATGCGAATTGAAAGAATAAAGTTATGAAAGTGACAAAAATGGACTAAAAAAGGCGTAACATGGCGAAATACGGTAAGAAAATAGTTGAAAAGATTGTCGGGCTTGTCAAGTCGGACACGTTCACCATTGCCGAAATATGCCGCCAAGTGGGTATCACCCCGAAAACTTACCATCAATGGATGGATGATTACCCCGACTTTGCCGATGCAATCGAGCAAGCAAAGGATGAAAGAATGCAATTCTTTGTTCAAGAAGCCAAGAAATCATTGTTGAAGAAGATACAGGGCTACGATGTGACCGAAACAAAGGTTGTCACCATTCCAAGCAAGGTGAAAGACGAAAAGGGCAATCCAAAGCCGATAATCAAGGAACAAACGACCACCAAGAAGCACATTCAGGCAGACACGGCGGCAATCATATTCACCTTGACGAATGGCGACCCGGAACATTGGAGAAACAGACAGACAACCGAGGTTACAGGCAAAGACGGAAAGGATTTGTTTGCGGGCAAGTCAGATGAAGAATTGGATAATGAAATTGCGGAATTGCAAAGGAAGTTAGAATAATGGCGCAAAGGGCTGACAAGATACGGTATTGTAAGGCATTGAAAGAACGGCTTATTCGTGAAAGCCGTTCCGATTTGTTGCGTTTTACCCTTGCCACCATGCCCACATTCCGCCCGGCGGACTTTCACCGCCGATATTACAAGGTTCTGACAGACTTTGCGCAAGGCAAAATCCGCAAATTGATGGTGTTCATGCCGCCCCAACATGGTAAATCCGAGGGTTCAACAAGGCGTTTGCCCGCCTTTCTTCTTGGCAATGACCCTGAAAAACGGTTGGCGATTGTGTCTTACAATGCCCCCAAAGCAAGAAAGTTCAACCGTGAAATCCAAAGGATAATCGACACCCCCGAATACCACGAGATATTCCCGGAAACTAACCTTAATGCCGCCAATGTGACCACGATTGCCGGGTCTTGGTTGCGCAATGCGGATGAATGCGAGATTGTAGGACACCGGGGCAGCTTCAAGACGGTTGGTGTCGGTGGTGCTTTGACAGGTGAACCCGTTGATATTCTTATCATGGATGATATTTACAAGGACGCAAAGACGGCATGGTCGCCCATTGTCCGTGAAAGTGTGTCGGATTGGTACGATACGGTTGCGGAAACCCGACTTCACAATGAATCCCAACAACTGATTGTCTTTACACGATGGCATGAAGATGATTTGGCGGGTACGTTGTTACGGCAACAAGGCGTATATGACCCCAAAGACAATCCCGATGGGTGGGTTGTTGTCGTTTACAAGGCTATCAAAGAGGACAAGCCGACAGAGTATGACCCACGGAAAGAGGGTGAAGCACTTTGGGAAGAAAGACACAGCTTAAAGAAGCTGCAAGCGATACGCAAACGCAATCCCCAAGTGTTTGAATCCTTGTATCAACAAGACCCCCAACCCCGTGCTGGACTTATGTACGAAAGCGGCTTTGTTGAATACACCATTCGCCCGGCGACAAAGTATGTTAAACGTAAATGTTATGTGGACACCGCCGATACAGGTGCAGACTATTTGTGCGCGATAGTATATGACGAAACGGACATTGGTAACTATATTGTTGATGTATTATACACGCAACGTCCGGTTGAATACACGGAAACCGCGCTTGCAAAAATGCTTTGTAAACATGGTGTCGCCGAATGTATTGTTGAAGCAAACAACGGTGGTCGTCTGTTTAAGAATAATGTGGAAAAGCAATGCCGATTGATGGGCAACGGCAAAACGAAGTTTACTTCATTCCATCAAAAGGAAAACAAGGAAACACGTATTTACGAACATTCGGCAATGGTTCAAAACCTTACATTCATGCCGCAAGGTTGGAAACATTTATTCCCTGAATTTGCAAAGGCGGTTTGCGGTTATTTGAAAGCCGGACAAAATGAACACGATGATGCGCCGGATGCTTTGACGGGTACAATTGAAAAGCGTAAAAACCACAAAAAATCGGATGTGGCAAGTCTTTTTGGTTATTAAGTGTATTACTATAAAACATAAATGATATGACAATTGAAGAAATTTTCAAAAAAGCAACGGCAAATGATGTGATTTCGGAATTGAAGTCAAGCCGTTTTATCCCGCAACCTGATGTTGAGGAAGCAAAAAAAGCATTGAACCCCAAGTTGCATGATGTCAATGACCCTATAAAACGACCGGACAAACGGGTGAAAGTTGATGCAGATAATGACGCGGATTCCGCGCAAAAGGTTATCACGACCGATGGTGAAGCGGTAAATTTCAGGACGGAAAAGGTGGCAAGGGTTGCGATTGCCTTGCAAAAGCTGATAATCAAACGTGCCGTGTCGTTTTGTTTTGGCAATCCCCCAAAATATAATGCAACGCCCCAAAACGATAATGAACAAGCCGTGTTATATGCTTTGAACCGTATTTTGGTGGATGTAAAGAGTAAGTCAATGAACCGAAAGATTGCACGTGCCATTTTCGGATTCAAAGAGTGTGCAGAATATTGGTACACCGTACCCGTAAACAAACCACATTCAAAATATGGCTTTCCGGCACAACACAAATTGCGTTGTGCATTGTTTTCGCCTGAATATGGTGATACGCTTTACCCGTATTTTGATGAAACGGGTGATATGGTTGCCTTTTCACGTGCATTCAGTAGAAAAGACGACAACGGAAATGCCGTTGATTACTTTGAAACATTTACAGATAAGGAACATTGGCTTTGGATGAACGGGGCAAATGGGTATGAAGCCGCCCCCGGTTATCCCAAACCGATTGCAATCGGTAAAATTCCGGTCATTTATGGACACCAACCGTATTTTGAAACGGAAGATGTGGACAAGCTGATTGACCGTTTAGAACACCTTTTGTCAAACTTTGCAGACACCAACGATTACCATGCTTCACCGAAGATATTCACAACCGGACAAATCAACGGTTGGTCAAAGAAAGGTGAATCCGGCGCGGTTATCGAGGGTGAAGAAGGTGCGACAATGCAATACGTGTCATGGCAGAATGCGCCGGAATCCGTCAAATTGGAGATTGAAACCCTTTTGAAATTGATTTATACCATATCACAGACACCCGACATTTCATTTGATGCAGTCAAAGGGCTTGGGGCAATAAGCGGCGTTGCCCTGAAACTTCTTTTTATGGATGCACACTTGAAAGTACAGGATAAGGGGGAAATTTTCGATGATTATTTGCAACGCCGTGTAAATGTTATCTTGGCTTATATCGGGCAGATAAACACAACATTGGAAAAGGATTGTGAAAACATCATTGTTGAACCGGAACTTGTGCCGTATATGCTTGTTGATGAACTTGAAGAATTGAACTATTGGTTGACGGCGAATGGCAATAAACCCGTTATTTCACAAGAAGAATCCGTTGAGGGTGCAGGCATATCCAAGAATGTAGAAGCAACCATGCAAAAAATCAAAGACCAAACGGCGAATGAAAATTCATTTATGGTCGGTGAACCTATAATTGCATAAACATGGAAATAAAGACGTTTTCAATCGGCGACCATGTTTGGTTGATGAAAGACAATGCGGTTGCAGAATGTGAAGTGATTGCGATTGCGATTGACTGTTTTTTCGGTAATGAAAGACTACATGAAAATGACGTTGGAAAAATTCAATGCTTCACGGACGAACTGACAATTGGTTTGGGTGTGAAATATACGTTGGTAGAATGTCGGTTCAAGAACTCATGGGCAAAAAAGTTCACACAGGTACATGAACGATGTTATGCAACAAAAGAAGAACTTATTAAAACCTTGTAAGTATGGCAAAACGACAAAAAACGACCCGTTTTTCCGTACAATCATACGATTTGGAGCATTACAGGCAAACAGAATCTTACGCACGTGCCATTGATGCTTTATTTGACCGGGCAACAAAGGAAATATCAACCGCGGCGGCAAAGGGTAAATATGACCCCGACAAGCCTTTTTCTTTTGATGATTACCCAAGTGTTAAGGCAGTTATGCAAGAAGTTACAAAGCAGCTTGCAAGCCGTATGATAACCACTATTGAAACCGGGTCAAAAAAACAATGGTTGTTCGCGTGTGATAAGAATGACGGTTTCATTTCATCAATCATGGACACGTCAAAGTTAAGCAAGTCCCTATTGAAGAAAATGCAAGACCGGAACTTGGAAGCCTTGCAAGCATTTCAGGAAAGAAAGATTGACGGAATGAATCTATCACAAAGGGTGTGGAAATATGTTGGACAATACAAAGAACAACTTGAATCCGCCCTTGATGTAGGCTTGGGCGATGGAAGAAGCGCACAACAATTGGCACGTGATGTGAAACAAAATTTGAACGAACCCAACCGATTATTCCGGCGTGTACGTGATAAACGTGGCAATCTTGTGTTGTCAAAGGCTGCAAGGGCTTTTCATCCCGGACGTGGTGTGTACCGTTCAAGTGTCAAGAATGCACAACGGTTGACACGTTCCGAAATAAACATGGCATACCGGGAAAGCGATTGGCAGCGTTGGCAAAGTCTTGATTTTGTTGTTGGTTTTGAAATACGCCGTTCCAACCATGAACCGTTGTGTGATTGTGATTTGTGTGAAAAGTTGGTTGGAAGATACCCCAAGACATTCAAATTCAAAGGATGGCATCCGCAATGTATGTGTTACGCCGTTCCTATTCTGATGGATGAAGAAACCTTTGATGAAAACGAATTGGGCGACCTGAAAGCGGCTTTGCATGGTACGACATACAAGAAAATGCAAGCCAAGAATATTGTTGTTGATGTCCCTGACGGTTTCAAACAATGGGTTAAAGACCATGTGGAAGCACAAGCAAATTGGGCTTCAACGCCTTATTTTATCAAAGACAACTTCAAGGACGGGCAATTGTCCAAGGGGTTGAATATTGCATTACCGACCGTTAAGAAAGCAATAATTGAATTATTCAAAGGTAGTACACCGCAAGAAATTAAAGATTTCATAATACAAAATATCGCGAAATCTTGCACACTTGAAATCAAATTAAGTGATATTGATTTGTGGAATGATATTGTGAATCAATTAAACAACCGTATTAAGCAATTCGGGTTGGAAAAATTCGGCAATATAGGTACGCCAAGAAGTCGTAATGCAGAAGCATCATGGGATGAACATGGGAATATACTTAACTTGAACATTACGGCTTTGCGTAACAAGACGGCAATAAAAAAGGCAATGTCGTACAAGAAAAGGGGTATTTTATACTCTTTTGCTTATGAAGATTCAGATGATTATGTTCGTGCAGTCATTGACCATGAACTTGGACATTTGATATTAAGCAAGTATGCAAATGTTTCCGAAGTTGCAAAACTGATGGGTGATGTTGGAAAATCTATCATGGTAAATGGAAAATCTTTCAATCCTATAAATGACATATTGGGTTATTATGCTTCAACAGAAGAACACGAATTTTTTGCAGAAGCATTTTCTTTTTACATGGGAAAGAACCGTGAAAAACTTGATGATAGAATCAAGGGGTATTTTGAACGGTTATTCTCAAAGCATGGATTCAATATTGATGGCGACATTGAACCACCTATTGACCCGATACAACAACAGCTTGATGCACTGAAACCACAAATCACCATGATGCGCCAAGGTTGTTTGAAATGGGGCTTGTCCTTGCAACTTTCAATGCTTGACAAGTATGTTCAAGACCGGGATATTGCACACATTCAATCAAGACTTGCAACTATTCAATCAAAAGTTGCGGAATTAGAACAAAAGGATTCAAGTATTCGTGCAAAATGTCAAGAATGGGGGCTTAATACGTTTATCCTTGATGATGCAATGAAAAATCCGGATTCAATTAAGATTCTTCAAGCAATGAATGAATTGGAAGAAAGGGTTAAGAATGCAGAAAAGGAATACAAGACCTATATTCAGGATGCACAAGAAGCGGTAAGGAATGCCAAGAAAGCAAACGTGGATTCATACGATGTTGAATTTGATATTTCAACAATCACCGCCGACAAGCGCGAATGGGTTATGGGTAAAACTAACATCAAAAAACGTCTTTCAGACTTGCAGAAAGCAATAAATGATGCGTCCGGAACTTCTATTCACCCAGCAATGAAAACATCATACATCTACAATTCCGATGTGGATGATACATTGAAGCGAATAAACAAAGAGTTTACAACGGAAAGGTGGTTTGAACATGGTGATTGTGCATTGACACCGACACGAAAAAGCGGTGTAAATGGGTTCACTTATATGGATGGGCGTATTTCATTGCGTCCTGAAAGACTTGAACACGTTAAATCCGCAATGGCTAAAATCGGTCAGGGGCGGTCAAACGAAATCACATTTGAAGAAGCTGATGCAATGGCAACATTTTGGCATGAAATCGCGCACAACCGCAACATTCCGGGCAATATGTATATGACAAACACCCAAACCGATGTGATGGAAATGATGAATGAATTTGTTGCACGAAAAACATTACCTGAATTTTATGCAAAAATGGGGTGTCCGTCAACACCGCACCCGGAATTTATCAATGACCGCGGTTCAACGGGTTACAATCGCCGGGTTATAGGTTATGACTTTGTTATCAAGAAACTTGGTCTTAACCCTGATAAGGTTTTGGCATCTGCAAGGAAAAATCTTTTTGAATTGAAGTACACCGAACAAGAAACAACGGCAATACAAGCATTGTTGGATGGTGGACTTGATAAATTTAAGGGGGTAAATGGCAAGAAGTTGGGCAAGGCTCAAATCAAAAAAATAGTTGCAATGTGCCGGAATGGTTATGGAACACAGACCATTGAAAATTATATGAAAGAACAAGGCATTATCGCAAAAGAATAAGAAAAGGGGCATTCAAGCCCCTTTCTTTATTCATTGTTTTCTTCTTCAAGTTCTTTTTTGTATTGTTGTGTCACAGCGTTCAATAAATCCTTGTTGTTTGTCTTTTCGGCATATTCAATCAAGGTGTGCGCATTCAATAATGGATAAGACTTCAATTCATTCAAATAAGCATCTTTGGACACAATGATAATGTCACTTATCATTTTTTCATCCTTGCAGAAATCAAAGATGGTCTTTCCTTTCAAATTATTGTATTTCATATTTCATTTATTTAGATGGTTTACGATTCGTTTTCTTGCGGTGAATCATGCCCCGGTAAATGACGCACTTATTATTCCGGTACGGTTTAGATTCTGTAATTCCGTATGCCCACAACCGGGACTTTGACACACCTAATTCAGCCGGGGTAAATATGTCATATATGGCGGCAATAGAACCGAAATAATGGTTGTTGTTGTCGCCAAAACATACGTGATATATTGTATTGCCGTTCATTGCTCATTTAATATTGTTTCAAGTTCATCAATAGCCAAGTTAAGTTTTTTTATACGCCTTTTCCAATACCACCTTGTAATGAAAGATGCTTTTTCGTATTTGCAAACAAGGCGTTCAAGTTCACTAATAACAGCCGAGGCGGTAACGGTACGAATGGCAGATGAACAACATTTGGCAGCTTCTTCACTTGCTTTCCCAAATTCGGCAAACGCATTTGCAAGGTTGTTTGCAAAATCATTTGTGAATTGTTCCACCCCTTTCACGTCAATATTTTCTTTGTGTTCCATATTATTTTGCACTAAAATCAAACCATTCACGCGGTGAATTGAATGCCGCCTTTTTTACTTGCCGATAAAACGCCTTGTTAAGTTTGCGCAACCTTGCCAACGCTTCATGTGGTTGCCAATGGAAGTCCGGCATTACTTCATTGTTTGCCGCATAAATTCCGCCTTGTGTTGGCTCGTAATGACCAAAGGCGACCAATTGACCATCCTTGATAAAAACAACGTCCAAAATGGCTTTATTTTGCTTGTGCCGGAATGTAAGACGGCGACATCCTGAATAATATTCAAAGATTCGTTTTTGATGTTCCATTGCCGCCTTGAATTGTTCCGCTTGCAGCTTTCGCCGATTCCACATATTGCGGGCAACCTTTGACCGATATTCCGCCACGTTGATAGGTTCATTCCCGGTTGCCATATCATACGGCAACAAACCGTCATTGAACATCTTGACGGCACGGGTAAAATTTTCCTTGTCAATAATCTTATCGTGAAGTGACTTCACGAAATCCACCGTCAAATCATATTTCTTTGCGGCGGCTTCAATACTTGTCTTTTCCATACAAAAGTAACTATTTTATTTAATACAACAAACTATTCAATAACTTGTGGGATTGTACCTTTTTATGTCAAATTTATAATAACGACCAATTTTCTTCATAAGAACACCGTTCAACTTCATTATGCTTTGTATAATTGCCATGTTGAAGCAAAACCGGAATGATATTCTTGGGAATAAAAACGCCCCATCCTTTGCCCTTTTCAGGAAAAACCCGGACACACGACCCGTCATTTTGGATGTGACCTATTTTGAAATAATCATGTGAACCATTCCATCCATCATAATGTGAAATGGTCTTGCCCATAAGGGATTGTTTAATTTCTTTGAGTAACATAGTTGCGAAAGTGTTATGGGGCGGGAATACCGCCCCGGATTGTTAGATGTAATAAATATCAATTGACCCCGACCCCCATTCTTCTTCTAATTGTAAGGTCAAAGATGGGGTCGTTTTAGGTATGAAAGATTCATTGTTTTCATCCCGGTAAACATAGATGAACATTCTTTCAATCGCAATATCCTCAATTGTCCCAAAGTGATGCTTTGTGCTTACAATTCCTGATGAACACCCCCAAATGGTGTTGTCTATTCCCGCGCAATTGATTGCGTCAATTAAATTAAAGTTTTCTTGTGTCATTGTTGCGAAAGTTTATGGCGGCATACGCCCCCGGTTATTATTCCATTGCTAATTCAAGATTATCAATACAATCTTGGATGTTGTCAACCGCATATTCCAAATTGTCGATGGCTTCTTGCATCTTTTCACCGCGTTCACCATCTTGTATTGATTCCGGCAAATTGTCGTATGCGTCTTGTTCTTCTTCTTGAAGTGATTCAATACTTGATTTGAGTTCTTCAAGTTGTTCAGCTATCTTTTGAATTTCTTTTCTTCTTGCGTTATTCATAATGTTTGAATTGTGGGGCAGTTGCCCGCCCCCGGTTATTTATTTCTTTGTGTAGCTATATATCGAATGTGTGGTATGACTAATGTTGAATATTCAGCCGCCCAAATAACCCGAACGTCAATGATTCGTTGCGTACCATCGCTTATGATTGCCGAAAAGCCTTTTGATGTCATTTCCGGCTGTTTTACCTGAATCGCTTTTTCATTCAATCCAAACTTGAAGCATTTGTTTGTCAATATCCGGATGCCGTTATTCCATGATTCTGATGTTTTTTGTTTCATTGCTTTCATGTATGAATCAAAATCCATATTTGCGGCGGGGTCATTAATGATTTCGCATGAATGCTTGCATACATTGTCCAACAAACGCATGATTTTTGATGTTTTACGCCAAGACCAATTCCGCGTGCGTTCAAAGTATTTGCGGCATTTATTGGCGCGTTCATAATTTGCTTTTGCGGATTGAAGTTTAGAATTGATGAAGCTGTAATGCGCTTTGTACCATTCTTTCATTTTATCAAACCACAACTTCTTGAAATCGGTCATAGAATGTTCCAATGCGTTAGACAATCCGGTTGTTGCATCCTGATAATTCCTTGCATCTGATTCCATCTTGGAAAGTTGTTCTTTCAATGATTCAACAAGCATTATTTCACGTGACAAATAGCGTTCATTGTTCTTCATTGATTCGTAATTGTCTGTGATGCGGAAAGCCTTTTCAAAACCGATTATATTTACGTCAACGGGCAATTTGTAGTCACGTAACTTGTGACCCCGATATTCCCGTTCTGATTCAACGATAAGGTCAATGGATATATTGACGGATTCGCAAGCCTTGATTGTACGGTTCTTGTACATTTCAACCTTGCGTTTGTAGTCAGAAATACGCTTTTGCGCGGTTTCTAATTGTTTGTTGATTTGTTTAATTGTTGCCATTGTTGCGAAATTTATATTCATATAAGTCACGTGTGTTATAGTAACACACTGCAAATATAGATGTTTTATTTAATATAACAACCATTTTTGCCGAAAAAATGCAATTGCATTGCAAAAATGTGGATAAGTAAAGCATAAGTTCGTCAATATATCAATGTGTATCACTATAAAACACAATATCTTTGTTGATGATTTGTAACACATAAAAACATTTATCGAATGAAAGAAAAGATTTTGGCATTACTGATTGCAAAGTTTTCAGGCGTGCGAAAAGACGTTTTGAATCACTTGGCACGCACATTTGCGTTACAGGCGACCAACGATGAAGAAGCGAAAGCCCTTGTGGATAAACTCACCGATGCGCAAGTGGATGAATACGTCAAGGAATTTCGCGCAGATGTGGACAAGGAAGTGTCCGAAAGCAACAAAACCTTTGAAGCGAACTTGAAGAAGAAGTATGATTTCGTGGACAAGGGGAAAAAGGTTGAACCCGGCAACCAAGACCCCGACCCGAACGATATTTCGGAAGTGGTGAAAGCAGCCGTTGCGGAAGCCGTCAAGCCGTTTCAAGAAAAGTTGTCAGGCTATGAGCGTGACAACATTGCAAAGTCAAGGCTTCAATCATTGAACGAAAAGTTGGCGAATTGCAAGGATGAGAATTTCAAGAACCAAACCTTGAAAGACTTTGCCCGCATGAAGTTCGACACGGACGATGACTTCAACGAATACTTGGCAGAAAAGGAAAAGGACATTGCCACGGCAAATCAAAACAAGGCTGATATTGATTTGAGCAATTCCGGCGGAAGCCCGCTATTCGCCCAAAAGGAAGAAAGCGGTATTTCAAAAGGCGTTGCCGATTTCATTAACAGCCAAAAGCCCGAAAACAACGTGTTCACGGGCAAAGATGTTTAACACCTAATTCATCAAAACAATGGGATTGAGAATTGACCGTAAAAAGGACAACCGTGTTGTGAAGTGTATTCTTCACCGTGTTGCAGATATACCCGGTGGCGTTACCGTCAAGGTCGCAAATTTGGGTGGCACGGGGTTGTTCGAGGGAACACCCCTTGGCGTTGGTTCTGATGGATTGTTTGAAGTCTGCAAGACCGCACAGATATTGACGGAAGCGATTGCAACCGCAACCACGTATGAGGTTGCCAAAGGACACCACTTCAAAGTTGGTGACAGGTTCGCAACCGATGCTTGCAACGGTCAGCAGATAACGGCAATTGACAAGTCAGACCCGGCAAAGGATGTTATCACCGTTGGAACAACCCTTGGTGCGGTCGTCAAGGCTGGAACTTGTGCGTTTGAATCGAGTGGAGCAAACAAGACATTGAAAGTGACCCCGGTTGCAATAGCCGGGTCGAATGAAGATGTCAAGGATGGCGACAACTTGTTTGTAAGTGCATGGGTTATCGGCGTTGTGCGAGAAGCAACCGCACCCATAGTAAATGCCGCTATCAAGTCGGCATTAAAGACAATCGCTTATGTGTAACCCCTAAAAGCAAACCGATATGCAAAAATCATTGATGGTTGGGTTGAATGAAAAGGACATGGAAGCCGTAATCCGCACTTACGACCTCAAAGATTACTATTATCCAACCCTTTTCCCACTCAAAGAAACAAATACTTTGACGTGGAAGATGCTTGAAGCGCAATCCGGCTTGAAGATTGCCGCCGACCTTGTGTCAAGGGGTGCGACAATTTCACGCAAGACCCGTGAAGCGATTTCACGCATTCAGGGCGATATACCAAAAATCGCCATATCACGAGAAAAGAACGAAGATGAATTGACCGAATACGACATAATGGTCGCAATGTCGAGCAGCAACCCCGATTTGCGTGCCCTTGTCGAGTTTTGGGCGGAAGATACCAAGTATTGTTGGGATGGCGTTGCAGCCCGTGCGGAATGGATTGCATTGCGCCAAATTTCGCTTGGAAAGGTCAAGTTCACCAATTCCAACAATGCGGCGGTCGTTACCGAATATGACGTTGATTATCTGATTCCGGCGGAACAGAAGATTGGCGTTGAAACGGCATACACGAGCGGCACAAGCGCAAAACCGCTTACCAAGGACATTCCAAAAGCGATGAAACTTGGCAAGAAGTTGTTTGGCGCAACGTACAAGTTCGCATTTATGAATGTTGATACCTTTGAAAAATTCGCTTCACAGGAAGAAGTTTGGAAGAAGTGTTCATCCTACATTCAGAATGCAACGGGAACGCAGGATGCGCCCGATTTGGCGACCGTGAACGCATATCTTGCCAAGAAGAAAGAACTTTACCGTGGTTTGCAGATAATCGTGATTGACCAAGAAATCACAATTGAACTTGCCGATGGTTCACGCATTACTTCAAATCCGTTTGAAGATGATGTTGTTCTTTTCTCTGAAAGCAAGGTGCTTGGAAACACCTATTGGAAGAAGCCGATTGACGCAAAGAAGTTGCCCGGAAGCGTTGCCGAAAAGGTAATGCACGGTCATACGCTGGTCAAGAAGTATTCCAATGAATCGCCCGTTCAGGAAGTCACGGAGGGAATCGCCAACTTGTTCCCGGCTTGGAATCTTTCAGGTCGAAGCGTGTTGATGCAGACCAATGCGACAACTTGGAATAAGAACTAACATTCGCCGTTGGGGTGCATAACACACCCTAACGGCTTTGCAAGACAAAAAGGAGTATGACAAACAAGGAGTATTTGACCAAAGCATTGAACGGACTTAACCTTTCGGAAGATGATATTGACATTATCGTTCTTAAAGGTGGTCTTGAAGCGGATGGCGTTGTTGATACAAGGGCTTGTGATATGTCGGTGTACAATCGTATGTCGGTCGTATTGAAAGGAATGATGCAAAATGTTTCCGAGGGTGGATATTCCATTTCATGGAACATGGATGCCGTCAAGTTGTTCTATAACGCATTATGCAATGAATTGGGCAAAGAAAACGTGTTAGTCGCCCGTCCGAAAATTCGTAACCGTTCAAATATTTGGTAATTATGATGGTGAAGCAATATCCGCATTACCTATTCATTGAGGAAGCCGCAGAATCCATACAGGATGAACAAGGCAACTTTATAGAATGTTTGGTGTCGCGCAAGTTTATTTCCATGTGCCGAGAGGAAACAGATGGGAAAGGTACGGAATATCAAGTTGCCGGGGGAGAATACCAAAAGGCAACGTCTGTTATTCAATGCCCTAAAAGTTGCCCGGTTGTAAGCCGGGGAACAAAAGTGATTGTTGCAAACGACCAAGAATGCAAGGATATACGCATTTCCGGAATTTGCTTGAATTTTGACCCCGCACAACTTCATTCAAGATTATGGGTATAAAGGCTAATTTTACAAAAGATGATGTCAAAAGGCGTTTTGATGCCTTTCTTGACGAAATAGAACGAAAGCAAATTGCAAGATTGCAAAGGCTTGGTGAAATGTGCCTTATTGAAGCGCGTAACAACAAGGGATATACGATGCAGACGGGAGCATTGCTTTCGTCAACAGGTTATGAAGTCTTTGTTGATGGCGTGGCAATACATTCCCAATTTGATGCAGCAAGCGGGGCGGAAAGCGATGCGGCGGCAAGGGGCATAAAATCCGGGCAATCTATTGCCGAAAAAGTCGGCAAAGAAACCAAGGGTGTTGCGCTTGTCGTTGTTGCCGGAATGAATTATGCCGCGTATGTGGAAGCCCGCGGATATAACGTGCTATCAAGCGCGGAACATCTTGCAGAAAGGGAATTGCCCCGAATGTTGGAAAAACTAATTACTAACATCAAACGTGCAGCGGAATAATGAAAACCATTTTTGACACCGATGGAATCTTGTTTGCCTTACTTGATGGTAAAACATCAATTAAGGGCGGTTGTTATACCGGGGATGATAGACCCGAAAATTCGACCAACGAAGATATTGTTGTGAATACTATTGATTTGGCGCAAGATTGCTTGCCGCAAATTGGTACTTCAAACATCAATATTTATACGGCAGACACAAGCAAGAAAATAAAGGGCAAAATGCAACTTTCGGCAAATCGCACACGTCTGAAAGCCTTGGCAAATGAAGTCTTGGCGATTGTGAGAAGTGCGAACATCAAAGGGTTGAAGATGCGACCCGGCACAATGTCAATCATGTATGAGCCGAACACCAAACAACACTTTGCTAACATTCGCATTGATTGGAACATTCAAATTGATTAAAAGTTATGGCAGAAAGAACATCTTTGATAACCCTTGGTCTTTGCCAAATCAAGGTTGGAACGGCAGCACCCAATGGAACAATGCCGTCCGAGTTAAACAAAATCGGCAAGACTTACAAGAACACTTGTAAGATTGCACAGGCAACGGCGGACGTGACGGAACATTTCGAGGAAGGCATGGCAGCCCCGGAAGTACGCAAGAAGTCACGCAAAATCCCGACCCTGACATTCTCAATCATGGATGCCAACGTGCAAGATTTGATTGATTATGTCGGCGGTGCAAATGTGGGCGATTCGTCCAACCCCAAGTGGGGTTATGATGGCAATGAAGTTGTCGCAAACAAGGCAATTTTCGTTGAATCTGAACAGGGGTTGGACTTTGAGATTCCCAACGGTGACATTGAAGCGGTTATAAATGCGGATATGTCGGCGGCAGGAATTTTCCTTGTGGACTTCACCGTTACCCCGATGGCGGTTACAGCCGGAAAAGCCATTCGCGGCGTGCCGAAAGCCAAGGCGTAATTCGGGGTGCATTGATTGTTTAATACAAAAACCCGAAGCCCCCGGAGTGTGACAACTTGCGGGGGCTTCTTACTTTCAAAAGCAATGAATGACGAAAAGAAGAAACTTGAACAAGAACGCAACGAATTGAACACCCTTATCAATAAGGGCGTATCATTTGAGTTGAAAGACACCGAATTTGAGGTGGAAAAAAGATTTTTCGGTCTGATAAGGCGATATAAGCCCAAGGAGGTGACACGCACATTCAGAATCGAAGAAATGACCCTTGCCACCCTTGACCGTATAACATCCGAATTGGTGGAAATAGCCATTGATGAAAATGAAATGAAGTCGGCGGACACGGACAGCATGAAGATGGCAAGGACACTTGCCCACAAGCATTCTTTGCGGTGTGCAAGAATAATTGCCATTGCGGTGCTTGGCGAAGATAGGTTGGTTGCAAAACCCGGCAAGGGTGGTATAAGATGGATTGAGGACACGAAGAAACTTGATGAATTGACTTCTTTGTTCGCCCGTAAAATCAAACCGTCAATCCTATACAAGTTATATGTACTTGTCAATACGATGGGCAATCTTGGGGATTTTATGAACTCTATTCGATTGATTTCAACAGAAAGAACCACGATGCCGATTCGGATAGAGGAAAACAACGAGGGTTAAACAGTCCACACGGTCGCCGGGGTGCAATATGTGAGCATTTCGGATGGACTTACGACTACTTGTTACACGGCATTCCGTGGTCGGTTGTTCAAAGGATGATGATTGATGCACCGGGCTATGATTTGGATGATGGCAAGGAAACGGAAATTCAATTGTCAGAGGACAACAGCGAACAAATTATGAACTACATTAACAGCATGATGTAATATGGCAGAAATAGACGGTGGGTCATTATCTTTCAAATCCATTTTAGACAATGGTCAGCTTAATGCGGCTATTGACGAAACATTGCGGCGTGTGCAAGGCTTTTCGGATGCCGTTGCCGGAAGCGGCGATGTGATGGATAAGACCACACAAGAAATGGTCGAGTGTATCGAGATTCAACGCAAGGTGATTCAGGATTTGGAAAATTCATACAATGACCTGACCGCCAAAATAAACGCAATTGAACCGGGCGATGCACAAAATCAACTTATCGAACAAGCCAATTCGGTAAAACAAGAATTGGATGCCGAAAAGCAAGGTCTTGTCGATTTGATGAACGAATTGAACAATTTGCAAAGGACAACGAGCGGTGCGGCTTCAAGCCTTGACCAAATACGTGTGACACTTGGGCAAATTGGTGCGGCGTGTGAGGAACACGAACAAGCGATTGCAAAGTTGAGTGCCGAATATGACCGTGTTAGTCATGCGGCAAGCGATGCTTTCATGTCCGGGCGTGATGATGATTACCGTGCCTTACAAGACCGTGCGGATGCAATCAAAGGTGAAGTGACGGTTCGCAAGCAGCTTTTGAATGAGTTGCGCAACCAATCAAACGCATTGGAAGATGAAGCGCAAAAGATTGAAAAGGCGGCACAGGAAGCCGAAAATGCGGCACAATCCCACGTGTCTTTCCGTACCCGCTTGCGTGAAGTGCGTGAAGAATTGATGCAATTGGAACTTGCGGGCGACACAAGTTCCGAAAGATACAAGCAACTTCAAGCACAAATGGGCGAATTGTCGGAAGCGATGGATGCCGTCACCACCCAACAAAATATGTTGAAGCGAGGTGAAAGGATGTGGGATGGCTTGTTGTCGGGGCTTTCGGGCGTTTCAGGCGCATTTTCGGCGGCACAAGGTGCGGTTGCCTTGTTTAGCGGTGAAAACGAGAATCTGCAAAAGATAATGCTTAAAGTGCAGTCCTTAATGGCGGTCACAATCGGACTTAAAGAAGTGCAACTTGCCCTTGATAAAGATGAAGCGTTCCAACTTGTAACCATCAACGGATTGAAAGAATGGTGGAACAAATTATTGGCGGTCGGCAGGGGTGAACAAGTTGCATCAACAGCGGCGACTGTTGCAGATACCACCGCAACCATTGCGGACACGGCGGCAACAGCCGCCAATACAGCCGCACAAAAAGCAAATACGGCGGCACAAACCGGGAACACGGTTGCCCAAGGAGCAAACACGGTCGCAACCGGGGCGCAAACCGCAGCGGCGGTCGCTGGTACGGCTGCAAATATAGGTCTTGCCGGGGCTTTCCGTATGGTCGGGGCGGCTATTAAGTCAATCCCGGTGTTTGGATGGATTGCAGCCGCATTGTCGGTTTTGGTTGGCGTTATTGTTCACTTTGTCAGCAAGGCGAATGAGGGCAAGAAAGCGGCACAGGAATTTTATAAATCCCTTGCCGAAAACGCATATAAGCCTATTGCCACAATTGAAGATTTGTCCTTGAAGTGGAATGCCCTTGGCGATGATTTGGACGCAAAAAAGAAGTTTATCGAGGAAAACAAAGCGGCTTTTGACGAATTGGGCGTTTCCATCAATGGCGTAACTGATGCGGAAAACTTGCTTATCAACAATAAGCAAGCCTTTATCAATGCACAAATTGAAAAGGCAAAAGCCTTGGTCTATCTTCAACAAGCACAAGAAAAGGTAAAAACCTTGTTGGAACAAGAACAAGCATACAATGCCATGCCGGACACCGTGACAAAGAATGTGCCTTATGGTGAAGCGGCTAATGGCGCAATCTTATTCAAGCAAATAGAGGTTGCCAATGAAGCCAAAGCGGAAGCAAAAACACAACTTGACGCATTGAGGGCTGAAATAACCAAAGGATTTGAAAATGCCGCCACCGCTGAATCTAATGGTTTTAATATGCTAAAACAAGCCGGGATTGATGCGACCAAGACTTATGCGGATGGTACTTTGGGGGCAATCGAACAAGCCATTCAGGTAAAGCAAGAAGCCTTAAAGAATCTGACAAGCAATGCGGAATACAAAACCGCCATGCGGGAAATCGAAAAGCTGCAAAAGCAAGCCGATGCGATAACCGGGCGAAAGACAACAACCACAAGCAACAAAAACACCAACACACAAGACCCATTCATTGAGAAACTGAATAAATATAGGTCAGAATATCAAAGGTTTCAAAAATGGGTTAATTCAGGCGATGAAGTGCTTGTCCGTTCTGCAAACCAAGAGTTTTCCAAATTGCTTGCAGAGGGGGCGACATACATTGATTACTTGAAGAATCAACGTGACCAAATTTTGGCGGTCGATGTGGCGAACCGTTCAAAAGAACAAAACAAGCAATTGCGCCAACTCAATGATGCCATTGCAGAGGAAACACGGACAACCGTATTGGAAGCATTCAACGAAGAATTGAATGCCCAATTGACCAATGCACGAACCGTCCTTGATATGCTCAATATCATTGAGCAGAAACGCAAGGAATTGTCCGGCGATGGAACGGAACTTGACAATGCCAAGGCGGATGCCCTCAATGAAGCGGAAGAAAACGCCCAAGACCAATTAAGGCAGGAAACGGAATCATTGCTTGAAGAATATGCTTCTTATGTCGAGCAAAAACGCCGTCTTGAACAACAATTCAATGATGATGTTGCCTTGATGATGCGTGAACGTGAAAAGGCGACAACGGATGCGCAACGTGCGGAAATTGACAATGCCATTCAAAACAGGACAAAGCAATACAATAAGGATGTCCGAAACATTGGCGGTGTCGATTATGATGCGATGCTTGCCGAATATGGCACGTTTGAGGAACGCAAGCAAGCAATCATTGATGATTATGACGAAAAGCGGCGTGCGGCACAGGAAGCCGGGAACACGGAAATGGTCGAAGCGATAGACCGTGCGCAAGCAAAGGCACTTTCAAAATTCGCCCTTGACGAATTGCAAGCACACCCGGATTGGGAATTGATGTTTGGCGACCTTGACGAAATAAGCACCAAGAAACTTCAAGAATTGATTGATAAAATCAACAATCTTGATGGGGCTTACCTTGGTATCGAGTTTGACCCGAAAGACCTTGAAACCCTCAAAAACAAAATCAAGGAAATGCAGAACGAAATACGGGAACGCAACCCGTTCAAGTCGTTGATTTCCTCAATCAAGGAATATGGCAAGGCGGCGGATGATGAAAGCAAGAAAAAAGCCTTGACGAATATGTTTGAAAGCGCAAGCGGGGCGATTGACCTTGTGGGTGGTGCATTCGATGCGGTAACGTCCGGGCTTGAAAAAATGGGTGTCACGATGGATGAGCAAACGCAAGCCATTATCGGTGACATTGGCGGCATATTGGATGGGGCGGG
>ULQU01033243.1_pt1 | contig 28379 bp, 21 predicted proteins | sample 1954841 | NCBI WGS metagenome assembly ULQU01 (sample SAMEA4835664, study PRJEB28245) | human gut metagenome | biome: gut microbiome; material: fecal sample | place: Denmark | collected 2008
GTTCATAATAATAAAATTAATTGTTAATAAATAGATTAATAGACTTTTTTCAAACAACTAATTTTACGAAGAGGCTCCACAACCCCCGCGATTCATTATGAACGGGCATAAAAAAAACGCGGGCTAGTTGTCTATATTTATTCTAAGGCATCTGGAAATTCGCCCACGTCACAATAATAGAACAATAGCCCGCGCTTATACGATATGATACAATCCGCCCATTACGGGCAGACAATTCTATATACGTAGTCCACGCAAGCATTTTTTGTCCATTATTCCGTGACGTTAAAAATTTTCCAGATTTTTAGAATAGGAATAATCTTCGTAAAAATGCTTACATAATATATGTATAAACCGCACTCGCGAACCGCTGTTCGCTACGGAATCACTGCAAAGATAAAGAGGTTTTCTGAATCAACAAGAAAAAACTTGCATTATTTTCCAAAATATATGGATTATAGGACGAAACAAATGGATTTATAGCACAAAATGCCCCGTTTTCAGTACATGATAAAAAGCCGGCGTATTTTGATGAAAAGGTAGGCATGAATTCTCCAAAAGACGCCGGCTTTTTATTCATTCATGCCTATGTTTTTCTACAAATCCAACGGGAATCGTTTTCTATCTTCGTTGGATTGATTTCCGATTCTCGTTTATTTGAATGGCTCGTTCTACCTACATATAATAGATATCCCATATCGGATTTATTTTTATACCCTTCACACACGGACCTATCTCTCTTATATTCTGCGATTTCCTGTGAAGGGTGTGAAAGGAGGCTCTATATTCGTACTTTTGGCTTGCCCCAAAAGTACTAAAAACTCAAGATCGTATTCGTTCTTTTGCCTTGATGCAAAAGAACCAAAAAATCAAGGCTGCGTCTGCTGAGCTACTCCGTCTCTTCGTTTCGCTGTGCGCGCCGCAAACTCGCTGCGCTCAGACAGCGACGCTCCAGCCGCTTCACTCCGTTCCTACGCTTAACGCTCACCAGAACGAGGCCGAAACAATTGAAAATTGACGATTGACAATGGACAATTTTCTTTTTCTCTTTCATTTATCCATGGAACTTGCCTTGCGACTGTAGAGGCGTAGCGTTGCTGCGCCTCAAAACGACGTCCTGCACAACCAAATAGCAATCAATAAAAAACGAATGGGTTTATTGTGTTATTTATTGTTTTATCCTGCCGCGTTGGCTGGAGGCGCAGCACGCTACGCCTCTACTCGCATTTTCCAAACTCAACGGGGAATTAAATACCCCATGTAATCCGGCCTTATAAATTTTCAATTCTCAATTCTCCATTTTCAATTGTCCATTGCTTTGGCCTCCGTAGTGTGAGCCTTGAACTTTTGGTTCTTTTCTTTCAAGAGAAAAGAACGAATACAACCTTGAACTCTTTGGTTCTTTCTAGATCAAACAAGAAAGAACGAGAAAATACATCGTAAAAACAGAAAGCACGGAAACTTCGCTTCACACAGTTATCAAACCATGTTTCTGCGAATTCCGTGCTTGATTTATCAATAGGATAATAAGAAATCTATTTATTTCAAGGCATAAATACGGCGAATGATATCAACAATTTTCAATCCTTCCAGCGCAGTTGTCGTATTCTGAGCACCGGTGTGCTGCAGGACTTCCACGACATTACGGATCACAAAATTATGATTCTGCGCCGAACCTTTATACGGTCCGTAGTCATTACCCGGATTTGTCGGAGCCAATTCAGGCATCTCGTAGTCTTTAATATGGCAATACTCTACCTCGTTCATATACTGACCGCCAATCTTGACGCTACCGTTTTCTGCCACAATCAGCATACTGCTTTCCATGTTCTTATTCCAAACCGCAGTCGAATAGTTCAAACAACCCATACCGCCATTCACAAATTCGAATGTTACCAGTCCCGAATCCTCGAAATCCGTTAACTGTTGATGGTTGAAATCAGCAAAGCGCGCCTGGATATGCTGTATATCGCCAAAAAGCCAATACATAATATCGATAAAATGAGAGAACTGGGTGAACAACGTACCACCATCCAAACAAGCATCACCATGCCAGCCTCCAGGTTTATAATAACGTTCATCCCGATTCCAGAAGCAATTGAGTTGTACGAGATAGATTTTCCCCAGCCGCCCCGAATCAATCATTTGTTTGATCCAGACAGATGGTGGAGAATACCGGTTCTGCATCACACAAAAGACTTCTTTCTGGTATTTCAGCGAAGTCTGCAAAACCCGTTCGGCATCTTGCACTTGTAAAGCCATTGGTTTCTCAATCACTACATGATGCCCCGACTCGATTGCCTGTATCGCCAACTCGGCATGAAGACCATTCGGAACGCATATATTGATCACATCGATATCCAAACCGGATTGCAGCAAAGATGTCATATCCGAGAAGAAAGCTACCGGATAAGCTTCAATACCCAGTTCTTCCTTCGGGCGTATATCACATAATGCGACCAACTCTGCTCCCGGATCGCGAACAACCATTTCTGCATGCCGCTTTCCGATATGTCCGCATCCGACTACGGCAAAACGAATTTTCTTCTTATTACTTTCCATAATTACGAACGGTTTCAATGATATAATCCACTTCTTCATCTGTCATTTCCGTATGAATAGGCAATGACAAGACCGACTGGACCAGTTTTTCAGAAACACTCAAAACCGAGCCTATACGGGAAAAGCCGTAAAAAGCCGCCTGTTTATGTAATGGAAGCGGATAATAAACCATCGACGGAATTCCTTTTTCCTTGAGATATTGTTGCAAATCATCCCGTTTCCCATCTGCAATCTGCAAGGTATATTGGTGATAGACATGCGTCGAATAAGGAGCTTTGCAAGGTATCTGCCAGCGGGAATCCTGATCAAAAACCTCGTCATAACGCTTGGCTACCTGCTGACGGGCAGCGGTAAACTCTTCCAAATGCGGAAGCTTTACGTCTAAGACAGCCGCCTGCAAAGTATCCAGACGAGAGTTACAACCGATTATCTTATGATGGTATTTCTGCAACTGACCATGGTTGGCAATCATCCGGATCCGTTCAGCCAAACGCTCATCGGATGTCATGACGGCTCCTCCGTCTCCATAACAAGCCAAAGGCTTGGAAGGGAAGAAAGAAGTCGTACCGATATGAGCTATCGTACCGGCTTTCCGACGAGTACCGTCCGAGAACAACACTTCGGCTCCTAATGACTGGGCATTATCTTCCACCACATACAAATGGTTCTGTTCGGCTATCTGACGGATCTTCTCCATATCACAACATTGCCCAAACAAATGCACCACTACAATAGCCCGCGTCTTGGGAGAAATGGCCGATTCAATCATCCAAGGATTGATATTGAATGTCTTTTCATCAACATCCACCCACACCGGAATCAGTCCCAGCAATGAAACCACTTCGGCAGCTGCTACATACGTAAAGGCCGGAACAATCACCTCATCTCCTGGCTTTAGATCAAGAGCCATCAAAGCGATCTGCAAGGCGTCCGTTCCGTTTCCACAAGGAATAACATACGGTACATCCAAACACGACGACAGATGCGAAGCGAAACGCTGCACCTGTGGTCCGTTAATAAATGCACAAGTATCCATTACTTCCTGCATAGCCAGATCCAACTCCGGACGCAGCCGAAGATACTGCCTATGCAGGTCAACCATCTGGATTTTATCCATATTCCTTCTTATTTCACCTCGCTACCCGGTTTCACTTCCTTCTCCGGTGTAATCACCGCCAGCTTACCGTCAAAGTTTTCTGCCGAAAGAATCATTCCTTCAGAAACAATTCCCTTCAGTTTGCGCGGAGCCAAATTAGCAATGAAGCAAACCTGCTTACCGACCAGTTCTTCCGGTTTATAATGCTGTGCAATACCCGAAACTATGGTTCGTTTTTCTAATCCGTCGTCAATACGGAACTGCAACAACTTATCTGCTTTCGGTACTTTGGTACATTCCAAAACCGTTCCTACACGGATATCCAGCTTCAGGAAATCATCAAAAGCGATATTTTCCCGAATCGGTTTTGCCTTATAATTAGCTTCTTCGTTCGCTTTCTTGGTTGCCAACAGTTTGTCAATCTGAGCCTGGATGACGTCATCTTCAATCTTTTCAAACAACAATTCTGTTTTTCCCAGTTCATGACCCACTTCCAGCAAATCGGTTGAACCCAAACGATTCCAGCCTAACGGTTCTACATTCAGCATCTTGTTCAATTTTTCCATGCTGAAAGGCAAGAACGGCTCGAATACAATAGCCAGGTTGGCTGTAATCTGCAAAGCAATATTCATGATGGTAGCCACGCGAGCCATATCCGTCTTGGCCAACTTCCAAGGTTCTGTATCAGCCAGGTATTTATTACCGATACGAGCCAGGTTCATGGCTTCCTTCTGCGCATCACGGAAATGATAAGTATCCAACAGACGTTCTACGCTTTCCTTTACATCTGCAAAATCCTTCAGTGTCTGACGATCATAATCCGTCAGTTCACCGGCAGCCGGAACCTTATTGTCAAAATACTTACCCGTCAATACCAAAGCACGGTTCACGAAGTTACCCAAGATAGCAACCAACTCATTGTTATTGCGTGCCTGGAAGTCTTTCCAGGTAAAATCATTATCTTTTGTTTCAGGAGCATTGGCTGTCAGCACATAACGCAACACATCCTGCTTACCCGGCATATCCACCAAATACTCATTCAACCAGACAGCCCAGTTACGAGAAGTAGATATTTTATCACCTTCCAGATTCAGGAACTCATTGGCAGGAACATTTTCCGGTAAGTTATAAGAACCTTCGGCTTTCAACATAGAAGGGAATACAATACAGTGGAACACGATATTATCCTTCCCGATAAAATGTACCATCTTCGTTTCCGGATCTTTCCACCATTTTTCCCAACTGTCTGGCAACAATTCCTTTGTATTGGAAATATAACCGATCGGAGCATCAAACCATACATACAATACTTTGCCTTCTGCTCCTTCTACCGGCACCGGAATACCCCAATCCAAATCACGGCTTACGGCACGCGGTTGCAATCCCATATCCAACCAGCTCTTGCACTGTCCATAGACATTCGGTTTCCATTCCTTGTGGCCTTCCAGAATCCACTGACGAAGGAACGGTTCCCATTTATCAAGAGGCAAATACCAGTGTTTCGTTTCCCGCATAACCGGCTGACTGCCACTGATAGCCGACTTCGGATTGATCAAATCAGTCGGACTTAATGACGTACCACAGGCTTCGCACTGGTCGCCATAAGCCTTTTCATTGCCACAATGCGGACAAGTACCTGTAATATAACGGTCTGCCAGGAACTGTTTGGCTTCTTCGTCATAATACTGTTCGCTTGTCTTTTCGATAAATTCGCCTTTATCATACAACGTACGGAAGAAATCTGAAGCCATTTGGCGATGCGTAGCCGAAGTTGTACGAGAATAAATATCAAATGAAATACCAAAATCCTCAAATGATTTCTTGATGATATTATGATAACGGTCCACTACATCCTGCGGCGTAATGCCTTCCTTCTTCGCACGAATGGTAATAGGCACACCGTGCTCGTCCGAGCCACCAATCATAATTACCTCTTCACCCTTCAAACGCAAATAACGGGCATAAATATCGGCAGGTACATAAACGCCGGCCAAATGACCGATATGAACCGGTCCATTTGCATACGGCAATGCCGTAGTTATCAATGTTCTTTTAAATTTCTTTTCCATACTGTGATGTTCTCTTTTTGAACTACAAAGGTAAGGAATTATTTGGTATTGAAGATAGCTTCATTAAAAATTGAAGTCGACAAGACCGGAATTACACGAGACAATTAAATTTCTTAAAAAAACCAAATGATTAAACAATACGTGATGATTCCGGTTTTAATAAGCGAAACGTCAAACAATTTTACTTAATCAAAACTATTTGTTTAATTATTAATTTCAGTAACATTCAAAATGAAACAAAGAGTGTCTAAAAAGATTCTATTAGTAGGACTCAGCAGTGTATTTTTCATGTCATGTACATCAGACGAAGACCCAGTAAATCCGGTTCAACCTGAAGCGGTTACTAAAGTGCGTATGATTGTAGATGATTTCTTTCAAAGCACGGCTTCAGCCTTGCCAACAGAAGAAAGTTCGATTTCTGAAATCGAAGCTTATTTGTTCCAAAATGATACGCTGAAGAAATGTTTAGGTCCTTTGTCGAGCAGTGGAGGTGATACTTACGAGCTGAACATCATGAACAGTGATAAAGGTGACATCTATTTCATTGCCAATACAGAAGGACATGTTGACGTCAGTGGCCTGGAAGAAGGCACAACATTGAAAAGCGAGTTCTTACAGCTGGCTTCTAAGTTGAACGACGATCAGACACGCCTGAAAGGGAACCATATCCTGACAGGTAGTTATCAACGCCAAAAGGCGGGAAGTGCCGAAGTGAATTTACAACGTGGTGTGGCACGTCTTGACTTAACAGTCAATGTTCCTCAAATCAAGATCAAAAGTGTCCGCATCGACAACGTATCCAACACTGGATATGTATTCAAGCAGTCGGGTGTTGAGACTCCGGTTGATGTAGAGAAGAGAACAATCCGAAGAGATTTCCCGGAACCGTTGACAGCAAGTGAAACAGGTTTATTCTATCTGTATGAACAAAATAATGCAGAGATGAAACTGACCATGGAAATTGAAGCCGATGGCAAATCAAATACATTGTCGGCACAATTACCGGAATCATTGAGCCGAAACACAATCTATACACTGACGGTCAACAAGACAGGCACAGAAGACTTTGAAATCACCATCAATGTCACAACCAGTGTAGAAGAATGGACTCCGGGAGAAGATGTAACAGCTACTCCGGATTCAATTGTTTCCCGAAACGTTTAAACAATACTTGATCTCGTATGAATAAATATTTCTTGTTAGGACTTATTTTCATGCTCGTCTTCAGCAGATGTACCGAGCACGATGATATTCGTCAAACCATGGGTAACTCCAATACATTCCGTATCCAGGCGGCACATTTCTCCGTTTCCGGAGCCAATGCGTCATTACCTGATGAAAATCAGATACGTGAATTGGATGCTTATCTTTTTGACGAAGGAAAGCTTATCAAAAAATATGAAGATCTAGCGAGGCAAGATGTAAACGAATATTCTATAGAGGTCCCTGGTAACAAAGGGACACTCTATTTCTTAGGAAATTCAGATGCGATAACAGATCCTTCTTTCATCCAGTCAGGCATGAATGAAGAAGATTTTCTGCAGCTGACAACCTTGCCTTCTGTTTCTTCAGCCTCAGATTTCCTCAGTGGACGACTGGATCTGAGTGGAACTTCAACTTCTCAGCAAGTATCATTACGGCATGGCGTTGCCCGTATTGACTTGGCTCTTCAAGATGCGGAGACAACGGTCAAAAGTATTTCAATCAAGCATGTAGCCCAAATGGGATATTTGTTCGGACAAGATCCGATCAAAACGGCTGCAAACGCCGAATTCAAAGATATCAATTTACAATTCGAGCCCCAACTGGACGCTTCGAAATCAGGCTTGTTGTATCTGCATGAACAAGCCAATGACCAGCTGGCTGTATCTATTATCGTATCACGGGATGGAAAAGAAAGTGTGCTAAAGGCACAACTTCCCGAAACTGTCAAACGAAATGCCGTTTATACAATTCGTATATTCGGAAATAATGCGGCTATTGAAGCCGAGATAAAAATTGATGAATGGAATGACGGAGAAGATCAGGAACTATACCCGGATCTGTCGTCACGGATTCTGGTGAATCCGGATTTATCGACCTTTTCTGAAGGGGTAATACTGGCAGAGAGCCTTGATGCCATCCAAGTGCCTTATCAAGCAAGCCGGATGACATTGGTTCTGAACGCTCCCAGTGAAGTGGACTTGCAACTAAAAGATCCGAATCTGGGAATAACGGTAGAGGCCGTGCCGGATACCATCAATAAATTCATCATTACCACCTGCTTGAATCCGATCGGTCATACCGAAAAGAGTACAGTGCTTGGTATCAAATATAAAATACTGGAACAAAGCTATGAAGACAAGATAGATTTAACCTTGCAGAAGAATGATATAGAAATGGAAGGTTCTCTTGCATTCGATCTCCATCGTCTTTGCGACTATGGCAAATACCTAGATGGAGAACTGGCCCGGTTTACGCTGACCGGAGGGAAACAGATCCAGACTGAAGGAATCTGGTTAAAGACTGTAACCGACGACAGCCAACCGGAACAAGTACGTTTGCTCGCCGGATGGAAACCCAATGACCCGGAAGCCGACGGACGTGTACAGGAAGGAAAGCTGAAGATTCTCAGTGAATCCGGAGAGACATTGGAAGAATATACGATCCGACGGAGAAATTACGGCTTACCGGTGGTCAATGTAGATGGAACCTGGTGGTGCAAATACAATCTGCAAGGAAATGTAAAAAGGTTTGAAGACCAAATATCCATTCAGGATGATCCGGCCAAAGATGTAAGTCTGTACGACTATCTGACAACTTGTTCGGATGAGGAATGGCTGGCCATCTGGGGAGACAGTTACCAAGGAGATAATCCGAATGGACTCAAACTCCGGCATAACGGGACTTCTTTTTACTATGAAGGGTTCAACCAGAATAATGCGGTCTTTATCGGGAACCTGCCAGTTACAGAAATGGCACCTGATGGTTATCAGTTACCGGGCGATGAAGAGTTCACCAAGTTCAAGATGGACCATGCGACTTCTTCTACGGATATTAACTTCGGTAACGGGGCAACAAACGGTTACTGGACACAGGCCCGAAAGCGAATTAACATCAAGAACTATGAACGCGCCAACCTGGAGATCAACGGTATCAGTTATGGGCCGGTTCATCATCATAGTGTCAAAATAGAAAGTGCAAACTCTACCGAATTGATTCTTTTCGGTCCGGGAGCCCAAACGTATGGCGACGGTTCTGACATGTTCAAGTCGCTCTATATCATCTGGGCATCTCACTTCAACGACGGGTTTACCTGGTTGATGGAAGGTTATGCCACATCTACGGGAAAAGGTAACTGGTTTAAAACGGCTACTTATCCGGCCAGATGTACACGTGTCATCCGATGTGTGAAAACACCTGTGGAATACATCTATAATTAAAGGGAGAATCATTGATTAGTTATATATAATATAAAGGAACGATAGGACCTTGAAACTGTTCTATTGGCGTTTCAGATACAGCTTCAGCCTATTGGTCCTTTTTTTCTGAACAGACTTTTACGTATGAATCTACAACGATATTTCTTATTCCTGCTCGTAATACCTTTTCTTTTTGCCTGCGATGAGCAGGATAGCTGGGAAAAGCAACCAGACGCAGTCCGAGGTATTGTGTTTCATCTGACGGAAGAACCTTTCGACGGAGAGACCTTGCAGACTACCAAATCAACCGGCGAATTCAGTCGGGTTGAACACCTGATTGTTACAGAAGATGGTGAAGCTGTACCGAATATTAAAAGTACGTACTTGCCTGACAGCCGGAAAATCTTTGCTGAAGGATTACAGGTAGGAGACTATAAGTTATTGGTTCTGGCTGTCGTGGGTGACGAAACCCAAGATCAGGCCACCATACATCCGATCTCGTCTATCCATGATACGTGGCTTACTTTTCCGGAGAACCTGCAACGTCCGCTGGAGGCTGAATATTTCTATGCCCAGATTCCTTTTTCGGTATCTCTGAACAGCAACGGACAAGAAGAGAGTTCTTTATCGGAAGTCAGCCTGAAAAGAATCATCGGAAAAATCTCTTTCGACTTTTCCTACAACAACGATTATGTCCGCACGGCAGTCACTGAACTGACGATGGATGCGTCGAATACGCGTTTCTATACGTCTTTCTCGGCCAACCAGGAATATTCCGGACAGAGTGACGGCTCTTTCCAAATACAATCTCTTTTGGAGAAGAAAGAACTCCTGTTTATGCCGGTGGTAGGAGAAGAAAGTACGGGTACGATCGAAATGAGCAAATTACATCATACCGACCAAGAGAGCAAACAGCAATATTCATTCCGGATTCATATCCAACCCAACAGGAATGAACAAGTCAATACGGTCTTGTCGTGTGATGATGATCAGGACGGAACGGTCTTTGCGACTGCTCGGGCTTACGAAGAAAGTGAGCATTACAGCATCTTAAGTGATTCCGAATCCAAAGAGGTCTATTATGATGCAAGCCAGCGTTCATTCCGGATCAATCAGCTGCTTCAGGTACGTATCGATGAAAATGCCATGTTGCATACTCGTTTCTACTCGGTCCGTCCGGTCAAAGGAATGACAATCTACGCCCGGATCAGCCAATACAGCTCAGAATGGCTCAAGTTTGCTTATTATGAGGAAATACCGATGTTGGGAGATGCTCTCCTGCCGATTCCATTTATGAGTAGAGATGTCATCTACTATACAGAATCCGGCAAGCGGGTAAAAATACCCAGACAGGAAACATTTACCAACAGTCAGATCGAATTCAAGCTTGTCTCTGATGATCCGTACTGGAAAATGATTGAGCAGATAAAAGTCAACTGGTATCTTTCCTTTGCCTCTTACGGAGGCGATCCGGATGCTCCCGACGGACAACCGGCCGGTAACTGGAGAGGTGTGCGTCCGGTCCATATTCGGGAATACATTGCTTACTTTACCAATGTAGCCTATATGTGGGAACTTCCGGAGTGCGAACAGACCATGCATGACTATGTTGCTGCCAACGGTGAGTTCCATGATGATGCCAACCGACCGGTTCCGGTGAGTACCATCATGACCAAGTTTCGGAGCATGTCTTCTTTTAAGCTGGGACTGATCAAGCCGGGTGCTGTTGCCGGATTAGGTGGTATTGGTGTGTACGGACTTGCCCAGTATATCCTGAACTATCATTACAGCAATACCTACTATTGCAGTCTGGCTTTTCATGAGTTAGGACATTGTATGGGATATGGTCACAGTTCGTCGTTTACCTACGGACCTTGGGCAGAAAGTGTTATGAATCACTTTTACGTCAACAACATTCACCGGTTCCCGATTGATTCGTGGGAATACCTGCGATCCAGAGAAAATCCGAATTTGTATAATCCATAATAAATAAAAGCGTAACTGCAGTCTATTCAATATGAAACAATATGTTATGGGGTTATCTGCCCTTCTTTTTCTGCTTGTGTGTGTTGCCTGTTCGGAAGATACGGCAAGCTTATCTCCTGATTTGAACCGACCGGGTATCAAAGTCCGGACTGTTTCTTTCGGAGCACAAGGAACGACTACCGAATTACCGGCAGAGAAAAAGATCGCTCATCTGGCCGCTTATTTATTCTCCGGAAATGCGCTGGTGCGTTCATTTCCGGATCTGGTCATCGGTTCCGACAGTATCTGCCGCATTGATGCCGAAGATGAAACCGGAAAGCTTTATTTCCTGGCCAATACGACTTCCGACGTAAGGGAACAAATCTACGAACAGATGCCGGAAGAAGAATTTCTTCGTCTGACGATACAGAACCAGGCAACCGGAAATGCACCGCAGATCATGTCGGGTACAATGGACTTGGCACCTTCTGCCATGGGTACAACAGTTCATTTACAGCGTGGAATTGCCCGAATTGACTTGGAAGTTGCCTCTAAATCCGTAGCCGTAAATGAAGTAACGATTGCTCACGTATATCAGGCAGGTTATTTATTACCGCAGGACGACATTCAGGCTGTTCCGGATGCACAACAGGAAAACCTTGTCCGGACATTCGATGCTGCCCAGACAAGTAACCTTCCCGGTTTGTTTTATTTATATGAGCAACAGAACAGCCAGTTGGCTGTCAAGGTTAAAGTAACGATCAACGGTGTTACACAAATATTACAGACGTCTTTGCCTCAGCGTATCGTCAGGAATTTTGTCTATACACTCCGGATCAAAGGAACCGGCGCCAAGCTGGAAGCAGAAATCCTGACGAACCAGTGGGAAGCCGGAGATCAAGAGGAAGGCGCTGTGAACGATCGGGTTTCTGTAGATCTCCAATCATTACCGGCAAACGTCACATGCGAAGGAAATCGGATTTACATCAGCCATGTGGGAAACAACTTCAGCTTCCGCCTGCACAAACAGGAAGCAGTCAATGTTCAGATCAGTTCGTCTGATTCTCATTTCCAAGTGACTCCCATGGCTGATCCAGCTTCATTTCAGGTCGTAGCCCATCATCTTTCTCCCGGTGTGAGCGAGAAATGGGTTCATCTGGATGTTTATCCGGTAAACGAACCGGATGTCCGGATCGGACGTATCAGTCTGATCCAGCAGGCAAACCCGACAGAACTGACGGGAGCCTTGAGTTTTGATGAGAACTGGCGATGCGACTTCGACCGTTACATTGACGGCGAACTGGGAGTATTCAGACCACAACCGGGTAAAGAGATTCGGGTGGAAACAGACGATATGCCCTGGTTGAAAGTCTATCCGGAAGAAGGAAACCGATACCGGGTTGTAGCCGGATGGAAACCGAATGATCCGGATGCTGACGGCCGGAAACAGGAAGGGAAAATCATTATCTGCAATACCGACGGCAGTGAACCGGAAGAATTCTTCGTGACGCGCCAATACTGGGGATTACCGGTAGTCAACGTCAACGGAACCTGGTGGTGCAAATACAACTTGCGGGGAAATGTCAAACGCTTTGAAGACCAGATTCTGGTAGCCAACGACCCGGCAGCCGGAAGAGATCTGGGCGAGTATCTGACCAACTGTGCCGATGACGAGTTCCTACATATTCTGGGAGATCAGTATCAGGGTGGCAATCCAGATGGTTTACCGTTACGCCACGATGGTTCCAGCTTCTATTACGAAGGAATGAAGGCTAGTGCCGGCAATTTTGGAACTATTGATCCGACTGTAATGGCTCCCGATGGCTTTGAGATACCCGATTATGATGATTACCGTTTCTTTACGGCCAACCATAACTTCAACCTGGGCTATGGTTCCAATGCATTTAACAACAACTTGGGTCAGCGCCTGACGTTTGATATTGTAGAGCGCGACGCCTCATTCTTAGGCGGTTCTTACGGTCCGGTCAACTTCTACGACTTCAACTACAACGGAGCGCATCTCGTTCTCTGCGGCTTGGGCCATCAGTACAACACAGAAGCAACAGCCGTAGCCAAGATGATGATTCTGTTTGCTACCTACGGCAACAGCGGTTCTACCTGGCTGATTGAAGGCAGCTCGCAGGCAACGGGAACAGGCAACTGGTATAAATATACCGGTCAGAACTCAACCAAGACGCGTACCATACGATGCATTAAAACGCCAGTTGAATATATGATCGAGTAATTCGTTTTAAGACTTACACGGCCAAAGGACAGGCGGGGAATAAAAACCCGATCCTGTCCTTTTTTTCATCTTCAATCATCCATTTTCCGCTATCAATTTGTTTCCAAACAACAGAATTAAAAATCTCCTAAACTTTTTCCGGTACCCAGTTGTTATCATTTATATAGTAATCAAAAGAAGTCCTTGACAGAAGGCAAATATCATGAAAATTCAGTTTGAGATCAAAGAGACGTTAGCTGGCATACTCGACCAGCTGTTACATTCTGACTTCTGGATTACAGAAGTGGAAGAGATTGATGACAAAAGGAAACTTATCAAGATCAGAGATTTTGCATATCCGCAAGAAGCGACAGCCGAAGTTTCTGAGAATGAGATTCTGCTAAAGACGGCATGGTCCAAATATACCTACCGTTTGTATGAAGTAAACCATGTATGCTGGTGCGAATATACAGGGGCTTATCGGGGATTATTGGAACAAAAGCTTCTCCCTATCATAACGCCGAAAGAGAATCTGCTCGATCAGCCTGTAAGCAGCTCTTTATTGGGCGATATGCACAAGCCGCTCCGTGAATATGCCATGGACAATCTGAAGCTGAAGAAATTCCGTCAACAGACCTTCGGCGACATTGGCTTCTCGACCAACGATCATCCAAAACGGGTGTACGATGCGTTTATCAAGGAAGACTATATTCCTGAGTAGATGTTTCACTCCTTTTCAGGCAAACACTATGGACTCACAACCATCGCAACCGAATCAAGAAGATGTATCCGTGGTCCCACTCCCCGTATCCTATCAAATGGATCAAGTAATAACTAAAATTCCTCCAACCGCTTCGCCTCATCTTTGGGTTGTGAAGTTGTTGGAGGAATTTTTATGGGGTTTCCATTTCAAAGATAACTGAAGCCACATCATTTAACAGAAATGGGCTATAATCATTATTGATACGGATTGATCTTTTGTGGCAGGATTATTTCGTCACGTAATTCCCCATCCACTGCAATACCAAGTGTAGCTGTTGCAGTGGAGCCTTCACCTTCTACCTTTACCGAGAGTGTATAACTTTTGGATGGCTCCAAAGTTAATGTTCCGGTATAAGGCTTCTCAAAAGAAGGTAAAGTAACCGTATAATCTAGTTTTCGTCCTGATTCACCAACATTAAAATAAGCTGTTTTAAACTTATAGTTATTATTATCAAATGTAAAGGTACGGCTGGTTGCATCTGTCGCATGAAGCTCTATGGAATAACTAGTGTACATACTTGTTACATAGTCACTAAAAGCGACGCTAACAGAAGAATTTGCCAAACCGCAGTTGACTGTAACTGTCTTAGATTCATTTGCTACGACAGCAAATGGTTCTTTCCCGCTCACACGAGCCTGTCCCCAACCTTGGTTCGCACTTTCCGCCTCTGTTTCGGTACAGCTCTCTGCAGTGAGCACGTAGTCCGGACTGGCAGAGCAATTAATAGTAGTTCCAGCAATGTCTCCATATTTTTTGTTAGAAAAAATAGGTTCATTTCCGCGACTGAGGCTGACGCTAAATTCATCAACATTGAAATTAAGTGATGCCTTGGTTGTAATTTCTACCTCTGTAGTATCCACTACAGAGAAGATTATCTCACCGGTTTCGTCGGGAAACAATGGATTCTCTTCGTTCGTACATGAGGAGAATGATAATAGTCCCAATAGGGAGAGGATGTATAGGAGTTGTTTATGCATAACTTTTATTCCATTATCTGTATAAAACTTCAAGAGATTTAAATATTAGCCAATTATCTGCCCAATTTTTATTTGCATTACTATTATGAGATATACAAACTCTATAATTATTTCCCATAGTCGTATTGTCTGATATTACTGTGAATTTGTCATCATCTGGTACACCTCCGCCAGCAACGAAAAACTTATCAATAGATGTTGTTTTATCTTTGATACTATTATCTGTTTTCTCGCCCACACCAGTGTAGACATCTATTGAATTTCTAGCAGATCCCCATGTAAAATAAGCAACCTTAGTTGAATAACTAACATCAACTATAGTTGGGACTTGAAAGGCTGGGGAAAAAACATAAGAATTATATTTTATACTTGTACTAGTAATACCACTATATTGAAAGAGAAGGTATCCATACTTTTCCCAATATTCTCCAGAACCAACACTAATCCAAGAATTCACTGTGTCATCAAATGGAGAGTGATTTGTATAATCTCCCTTATATGGTATTCCCGTAACCTCACAATCCACAGATGAAGTTACGTTATTTCCATCAAACAAGGCGAAAGCGGTTAACTTGCGTGTACCCCATTGAAGGTTCTGAAACACTGGTGATTCCTCTGTCGAGCTTTCACCACTATCTAAGGAATAGGTGATGCTTAATAGATTTGAGTATTTCTCATTGTTTAAAATATCTGGAGAAATAGTCACATTTGCTGAAACATCAAAAATTCCTGATCCATCTTTTTCATTTGCAGCAGCAGCACCATCCAATTTATAAACAGAATAACTGGTTTTAGCAGAAACTTCCATTTCAAAAGTCGGCTGTGGCATTTCTATTATTTTTGCTTCAGTATCTTCCTCACTTACTTTTTCCCCATCAATTGTATAGCTATATTTTAATGTATAATTTCCTTGTGGAAGATAAGTCCAATTATCAACCACCTCCATTTCTGTATTTACAAAATCACTTGTACTATAGCTACGTACCACATTTCCTGTAGCATTTAATAAAGTCGCCTTCCATTCTGTAATCAGAGAAATAGGGATATTCGATAAATTATCAAATGAAAGTAAAACTTTCGTACCATTCAAATATTTTGAATCATCTAGTGTATGTTCGGCAACAGCTTTTAATCCAAATGAAATCGACAAATCCGGATCACATTGAATCACATATTTAGTCTGTTCAACAGCCTCAGAAATAACAGTCCACTCATGCGAAGACTTTTTTTCCAATATATTTGTTCCTTCAAACACCGCATTTACAGATTGTCCCGCCTTTACAAACAGATAACCTTCAGTGTTGGGAGTATCTTTATCCGCTAATGTCATAGATGTATCTCCAGCCTTAAGCTTCAACGACCAAGCAGAGTAATGCTTTTGTAAGTTTTCACTCACTACAGGTGTTACCATTGCATTAGCCAAGGCTGCATTTATATTTGTTTCAGTTGACTTTCCGGGATAAATCTCGACTGTAGACGAACCTGAGAAATAAGGTGTATCCTGTATAGGCTCATTATCGCCATAATAAGCGATAACAGTATAACCTCCAGCCTTTAATTCAATTCCTTCTTTCAGTTCACTATATTTCTTAGGATAACCATCAACAGATTTGTTCCCTTGCTTGATATCAATCTTGAAATCGTCAGTTGTTGTAGGGATAAGCCCTTCAGGAAGCGAACCCGCATCAGCCTTTGTAGTAGAAGAAACTTCCACATCCACCTTTCCCAACTCCAGACGCAAATAACCCATTCCCTCTCCGTATTCCTGATTGAAGGCATCATCGGTGCAGCTTGCCATTACCCAACAAAGGGCTATCAATGCCATTATTTGTTGTATTATCTTTCTCATATATGTCTTACTCGCTTTTATTCATAAACCAATTCCATCTCATCCAACCACAGTTTGCTACCTACGCCTCCTATATAATAGTCGCCATATTTACTGGAAGAAGCAACAATGATAATATATTTCGGAGTACGGTTGGTATAACGGTATTCCAAAGGAATCTCAATCTGCTTATATGAAGATGTGGATTCATTAGAAGAAAATTCTCCATAAGCAATAATATTAGCATCATCCTTGTCAAACAATTGTCTATTACTCGGATTGTTACGAATCTCATAAGGTTCTGATTTGTCCGACAAAGCTATATAGATATGACAAATGTCGGGCTCACCTTTCATACTTGCCAAATCTCCAACATTATCACCAATCATATTGATAGTCGTAGATGTATATTTATAATACAAACGAAGAGCAGTTGGGAACGATGAAAATTCACGTCCGAAATGCAAAAGACCGTTCAATCCATCTAATTGGAAATCTCCGGTAAATAAATTACCTGCACCTAACTTGATAATGGCATTCTTCGTTTCCAACAGAGCCGCTTTCCCCGAAATACTTTCATCGGTGGGTTCTGTCAGATTCCCGATAAAATTGGCAGCTCCCGGATTTCCTGTTCCCCAAAACGGATCAGCATCCGAAGCATTCGGATACCACACTTTGCCGTCTTGCGACCAATTTTCCAGCTTTCCGTTCTCCAAAGCTACGGCCGCAACTGTCGTAAAAGTCTGTTCACTCCCAGCTGTTCCATCTACGCTTACCCGATATTTATAGGTGGTTGAAGCACTTAGTCCGGAAAGCGTAGCGGTAAAAGAAGTTCCAGAGACTGAAATATCCGACGAAGGTACACTATTCCAACCCGATTCGCTTTGCTTGGCATACTCAATTTCCGGAGTTTTACCACTTTGAATCGATCCTTTTAAAATAGCTTTGGTTGTCATCGGAAAAACATCAGCTGAACCACCTGTACTTCCACTATCATCATTATACACAAAAACAGTCCATTCATATGAATATTCCTCCCAAGACCGCCGCACATTAAATTTTATCGGAGAGGAATAATCTTTAATACTTGTCGGGTCCGGTGAAACTTTTCCATATTCACCTCCTAAATTTAACTTTGTTACATTCAGGTTTGTCAAATCCTGATCACTTCTCACGTAAATAATAACATTACGTGAATTCTCATCAATGACAGTTCTAACCAGACCTTCAACTTCAATGTCTCGTTGTACAATCTGATTCACTGTCACTTTCCAAATATAATCCTGATAAGTACGTAAGGTAAAGTTTACTGGAGAAGAGAAATCCATCCGGGTATTGGAAGAAGTCGGAATGCTGTCTAAAGAAGCAAATCCGGTATTCGGAAACTTGGCATAATTCACACACGCCGCAGAATCCGGAATCAGTTCCGCATCGGCCGTTATCTTCAAACGGGTTATTTTCAATTTGGTGATATCGACAGAATCATTTACATAAAGCGTAGCTGTACGGGCAGTCTTATTGATCGTAGCAGCCGTAAATACATTCTCTTCCGCTCCACGTTGACCTTCTACCTCAATCGATTCAATCGAAGCTTCCTTAATAGGATATGGGATATCATTTTCAATGGCACATGATGCCAGTAAAGATAACCCTAGTATTCCATAGATAATTTTTCTTATCATATTCAACATCTATATCTTTAACACTTCAAATCAATTATATTCTTCTATTAGATAAATCATATACTCCTTTCAACCCCTCAGGCCTACGGCCAGCTCCCCTAAAACAGGGGAGCTTTTCTTTTGGGTAAATAAAGTCTAGCTTTATCCTCTTACCTTTATCTTCAACTCCATCACTATAAAACTTCCCCTGTTTTAGGGGAAGTGCCCGAAGGGCGATGGGGTTAATATGCTCAACACTCAAAACTGGTATCTTTTTCATGCTCAACTTTGATTTGTCTTATCCTATCCAAGATTAAATCTGGATCCTCAAAAACCAGTTTATTCTCAAAGTGGATTATCCTAATCCCATGTTCATTCCATAAATATGAAGTCCGCTGTCTGTCATAGACAAACCCGTCATCACTGAAATGAACCTGTCCATCCAATTCTATTCCCAAACGTAAAGCTGGCGAATAAAAATCCAACACATAAGGACCGACTCCAAATTGACGACGGAATTTTATGCCCTCAATTTGTCGACCTTTCAACATTTTCCACAAAACGACTTCCGCCGAAGTCATTCCTTTTCTTAAATCCTGCCGGAATATTTTCTGTTCCGGCAAGTTAAACCTTTGCTTTTTCATAGTTATAGTTTATCATTATGTAATTTAACCCCTCAGGCCTACGGCCAGCTCCCCTAAAACAGGGGAGCTTTTCTTTTTGGGTGGCTCAAAACCAAACTTTATACTTCATCCATTCACTTCAACACCACCAGCCCTAAAAACTTCCCCTGTCGTAGGGGAAGTGCCCCGAAGGGGCGATGGGGTAATAAATCATTTATAATTAAATTATAACCCCTCAGGCCTTACGGCCAGCTTCCCTAAGACAGGGGAGCTTTTCTTTTTGGGTGGCTCAAAACCAAACTTTATACTTCATCCATTCACTTCAACACCACCAGCCCTAAAAACTTCCCCTGTCGTAGGGGAAGTGCCCCGAAGGGGCGATGGGGTTAAAAGACAATCAAATTCTTCATTACACCTTTTATATTATAAATAAAAGGTCATACCGATATTAATAGAAAACAAATTGATCTTGAAATTTCCTGACGAAACACGCTGACTACCTTCTTCCACACGATTTGTTTCCTGATCAATCCACTTAAAGTTAAAACCCATCACGCCAACGGAAACTTCTATTGCCGACCAGTCGGTAATAAAAGCGGTCAAACCGGGAGCAAATCCGATCTGTAAGTTTTGTACGGTTTGGAAGGAACCATCATAATCCGTACCTGATCCGGTTGAGTTTTTACCCCGACCATATCCGTAAGTCAGGCGCGCTTCATTGAACAAACCGAATATTTTACTTCTTCCTATGGGCATATAGGTTCGTATGAAACCCGAGGCTTCATATTTATGTTCCAGATAATACAAGTCTTTAAATGACAATGTCAAATCGCCCAAATCCATATCCAGATTACCCAAATCCAGATAATCCCGATTATATGCAAAACGAAAACCGGCAGCAATATTATCGCGAAAGAAATAACCAACATACGGACTGACATTGAAATCATAACCTTTTCCTTCCACATCTTTAATGACGAGGAAATTCAAATTGCTTTCATCATGTTCGGAATAGGAAACCGTTCCTCCTGCCATCCATGTTCCTTTCGGAATAAATACCTGGGATTGTACATCCCGATCAATTCGTTTGATGGCACGTTTTCCACGCTGTGCCATCACGCTACCGATCATCGCGATCCATAGCCCCATTATTATAATTAGCTTTCTATACATATAATCTGTTTTCTAAATGTCACCTCCCTATAATTACCTAGTCTTTAAAAGCAACCTGTCCATCTATTTTCATTTCCACATTTTGAGCTTGCAAAAGTACTCAATTTCTTTCAAGCAAGATGTTAATGAAGAATGTATAATGCAGAGCTTTCACTCCGCATTATACATACATTTTATTATTTCCAGATAGTTGGTTCTCCATCGTAGATTAACTCGAAGTCGTCAAGGTACAAGGTACTACCGGTACCACCTGTGAAATAATCTCCGTACTTACTGGAACTACACACAATAATCAAGTGTGTTGGTTCCTCTCCAAATGCATCTTCCTTGTATTTCAAAGGTATATTAAATTCCTTCCATTGACCATTTGTACTGACACATTCACTTATCGGTAACTCGCCGTATGCAATAAACTGATCTGTATTCTTCACTTTTTCTTCACTCAAAAGAGTACTAGTAATTGTGTTGTTCAGTTGATATGTTCCTTTAGATAATATTATAAATATAGAACATACATCCATATCACCTTTACTTACAGTATTGGCAGGTTGGCTACCACCCACACGATCTATGGCTACTGGAGCATATTGGAAATAGCCTTTAAGGGCAATAGGTCTAGAAGTGAAAGATTGACCAAAATCAATTTTAGCACCACTAGTTCCCACTAGATCGTTAAACCGACCATAATACAAACTTGCTGCTGCTAATTTGATGTATGCATATTGTGTTTCAAGTTTTGCAGAATAATTACCTCCATGTTTAATGTCTGTAGATCCGGTGGTTGGATTAAATCCAAAACTACCACTTCCAGGATTACTACTATCCCACATATATGTTTTATTGGAGACATCTGTTTGAGTGGCAGCATACCAAACACTTCCTGACTTATACCAATCTTCAAATCCGCCATTTTGTAAAGTCGTCTTCAAATCAGTACCACCAGTTGTAAATTCCTTCACACTACCTATGCTCTCTCCTTCACCATTAGCCAAACGATATTCATACGTAGTCGATGCAGTCAAACCTGTCAACATCGCAGTATAAGTACTTTCACTAGCTGTAGTCGCAACATCAGTCCAAGGTGTTTCATCTACTTTTGTCGGAGTATTCGTCTTAACCCTATACTGAAAAGTAATACCTTCCATACTTACCCCTGAAGCTGTTGTCACATTTTCAGCCTTTAAATAAGCTAAGCGATCCCAAGCACCTGCAGTCAGACTTGCATTATTTGTAGCTTCCGTTGAAACCGTAAACGTATAACTATACTCATGCATTGTAGGATCTACAGTAACAGTAATGTTGGTCTCGCCACTCTCCTGCAGTTTATAGTTCAGCATATAATGATCCTTCGCCTTTACTTCAGTAAATTCCTGTTTCAACGTATAAGGTTCCAACGGCTTGTCCGGATTACTAACAGAAAGAGTTGCATAAAGATTTCCTACCGGAAAATAAGCAGAGCGTGTTTCAGCAGTCGAAAAATTCAAAGGAGTAAATTTATTCGTACCCGTTTGGTCTCCAACTTGCACACTAATGTCTCTACCAGCAAATTTTTCCAAAAAGGATGCATCAAATTTCACGGTCACTTTCACATTCGCCAATGTACAGACAATAGTTTCCTGTACTTCCTGATTGGATTTAATTGTGATTTCTTTTGATCCGGCATAATAAGGAATATCAAAACCCGATTCCTGACCGTCAAAACCGTTTGAGGACGCTTTAACAGTATAGGTTCCTGTTTCTAAAGCGATAGGATCTACCCACGTTTCACTATCATCTGTTTCCTCTACTACTTTACCTTGCGCATTGACTATCTGAACTGCTATCTGTTTTGGCTTATAGTTCTCAGGAACAGCCTTTGTATTAGCAGAACCACCTGCCCCTACGGATAAACGTAAATAACCTATATTACTTACAAGGTCTTCATCTGATTGACAAGCAAAGAAACAGGCTATAAAACCTATATATATAAGATAATACAATCGTTTCATAAATCATTCATTAATTTGCGGTTGAATTTGTTATATCAAAACTTAATGAGCCAGTGGCAAATTTTTCATTTTGATCAAAAACCTTAACGGTAAATGTATGTTGCCCTACAGTCAACATATTACCCAACTCTCCTAAATTAAAAACATAAGAATCAGCCCCTTGAGTAGGTAAAGTTAATAGTTTTGTCAAAGTTTCATCAGTAGTAGTAACCAAGTCTACCCCATCTGGTTCATCCATAAAACCAATACTTGACAAGATTCCGGCAAGTAGTGGATCAGAACATGAAGCCTTAATCATTACCTTATCTATTTTCCCAGGAACATTCATTTCTACAGTCACATTTGGGAAAGGAGTTCCGCTTCCCTTATCATAAAATACAGTCTTTCCTAAATACTCTCCAGATAAAGTCGGAGCTGTAGCAGAGCCTTCTCCGTCACCATCTCCCTCACCTGGATCAGTTGGTTCTCCACCTTCTTCACCACCATCATTACCACCTTCAACTGGTATCTCTTCCGTTACTTCTGAATCGGAGAACGAAACTTCTACTTTGATATTGATAGTAGCACCATTCGGATCATCAGGAACAGTCGGAGTACCAGGCTCCATAGTGATAGTCAAAGCATCACTGCCAGACCAATAGTTACTTTCTGCATCATCCGGTTTAGAGATCGAACGATCTTCAGTAATTTTAGTTCCATCTTGTAGATAAGCTTCAATATGTACTTTGATAGCAGATACATTATCTGCTATTAACCAATAAGTAGCAGCAGGGTTAAGATTCGTCTCATCGTAAGTCAAGATATTATCGGAACCATCAGAAATAGTAATATCCCAACTTTTATAAACAGTAGCAAATGTTTCTCCATAGTTCAATTGGATTTTAGTATTCTGCATGGTACAAATAACTTTGGCTGAAGTTTCAGTATCCTTCGTAATTTTCAAACTTTCTTCCCCATTATAATATGGATGATCCATTTTAGGAGCAATATCACCTGGCGTATGTGCATTAATTGTATATTCACCTACCGGCAATGTTATTTTTCCAGCTTCTTGTAGTTCTGTATAAGAATCAAATTGCTTATAAACACCTTCGCTGTTGCTTATTTCTACTTCGAAATTATCAACGCTTACTGAATTACTACTTGTGCCTTCATCAGTAGCAGCTTTGGTCACTTTATTTTGAGCAGATACCGCTAAATTCAAATAACCAACATCTCCCGTAACTTGATTCTTGTCAAAAATTTCATCTTTCATTTCGCATGAAGCCAAGCTTACCAACGCACATAAGGCCCATGTCAAAGTATGTTGTATTTTCATATATGATTTTATTTTATCTATTATTTATTTCCAATCTGAAGGAATCTCTATATCAACCGGAATATCATTTGTTGTATCATCTACCTCAATGGTAATACCAATATTGCCACTACTTACCGTCGGAACGACTTTAATAATCAGATGTTTCATAGGACTTAAACTGTAAGATTTATTAATCGTTGTCGATTTTCCTTGCTTATCAACCAACGTATAAACAGCTCCAATAGATTCATTATTATCTACCTTCATATAGATTGGATCTGTATCGTTTTTTGCCCACGATATATTCATATCTCCAAGAGCATTTGTTTTGAAAGTAATAGAATAGTCGTTAAAATAATCAGCCATCTTGCTGTCAAATTTAACTGTTACCTTACCACATACCGGCCTACAAGTAACAGAAGCCTCTACTTTGTCGCTATTAATATTGAATGGTGTTTTTCCTTCTACATACATATTTTGCTTGGAAGCAGCCTCATCTACCCCATAGAAAGCCTTCAATTCATAACTACCATTAGTCAATTCAATCAAATCAGTTGGCATACTGGTATAATTCCATTCCATACCATCAATAACTTTACCATCCTTCAAAATCTGAACCGTATAATTATCCAACTTCGTATAGTCCGACTCATTTACTGCCTTAGTCTGGAAACCGGCGTCAGCATTTAAGCTTAACTTCACATAGCCTTTTCCTTCGGGGATCAAGGCTTCTTCCTCATCCGAGGTACATGCTGTAAAGGCAGCAAAGCCCAACAGCAGACATACATACGTTCGTAAAAATTTCAAATACTTCATGCTATATTTTTTTCTGATTTATACACTTTTTCCGGTTGCAAAGGAACAACAATTCGCAAAGCCTCACAAGGTCAATTTGTAGAAAAATATATTCTTTTTTTTATATCTAAATGTTTCTGTTTTTTCGTTATCTGTTTGTTTTTGCAGGATATATGAATTTCATCTTAGCTGATGATTGTTCTATTTATTAGAATGAGATGTTCTATTTTTCGAATATGCTGATAACAGGGAAAAGCTTGTTGGTGGTTCATTTTTCCTGTCGGTTATGTTCCAACCGAGTAGCAATCCAATACAGATGTCCGGGAAAAATCGGACACAGAAAAGGCTTGAATCACCTCATTTATTAGACTATCAGGCAGATAGAAGAAAGGTGAAAGATAAGTATGGAAATAAAGTCTGTCCGATTGTCGGGAGTTTTGAAAAAAAGATGGGACTGTATCAAAATAAGTTTAAACACAGAGCCACAGAGGTACAGAGTTTCTCATTTATTCATATTCAATAAAATTCCTCTGTGGCTTTGTGGCTCTGTGTTTCATTCTTTGTATTTTGACATACCTCTTACCTTCGTTTTAAGACATCCTGTCTTTTCAGAAAAAGCCGGCGTATTTTTATCAAAAGCCGGCGTAAATTGATGAAAAGCCGGCGTGTTTTCAGGAAAAGACAGGCAGCGATTCAATGTTAAATATTCTGTTAATAAAACATGTTGTAGAACATATTTACTAGAAAGCATCGTACCTTTGCAGCGGTTATCAAAATGTGTGTAAATAGGCGTTTAGTTTAGGCAAAAAGATGATGTTATTGCAAGTATTTTACATTTTGTTCTTCTACTTTGTAGGAGAGTGTATCAGTCAGTGCATCCACGGTTTTATTCCGGGCAGCGTAATCGGGATGGTTCTGTTATTTTTAGCCCTGGCATTTAAAGTTGTAAAGCCTTGTCATGTCAATAAGATATCTAAGTTACTGACAGACAATATGGGTTTGTTCTTCCTGCCTGCCGGTGTGGGCCTGATGACTTCTATCGGTGTGATTTCGCATTATTGGGCGGTTATCCTGATCTCGTGTGTGATCAGTACGATACTGGTCATTGCCTCGGTTGCCCTTGTGCAGCAGAATTTCGAAAAACGAAAAAAGTAAGCCGGTATGCATTCGTTGGTTCATTCTGAGATATTCGATTTAGCGTTGGTGGTCGGTACATACATCGCCGCCACCATCTTGTATAAGAAAACGCATCTGAGCGTGCTTCATCCATTACTCACGTCGATTTTCGTGATCATCGTCATTCTCGAGTTTCTGGATATTGAATATGCTTCGTTCCAGCAAGGCAGTCATCTGATCCATTTCATGCTGGGCCCTTCGGTCGTTGCCCTGGGTTACGTTTTGTTCGAACAGATGAAATACCTGAAGGGGAACGTCGTATCAATCCTGACTTCGGTCTTTGTCGGAGCGATTGTCGGAATTATCAGCGTGATTGTCATCGGAAAACTGATGGGTGCCGACCAGTCACTGATTGCTACCCTGCAACCCAAGTCGGTCACGACACCGATCGCCATGGGTATTTCTGAGAAGAACGGCGGCATTCCCTCGCTGACAGCCGTCATTGTCGTAGCCGTTGGAATCTTCGGAAGCATTGTCGGTCCGGCCGTTATGAAAGTATTAGGTATCGAAAGTCGCATAGCCAAAGGACTGGCCCTGGGCGCTTCGTCACACGGAGTCGGTACGGCAGCAGCCATCCAGCTGGGAGCCGTAGAAGGCGCATTAAGCGGACTGGCCATCGGTCTGATGGGTATTATGACTGCCATTCTGGTACCGGTCATTTCGTATCTGCTTTCGTTGTTCGCATAATTTAAAACCCTATATATTCAATCGCCATCATACGGGAATTAACGTGTGGTGGCGATTTTACTTTTTTGTTGTACCTTTGTTCCCTGTAAATCTATGTATTATTAATTCTTACCTTATGAAACACGTAAACTTGGTTTTGACCTTCTGGCTGACAGTCTGCATGCTGCTAACAGGCTGTTCAACCTCAAAGGACGGAGAGAAACACAACTTTTCAATCGGGAAAGGCACTTTCCTGCTCGACGGAAAGCCTTTTGTCATCAAAGCGGCAGAAATACACTATACCCGAATCCCTGCCGATTATTGGGAACATCGTATCCAAATGTGCAAGGCTCTTGGCATGAACACCATCTGTATTTATGCCTTCTGGAATATCCACGAACAGAAACCCGGAGAATTCAATTTTGAAGGACAGAATGATATTGCCCGTTTTTGCCGGTTGGCTCAAAAACACGGCATGTACATCATGCTACGCCCCGGACCTTATGTCTGCTCGGAATGGGAAATGGGCGGATTACCCTGGTGGTTGCTCAAGAAAAAAGATATCAAACTCCGTACCAACGATCCTTACTTCTTGGAACGGACCCAATTATTCATGCATGAAATAGGTAAGCAATTAGCGGATCTGCAAGTATCACGAGGGGGAAACATCATCATGGTACAAGTAGAAAATGAATACGGAGCCTATGCAACCGACAAAGCCTATATTGCCAACATCCGCGATATCGTTAAAAAAGCAGGCTTTACCGACGTTCCTTTGTTCCAATGCGACTGGAGTTCGACCTTCCAGCTGAATGGTCTGGATGATTTGGTCTGGACCATCAACTTCGGAACAGGTGCCAATATCGACGAACAATTCAAGAAGCTGAAAGAAGCCCGTCCGGATGCCCCGCTGATGTGTAGTGAGTTCTGGAGTGGCTGGTTTGACCACTGGGGACGTAAGCACGAAACGCGCGACGCGACCGTAATGGTTAACGGGATAAAGGATATGTTAGACCGACATATCTCCTTCTCCCTCTACATGGCTCATGGAGGAACGACCTTCGGACATTGGGGAGGAGCGAACAGTCCGGCCTATTCGGCCATGTGCAGTTCTTACGATTACGATGCACCTATCAGTGAGGCTGGCTGGGCAACACCCAAATATCACAAACTACGCAATCTGTTATTGCAATATGCCGATTCAGGACAAGTCATTCCGGAAGTACCCGAAGCTTATCCGGTTATAGAAATTCCGGAATTTGAAGTCAACGAAGTTACTCCGCTATTCGATAACCTCCCCAAATTCCAAGAATCAGAGAACATCCAGCCAATGGAACAGTTTGACCAAGGTTGGGGAACGATCCTGTACCGGACTCAGCTACCGGCGGTAGCCGAAGGAACAACCCTGCTGATTGACGAAGTACACGACTGGGCACAAGTATTCGCAGACGGAAAACTGATCGGCCGGTTAGACAGACGAAGAGGAGAAAATACCCTCTTGCTCCCTGCCCTTGCTCAAGGTACACAATTGGATATTCTGGTCGAAGCCATGGGACGTGTCAATTTCGATGTGGCTATCCACGACCGGAAAGGAATCACCAACAAGGTTGAGTTGGTTAACGAAAGCGGATCGCAGGAACTGAAAGGTTGGAAAGTCTATAGTTTCCCCGTAGATTATGCATTTGTACAAGACAAATCGTATGCGAAAGGAAACAAATACGACGGTCCGGCTTATTATCGGACAACCTTTGATCTGGAACAGACAGGAGATGTATTCCTCGACATGCAGACATGGGGAAAAGGTATGGTTTGGGTAAATGGAAAGTCGATCGGTCGCTTTTGGGAAATCGGCCCTCAGCAAACCTTATTCATGCCGGGTTGCTGGCTCAAAAAAGGGAAAAACGAAATCATCATTCTGGATCTGTTAGGTCCGAAACAAAACACAGTCAGAGGATTAAAGCAACCTATACTGGATATGTTGCGGGCAGAAGCGCCCATGACTCACCGGAAAGAAGGAGAAAATCTGAATCTCAAGCAGGAAAGACCTGTCGCTACGGGTTCACTGACTCCCGGAAACGGCTGGCAGGAAGTCCGTTTCAACCAGCCTGTCAA
>ULQU01015982.1_pt1 | contig 28244 bp, 28 predicted proteins | sample 1954841 | NCBI WGS metagenome assembly ULQU01 (sample SAMEA4835664, study PRJEB28245) | human gut metagenome | biome: gut microbiome; material: fecal sample | place: Denmark | collected 2008
GAGGTCAAAGACGGCAAGGTCGTACTTCCGTCTGAGGCTGACTATGGAGTTGCACAGCTTATAATACACCTCTTCAGGCTGTGTGGTACGTTTGGGGTCAAAGATTTTCTTTACATACTCATGACAGTCCGGCGATATATCCTTTGCCTTTTCCACATAATATGCCGCTGAACGTTCCATTATTGCTCTGCAGTTTGATGCGAGATGTTCCCTGACTGTGGTATAGCCGTATGAATGGTTGCGGATGTGTGAGGCTACCAGTTTCTGCTCCACATAGACCTTTACCCATGAACGCGTAAAGACCACTCTTGCCTGTTTGCCCACATGGATATAGGGGACGGAGTAAAAATGTGTCACTTTGTCCTGTCTCAGCTCCACATGGCAGTTTGCCTGGACTTTCAGGTCGGCATACAGGCGCATTTCATAGGGCTCCTGTTTTAATGGTTTGAGCAGATCCTTCTCCATGGCATGGAAGCGTTCCTCGCGGCTGTAGGGACGTTTCTGCATACGTGTCTGGTTGTGCTTTTCCATAAGTTCCCATACTGCACGGTTCAGTTCCATGAGTGAATGGAAAGTACGGTTACGCAGTCTGGCATAAATGCGGTTATATGTAATCCTTACGGAGTCCTCTACCAGAGCCTTCTGTGTCGGAGAGGCGGGATCACATGGAAGAACCACAAAATGATAGTAGTTGCCCATGTCCTCAAGAGCCTTGTTCAGCTTCGGTTCATGCCGGTCGTTGCTGATTACAGCCGACTTGAGATTGTCGGGAGTCAGTATGGGAGGTACACCGCCCAAATGTTCCAGACACATCCTTATGGCATACAGGAAGTCCTCCGTCTTCTGCGAAGGTACGCATATCACATAGGTATAGTCGCTGTAAGGCATGCAGGCGACAAACACCTCAACCTTTATGATTTCTCCGGTATCAGGGTCAACATAGCTGAGTTTGTCACCGGCAAAGTCCACCATGAGCTTCTCACCGGGCTTATAGGTATTGGAAAGTACAGCGGCAATATCCTTCTTAGCAACGAGATTCTGCTTCAGATGATAATAGAACTGTGACTTGCCGTAACCGTCCGGATGAGTTGCACGGTATTCATCGAACAGAGTTTGCCGGTTTACGTGTAATTGGGGATTTGTCAATCTCTTCTTGTATTCGGGCAGCAGACTGAGGAACTCCTGCATTCTCCTGTCTGTGTATGCAGGAGAACCGGCATGGAACATCCTTTCCAACTCGGGATCATCAATCTCAAGAAGTTCACTGATGTCCCATCCGTTGGATTTCACTGTATTCACATAGTTGTTGACGGTTTCCTTGTCAATCGGTAACTTGCGGCTTACACCGCGATTGGATTCTCCGGCCTGCTTGAGCTGGAGTACTTGTTTTATTAGACTCATATCCTTTGTTGTTCCTGCCATGATTGTGCTGTTTCTTTTTAATTTACAAGCACAAAGGAAACTGAAACCGGGTAAAGAATGAACGGATATGATCCGGAAACGAAGATATACGCGGACGATTCTATGCACAGTTGAACGGATATACTCCGGAAAAATTGAGAACTTACGCTTGAAATGAACGGGTATGCTCCGGAAAAAAGGTGCTGCAACCTGCAATTTTCGAAGGTGAACGGATATACTCCGGAAAAATTGAAATTTTAATGTCTGATTATCCATTTTTTCATCCTTTTAGGGGATGAGCGGATATAAAATTGCGCTTTTAAGGCATGATTTTATGCCCTAATAGACCGCCGGAAAGTGAACGGGTATGCTCCGGAATATGCAAAACAATAAACTATCTGCTCAACGGCGCAGGGCCTACAACTAACGAAAGAAAAGAAAGATGCAGCTTTTTTTCATGAAATCGGGGATGATACTTATATATGCAGCATATTAGGAGAAAAAATCCTGCATCCTGCTTTCCGTGGATTAAGAACGTGCAGGTTTTTCATTTTATGTCATAGTTGATATTGATATTTTAATCATGTATTACAATCATTTTACCAATGCCATTTTCCATTAAACAGACTAAAAACAGATTGCTTCTTATTTTTTCGTCAGTTGTAGGCTCCATTCCGCTAAGTGGATATAGTAATATGAGTTACCTAAAATCAATTTGTCTTTATTAGGATGCGTGGAAAATCACCCTATCTCAAGTACATAACGTGATGAAATATGTTTCCAGTTTCCTCCAGATGACGAAACTTTTTTGTTAGAATATTTATAAGGGAAATTTTATTTTCCAATAAAATATAGATTTCTTCAACAGTAAAAAGGATAAACCTTGATGATTTGTCGTAAAAATATTCTATTATTTTATCTGAAGGTCTTGATAACGTCACAAATACGCCTTTGGTAAAAGGTGATTTCGTTTCAATTTTATGTGAAAATAATAATAGGTCATCTTTGGATATTTCGGTTGTTCTGTATTTAGCTTCTATAAGAACCGTATTACCATTTAAGATAAAGCTGCCATCTATTTGGTCATTCTCGGTACGATAAGAAGCTCTTACATCCAAATTAAACGCTTCGAATAAATGTTTTAAATAGATTTCAAAAGCGTAACCCTTTTGTTGCTGAGTTTGTTTCTTTTCTATATTTAGCAAGTCTCTTTTCAGGTGTTCAAAATCTACTTTCAGTGCATTGTTCGGCGAAGTTATCGTATTTTCATGACTCACAGAACCTTTCCCAAGCTTTTTTCGTCCAAATTCATATAATCTAACTATATCTTCTTGGGCAATGTTTTTGTCCAATGAGTTTGATTTCATATAGTTGATGAGCAAAATGATCATTTTTCCAACGTATGTGTCAGATTCATCTTCAATAAACCGTCGAAGCATTTTTGCTTTTGATAATCCAGGATATTTTTGATATATGTTATACGATACGACATCCTTCATAAACTCTTCAAATTCTCGGTTTGTAAAATCTAGAACATATCCACCTCCCATACCGAAAACTTTCTCAATTAGTTGTTTTTCTTGAAAAGATAATATGGCCATAATATAATTATTTTTTATCGTATTTAATGTTTTAATGTGTCATTAGGTTTGCATAATTGTACATTAACTGTATCAGATAAAATTATTTTGCTTTGTAAAATTGATTGTTCTAACGATTTTAACTGAGATTTTTTTATTTCAATAGGTTCTGCATACTTTTCAATAAAGAATGGTATTGCAGCAGAAACAACTACAGCGAATAAAGCGGCATAAAAAGACTTACGGGCATATCTCATTTGCTCTTTATGATGTAAGTCATTTTCTTCTATTTGTTTTTCAAAATTCCTTTGTTCAATAGATTTGTATTCATGTTTCACCAAGTCTTCCAGCAATGGCAACGGATAAATAATTTTATCGTAATATTTGTTGAGTAAATCAACACAATCGGTATAGGCATTTTGCTCTATATGTTCCACGGCATATAGTCGTTTCCTATTATCTGCTATTTCGTAGAAACAATCAAGATTCCCGGAATACTCAATATCCTTTGGAAGGCCATATTGATATTTTGAAGTATCGTATAATGCTTGTCTAAGTAACTTAGAGGTGTCTTTGGCAAACGATATTGTTTGGAGTTTTATGTAATGATTTGCTTCCAACTCATCCATGAAATAAAGAAAGTCACAAATTTTAAAATATTGTTTATTTAGTTTTGCAATATCTTTTGCGTCTTCTTGTTTCATATAAATCTTAATGAATTTCCTTGGAGCCAATTCCCAACGCAATGCAAAACAATCAAGATGATTTTGTAACAATTTTGTTGTACGCAATTCTGCTAAATTGGATTCGTTTTTCCTGTCAAACAATCCTTTTACTATATATTTTTCCTTAATTGTAAATTCTCTCATTGTTGATAATTCAGAATATTGGAAATAATTGTTTTACCATTAAGCCCAAAACTGTAGCTATTCCAAAGCTCAATAGAGTTCCTGCCAACACATATTCAGTCTTGGCCGTATCTGTTTCTTTAAAGCGGAGTAAAGATTTCGCCGCTACAATAAACCCTACAGCTTCATATTGACCTATCAAAACAAAGACCATTGTAAGTATTCTTTCCAAATTGCCAATCAACGCCCCTGCATTCTTTATACTTTGACAAGACTCTGCATCGCCAATTTTATACTTGTCTAAAATTAACTTGATGAGGATATTGGTTGGCTTTAAGCAGCATAAAATTGCAAATACAAATAATGGGATAGATAAAGTATTAAGAAAGTCTATGCTTTGTATTGGCAGACGAGAAGTCGGTATATATTGGTATGAAATGAAACATAGGATTAAGATATGTGCAAATTGGTCTGTTAGGAAAGACCATAGACCCCTGCGCATATAGGTTTTCATTGTATCAATCAACAAATGTGTGCCACCTATAATTAGAGCAAAAATCCAAAAATCAGCAAATGGGACAAAAGCCCAAGAAAGTAAGCCTACGATAACTGTATGAATATAGAGGAACGGACTCCTGATTTTCAACAGTTCTTTCCGCTTGCAATATTTATCGCTTTGCAGGTAGAAATCTCCAACTATATGAGCCGTCAATAAGCTCAATAACAACCAGCTATTCATACGCTTTCAAAATTTAGTTGTTCAAAATAATTCAATGCTTCCTCTATGCAGTACCATTTGGCTGAAGTCGAGTGTTGGTTTATTCCTGACTGCTTTACCCCCAATATGTCCGCTATTTCCTGCTCGCTTTTAGATAAAAGTTTATAATAAATGACTTCGCTTTGCCGTTTCGTTGTATTATTGAGCAAGGCATCCGTCAGCATACCGATAGTCTGTAAAGCAGGTTTAAATTGTTTGTCAGCAGGTTCTATGAGGAATGTACCGTTTTTGTTAGGAGTACCCATCCCGTCTAATGTTCGGCCTGACAAATAAATAGCCTCACCATCCATTATTCCGTGTTCCTTATCTACAATGCGCATATCACCTATTCCCATAGCCATACGGATTCCATATATTTGGAATAGTTTTTTCTTTTTTGATTCTGCGATAGGGAACGACTTTATGCAACTCTTGATGATTAGAGCAACCCTGAAGCCGTCCTTAGTTGATGGCAACAGGCACTCCATATAATCCCCTTTTATTAGTCTGCCCCAAAATCCAGGAAATCTCTTCTCAAGGATAGAAAATAAATCTTCTATTCTCTGTTTCAATGCGATGGTTTCTTCTATGCACAAAGATGTGGAAGAAACAATGTCGGCAGAAATAGCTGCATACATAGATTGATTCTAATTGGTTACTGTGATACAAAAGTACAAACAATATTTCTACCGACCAAGGAATTTATAAGCCAAATGACTTATAATAGAGAAAAATAAGTATTTTAACTTATCATGTATACATATAAGGTCAAGTTCTTATTATTTATGAGACCTACTGCCGCATACCAATTAGAGGTTACCCATCATTTTTTCACATCTTTCTTTTTATGCAACCACTTAGATACTACGATATGTTACCATATAAAAGAAGTTGACACCACAAGTAAATCCAATTAATGTATTACCGTAATATACAATTCAACAACCTTTTCAAAAAATACAAAAACCCGGATTCATCACCAGTAACTGAAAGCTGGGAGAGGAACGCCCGGGACTGCACTGCAAAATTACGAAAAATATGGAATACAACAAATTTTTCTTTGAAAGACCTAAACACCACATCTGAAATATCCTGTAAATTCACAATAGATATTTTAATCACACATTATAGCCAAGCTTGCAACGACACTTTAAAAGGTATGGAATTTAGTGTAATAAAAAGCGGCTTTCTTTGGCATTATTTTGTATAATAAAAAAGTTTCCAACACGCCTTAATTATAATACGGAATATTTTATTTAAATTTACGCATTAGACTATTAAATTTTGTTTTAGATAAATCACGCTATAAGTTCATTATATCAATAACTTTAACAATATCGATAAATTAAGCATTATGAGAACTATTGAATTAAATGTAATACGACGAAACAAAGGATCGAATCATCAAAAAGACACATTTGTTGTTGAATATAATAATAAAGAATACATTGTGCCTTTATTCGAGTTTCAAAAAGACAAAGAAACTCCAAAAACAATAAAATGTGTAATCGATGAAAATCAAAAAATACGCCAAGACCTACAAACATTGTTTGATGAATTTTATAAGCAGAACAGATGGTTTAAATTTAAGATTAAGAATAAATGGACAGGATTAAAATACTATGAACTGTAAGATGAAAGAATAAAAAATGAAAATATAAATTTAACACTTCCGTTTTCCGACTCTAATGAAAACATGCAGAATGGACAGATAATAGAATGTTTTGTTTATGGATTCACCGATAAAAGGCCTATGTTACGTCTTTGGGATGAAAGTCCTTGCCTTTTAGATTTTCTTCACAAGCACGATGTTTTTGAATTTGAAGATGATGGTGAATTTGATAAATGGCTTGAATCCGTTTTCAAAAGTAATGCCATGTATGATGTAAATGATGCGTATGAAGCTGAGGACGGCGAATGGATTTACCTGTTTTCCGCAGAAATGCAGAATGTCATCAACTCCTTGTTGCTCACAACACGAAATGAGAAAGATGAGCTGTTGTCCACTTTGTGTAAAGGTTGGATAAAAACAATCGTGCATTCTCCATTCATGGGGAAGATGTCTGACAAGGAAAAGCAGAAATACAATTCAAGCCTGACAAGTTCAATAGAAATCTGTGAGGATTTTATGGACGCAATAGCCATACAGGACAAAGATAAAACCGTATGTGAAATAATATCCTCCCTGAATCCGAATTTTTACCAATACAGAATAGAGAAAAAGTTTCGCTCGCTTGCATATGTATTCTCATCATCAAGTGTCATTTTGAAGAAATATCTGGATGATTTTCTGACGCAAATAGGTAATCTTGGAGAAGACGAGTGTTGTAACGAGTGTATTTACCAGTCTGTTTCTGCGATATTGGAAATGTGCCTGCAAATAACATCCGGGGAATGGGTTGATTGTATGTCCATTCCATATGATATCCGCCAAGACATAAAAAACGGGATATTGTCTCTTTGCTATTTGATTAAGATTAAGAACAAACATGGAGAACAAGACACCAACATTTACATAAGTAGATTATACCAATTACTTTCCCTTTATATGCCTGATGAAAAAGAGAAAAAATTATATTTGAACAATTCTTACAATTGTCTCTTTTCAGACACAACCCAGGTTCTCGACATTAGATGGGATAGGATTAAAGATACCATCAATTCAAGTTTGTATGTCTTTTATAATAACAAGATAGAGGCTGACAAAGAAAAGGTGTTGTGTTATACGAGTGATAAATCTGCCTGCCTGTTTACAGCGCACGGTATCATAATGGCACCATTGAAATACAAAGGTGATTGGTCGGATTTTAACATATCAAAAAATATAGCTGCCAAGCTTTGTTATGACGGTAGTTTGTCTCGTTTGGATTCGGAGAATGATATTCTTTCAATCCGTAATGTTTGGAAAGATGTGTGTAAGACATTTTTCACGCCTGTAAAGGGCATAGAGAAAAAACAAATAAGTCTCTTTGATTGTGACGGGGACGAGGTAGATATATACATCACGGATATTGTTGATGAAAAAACAGCACGCTGCAAAGCAGTAGACCATGAAGAGGAAGGAACGCTACTTTTCAGCGACTTGTTTTTTTATGATAAACCATATTTAAATATGAGTGATTTCAATGGGTCTGATGGCTCACGTCTTCTGTTTAAGGCAAAATGTAAAGTTAATGGTAACAATATCTCCTTTGATGCAAAAGACTATAAATTGGCCTTTGCAAAAAATGAACTTCAGATGTATGATGAAGTAAATTGTTTTGTCATGAATAAAAATCAATACGGTGCTTACGTCTGTGTTATAGACAAAGGCTTGTTCGTCTATCTCAACACAAATGAGGAATTGAAGCCATTTGAGTCGTATGTAAAAGCAACAGTTACACACGTAAATGCAAATGGGAACGCCAACGTTGAGTTTGACGATTTGACAACCTCATTCGACAGCAAGAAGGTATATGCCAGTTACTTGAAATTATTAAACGAATACTGTTATGACGGTGAAATGACATTAAACGACAAAGAAAAGAATGATAAACTACCAAATGGACAATATAGTGTCAATACATCGAAAGTATCTGAAGATTTTGTTATTACTGTGACTGATATCTTAAACAAGATGTCAGAACTGGAAAGGAACCCAAGACGCAGGTATGGGCTTCTGGCAATATGCAAAATGATGTTGCATCTTGCTGGTTATGAAGAAAAGGAGAAGTTATATGAAATGCGTATGAATTTTACTGAATTCTTGTATGACTTTTTATCCAATTATGAATTTCCTTCATCAAAACTAATTGCGTTTACAGAACTTTCCAAGGATTTTACTTCTTATCTGGAATTTGAAGAAAAAAGGAACGTACTTTCTATCCTGTCAAAATTCAAACGAAACAGGATTAACACTAATACTAATATTGACAAGGATCTGATAAGGTGTCTTGTGAAATCTGATTCGCCTATTGAGAATGATTTGGCAAGACTTGTATTGTCAGACAGATTATTGGTGAAATTTCCCAATTCCGTATTGCAGGATAAGATTCTGAAAGAAATAGGCAATGTATTGAAGATTGATATAATAATACCAGAGAGAATCCATTTGGGACAGGAAGAAGGACAGACATTGGAGTTCAAGACTTCTTTAGTGTTTCCACCCAACAATCAAGGTAAAGACGACATCAGGCAACAATCTGAAAATATCATGCGCGTAATTTACTCAATGATGAATACGGATGGTGGAACTTTGTACATTGGCGTAAATGATGACGGAGATATAGTAGGACTTTACAATGATTTGCTTTACTTTTCAGGCTCCAGTCAATATAATGAAAACAAAGCCAAGGATTTGTTCAAGAACCATTTTAATTGCCTGCTGAAAGAAAAGCTGGGAGCTGAAAATGCGTCAAAAATCAAAAGTGACTTTGTGAAGAAGGGAGATTATTACATATTCAAAATCGACATCCCCGTCATTCATATTGAGAACAATGATTTTTACCGCGTGGGAAATACAGTTCAGAAACGATAAAAGCAAAAGCAGCCTCTTCATTAATCGTAATCAGATAAATTTTAGTATATGAAGGGGTTGCTTTTTAAAAAGGCATCCGTTAAAACTACATTTTAATTGGAATAACGTTAGTAAAAATTAAATTCTTATCCATCTTTCATCCGACATACCTCCGCAAAGAGAAATGACTGTGTAAAGAATTATGGCCAAAACCAAATCAGTCAATATAAGTACGATGATTTTCGTTTTCATTTGTTTCCCAGGCACAACAAGCATAATCTCCTGAGCGAGCTGGATGATTTTCTCTTCCATTTTCATTTGTTTTCAATATTAAATCTGTTTTTCCATATTTCGCCGCACTATATCCCTTCCGCCGAAATAGGTTATACTCCAAAACTGGCCGGCGGCAAACTCTTGCAGCGTAAACTCGATGTCTGCTTCAAGCAGCTTTATCTCCATACCAAAAACTTCTGCAAAATTCAATACATACATAAATCCTGAAAATTGAAAGCTGATGCTTCAAAAATTAGAATTGTGAATGTTTTATGAAAAACATTGCAAAAGTTTCCCATTAGAGATTCATAGACTATTCATGTAATCTCCAATCGCCTCTTGAAGATCGTCTTCGTCTTCACAGTAAGAAAACATAGTTTCCAACATTTCCCTCGCGTCGTCTTCGTCATAATAATCTTTTCCCATAATTTTATTGTTTATTGGTTAAACTTTAATGTTTATGCCGTAGCCTTATAATTGGCCACAATATATTGTATCATGTCACTATTCTTTAAACGCCTTTTACAGGCATTTCCCCTTATATATAATTCAGAGCCATTAAGGAAGATTATGTCACCATTCCATTCAGGAATAGTTATCTTACAAAAGATATGCTCATCTTCTGTTTTGTACCAATTCAATGATATGGAAGAAGCCAGAATGTTGTTATTAGTTGCCATAAATAACTGGTTCAAGAAGTCTGCTTCAAAATCCGCCCTGGTTTTAAAAGGGACTTCATGCAGCATTTCGTCTTCTACCCCTTTGATACTGCCATCGTTGTTGATTCCGATGTAAACGGAAGCTTGTATATGTGAATTGGCAAAGGCTGCAATCTCAGAGAATATGTTACGATACTGCATAGTTCTTTCGTTGTTCTTGATTGGCGAAGCCGTATGGACAAACGACGATTTAAATTCCACATTCGCGCCTTCCTGAACGGGTAATTGCATTCCGTCCAACCTTAAAGCTGATTTTAGGAACGCCAACTGTTCCTCTTCTTCCTTATTCCTGACTTTTATGCCTTCTATAAGGATGTCTGCCGGAAAACTATCACATCGCGAGCTAAACAGGCTCCATAAGGTATTAATGTCATTCTGTGTTCCACCATACAAGGCAATTCCGTCATAAAGCGATTCCTTTGACATGCTAAATAATGGTTTGATAGAATTTGGCAACATTGGCTCACTTCGCTTTTCATAAATCAAACCTGGATAAATATTCCCATTCTCCATTTTCCTTAGTTGAACCTCCGCACCAAGTTTTAGATGACCATCCTCGTCCAACAAATCTTCATCAAATACGACAAAACCATCAAGACACCAACAAGGCACGGTGTCTATTTCGTTCGTTTCCAAATTCTTAAACTTGTAAAAGGGCTTATTATTTAATTTGTCGCATTCAATTATGCGTGCTTTGAAATAACTTATTGTCATCATGATTATTATGTTTTAATTGACATATCCAATTTAAATTAACTCATCCGACGGCCAACAGATACGTTTACGATAAATATCAATTGGCCGTCGGCCTTTCATTATTATTTCTCTTTCCGTTTTTTACGGTTTAAACGCTTACCTGCTACATAAGCAGTTGCTAAAATTGCCAACTCTCTGGCGGTTGCGCTAATAACAGTATGACCTGCGATAATTACTAAATTCATCATATTATTCAACTTTTTAAAAATTAATAAATGAGCCAATACCTTGATACAAAGCAACTGCGCCTATGGCTATAAGCGCAATGCGCACAATACACGCCATCCACATAGGCATAGGTATTCCGAACGGACGACACAAATACCAAAGGATATCTGGTGCACGTTTTGTTGATTGAACAATGCGTACTACTAATTCCAGTACTACGAGGCTGCCGAGAATGATTAAAAATACTTGTTTCATTAAATTGAATTTTAAAATTAATAATAAAAAGACCGCATCCCACTCTTTGGAATGCGGTGCAAAGATATACTGATTATTCAACATAAATAATGCGAATACAAAATTCCTTCTTATCAAGTTCCTGTTTTTATTTATAACTATCTAATAATAAAGCAATTAGCATGATGTCATGCCTATGTGTTTTCCGAATCTCTTCCGAACTCTCATTCATCCTTTATTACATAACTCTTTCCCTGTCTTTTTCCAAACCTTATTAAAACACTCATTTACTTGATTCCTGTCGTTTTCTCTATTTTCAGAATCACGTGGCGGTTTATTTATATTCCTATCATGGAACAATCTCACAAGCTGTTCCCCTGATAGTTCAAATGCTTTTTCATCCAGTTTATTTTTCTCTGTGCTTAAACATCTGCGTAGATGAACATATTGATAATTCTTTATCATTTGCTTTTTTCCGGCATCATTTGTTAGGATACCAGGCCCAATCCAACCACCTTCATAACATTGAATCAATTCTTCTTTGTATAAATTGAAAAGGAATAATGACAGAGGAATAATTTTGTTGAAAGATTTTCTTTTACTATAAACCTCTTCTTTACCGCAAGCCGATTTGACAAGTTTCTTGAACCACTCTATCGTAACCCTATCATTGGGCATTAATTCATATTTATGGGGAAGTAATGTTTCAACTTTCGATAAAGGCTTTTTTATACATTTTCCTTCTTTATGATACAAAGACATTTCATCTTTCTCCTCATATCCCTTCTCTAATATCACAATCAACAAATGTTCCCATTCGCGCACCTCTCTGACTTTAAGTCCGATACGGTTATTTTTCAGAATATTTAAATAACTATCCACATTGTCCGGACGGCAAATGATGAACATTCCGCCTTCATCATTCAGCGGATATCCCATCAAATCCAACAAGTAGGAACCCAAGTAATCACTACTCTTATCCAAATAAGCTATCAGACAATCGGCAGATTCACGCATGAAAAGAAATCCCCTATGTGGTTCAGTCATATTGTACCACGACCACTCAAAAGGCAAAATCATCTCAAGAGAACCGATTGGTACTTGTTTCTCCAAAGTTTCCCAATAAAAAGTGCTAAAAATTTTCTCCCATTTTTTCAATCTAATAACTTCAGTCACACGTTCACAAAAAATATCCAAATCATGCATTCCTCCTGCACAAAAAGTCTTTTCCTGCAATTTTTTGATTAAATAAATGGAAAGGGAACGATTCCATACCTGCGGATACAAATATACAACCATCCGCATTAATGTACAGGGCTTAATAAAAGCAAATGCCCCTGACATACGGGTCTTGAAACGGAGCAACTGGAGAATATTTAACAATAATCTTTCTGTACTTACCGCATCTGATGTGTTCTTCTGTAATTCGGACAACTCTTTATGAAACTTTCGAGAGAAATCTTCCAGCAAGTCACTTGGCTTCTCATATGGCTTATGCTTATATAAGAATCTATAAATGGTCAACCCCTGCATATCAGTCTCGCCTAAATATTCTATCCGAGCCGTCAGCTTTTTCTCATTAGCAAGAATCGTATCCTTTATGCTCTCGTTCCATACATAAATAAGTTCTGGTTGACAATCCTCCAACACCTCTTGAAAAGCATCCCAATCCTCATTAAACAGCTTCTTATTCTCATTACCACTGTATTTAGGTGTGTTCCCGTCCTTTAAATAATGTTGTAGGTAATTATAAAAACAGACATGATCCCAAAAGCGATATTTTACAGGGTCAGGGATATAATCCCGTTTGTTCATCATATACTTGGTAAACATCGAAAAAGACGGATAAGGACATCCCTCCAAATAGCTGTTGACCTCAATAGTACAAGAGTTTGACAACGTGAAGTATTTAGCATCTTTGTCTTTATAGCAAGGGCACTCCCGGTCGAATGGACGGCTATCTTTTAGACAAGCCTCTTTGTTTTCACATGGAATAGGACAATAGAAATGGGAACCCAACACCAACGTCTTATATCCTCGAAAACCTTTGTTGTAATACTTGCCTATGCGCGGTTTGAAAAAACATTTCATATTACACCTCCTTTTTTCCTATATTTTCTACAACCATACACAATCTCTTAAATGCCTTACACTTGGATTCTGAAAAGACAATCTTAATTTACATCAGATACAGTTCATCAATAAGAGCCTTTATTGGGGTAAAGGTACAAATTCTATTTTAAAATACAGCAATAATTTACCGAGTTCTTTAATCTATGGAATAATTAATGACTGTATTTCAAAAATAATAGAATATGTTATTGTAGTTCATAATAACAGATTACAACAATTAATGACCATACATATTCATCGGTTATCTGAAATTCTTTTTTGCTACATTCAATCCAATGCCATCAGTCGCAATGCCTCATTATCATGCTTAAATTTAAGAAAATACTTAAGCCTATTAATTATTTAAACCGACTTAATAAATATTGTACATTTTCTATAGAACATTGCTTATGTATTATTAAATGGACAAAAAAAATAAAAAAGGACAGCCCGTTTCATTTGGGCCGTCCTTTCGTTGATTGTGATTAAATCCTGTCTGTCTCTCGTCCGTCTTCATACCAATAGATGTTCAAGTTCTCGGTTGTCATCCACTGGCTGTTACTGAGTTTGAAACCGTATTTTTCTTCAAGGGTTGAAAGAAAGGTCTCAAAATCGTCATAGTTTTCGGATTCTTGCAGTTCTTCTTCGGTAAGCTTGATTATGTTCAAGGCACCGATACAGAAGTCGAGGATTATAACATACTTCGGTTCCATATCCTTTCCGCTCTTATAAGGGTTATCTTACTTGCCATCGGATAAGTCCTTTTTACTTTTCCGTAGGCTGAAATTGAATTGTTGGCGTTCACGTTAACCTTGAATTTTACGCCGTTGATTGTCACGTTGAAATGGTATCTGTTCATTTTGTTTCTTGCTTGTTTGGTTTTAGTGAAAAGTAAAAGGATATGTGAAATTTTAGGTTTCATAATGTTCCCGTTTTTCACATATCCCATATTTTTAGAGAGTTCAGATTTTACAGGACTTTCGGATTATGTAGTTTTTGATTTTCTTAATAACCGCCTTTACTGCAAAATCCAAGTTATTAGGCAGCCTGAAAATACTTATAATCAGACCGCTCTTGTTTTCAGTTTTCTCATGTTTCATCGCTCTTTCTTTTTGGTTGTTGTTCGGTTGAATTTCGCCTTAATTCCAATATGCGGTAATTTGCATTGTAAAAGGCCGTGTTTTGCCTTCCGTTTTGCCGTCTTTTGGAACGCGTTTTGCCGTGTTTTGGAATACAGGTTGTTTCAATTTGCCTAATTGCTTGATATTCAGCAAGATAAGTTTTAACGTTTTTCATTGCCAATCTTCTTCTTTTTCGTAAATTATTTCGTTCATCGCATCCTCGTAGACCAATGCGAAATCATCCATAGTGAAAGGATAATCATGACCGTAGAAGGCATAGATGTCAGCCGGGGTGAGCGTAGGGTCTACTCTCAATGCTTCACTGATTATTTCAAAAAGCTCGTCGTAGATGTCCCAGGATGAATATGTAAAATTGAGATATGTCCGCCCGTTGTGTTCCGCTTCGTGTTTGTATGTTTTCTTGCAGTTGGTGATGATGTGTTCTATGAAGCGCAGGCAGTTTAGCAAATCTTTCTTGTCCGTATATTCATTGTCCGTATGTGGCTCGTAATAACCGCAGCTTATATTGATGCAGGAGACGTTTAAGCCTTGCTCTTTCAGCTGTTCGATGTCTGTCATAAGCCCGTCAGTTTCCTTGTAACCGAACATCTGGGGCTGTATGTCTTTTATGAACTTGTCGGAGCAAAGGGGCAGTCCCGATATGCTTGTGATTAAATCGCTGCTTCCTTTTCTGTCGGGCTGAATTACAAAGCGGCAGTCTTCAAAAAAGTCCATCTTTGCTTTCGAGCTTCCAATACATCCGACTTCCTCTGATACAAAGAACGCGACCTTGATTTCATCGAACTTCTGCAAACATTTCAAGGCAAGCCAAATTCCGTTCTTGTCGTCAGCCCCTAATCCGCAGAACTTCCTTTCCTTCGGGCTGTAACCGAAGATTAAGTCACGTGTTTCTATTGCAATGAAGTCCGTTGGATGGTGTTCTTGTACCTGGTCAAGGTGTGCTACGATACAGGGATATTCATTTGCTGTTCCCTTGGTTATGTAGATGTTGCCTGTATCCCAGTCCAAATCTATCTTTGAATTTGGTACGTTCATGCTTATCCACCTGCAAATGAAGGTTATGATTTCTCCTTCAAAACCTGACTTACTGTGGATTTTATAAAGCTGTTTCAATAAGTTGTATTTCATAATCGTGGTGTTTTTAGTTGTTGTTTACTTATTCTTTATTGTTTGAAAGATTAAGGAGAACCGTGCTTCTTATTGGTTTACACAGTTCTCCTTTAACGTTTCATCATGCGGCAGAGGCAAATTCGATTTCCTCGGGGTAATGCTCTTCCCTGTATTCGTCCTCCGCCTGATTTTTACAGTCTATGCAACAGTAGGTCTCTCCGGTAAGTTCCGACTTGTAACCTTCACTTTCCAAGAACCAATCGTCACACACCGGGCACATCTCCAAATCGTCCTTGTGGTAATAGATTTCCTCGGAGTCAATCCAAATGAAATCATCCAAGCTGTTCTCGCTGCAAGTAATCTCCCTTCCATGGTACATGACAGTGACCGTATCGGAATCGGTGTACTCGTCGTGGTATTCGTCATAATTCTCGTCATCTTCCTCACCATCGATGCTTCCTTCGGTCGTGTCAAGGTTGTAATCATATCCGGGTGTTTGGTAGTTGTATGCCCTCCGTTTTGCCATGTCGTACCACTTGAAACTGTCCTGGTAGCTCAAAGGCTCGTAGGTCTCCAAATCGCAGTCTATCCAAAAGTCCTTGTCTTCCAAAGAGTTGCCGTTTACATCGACAAATTCCCTCGCGTTGTGACAGTCGAAGCCTACTTGCTTGTAACCGTCTATGTGGTTTCCCCGGATAAGGGCTTCTACGAGTGCCCGTTTAAGCAGGTTGTCCTGGTTTGTGGAATATTGCCTTTCGGCCAGTCTCCAGATTTTGTCCGAGCCTTCCTCATGTACTTTGTTGTAGATTATGCAGCGAGCGACAATCTTGCCTTCATCGTTCCTCAAATAGGCCGCACTTGCGTTTACTGCGTCTTTGTAAAAGGTGTGGTAGCCCTTGTTTGTCATGCAGGAATTGAAATCTCCCTCGCACTCGCTTGAACTGTAGATGTCGGCGAAGTTGTCGTTTACATAAAGGTTGTTTTTAGGCAAGGTTGACATGGAGTATGTCTGCCAATCCTCGGAGAAGGTTTCTTGCAGGTATATGAGTGTCGATTCGCTCAATTTCCTTCCAAATTCGGTTTCAAGGATTAAGTTTCTTATGAACTTCCCGGCCTTCATCTTGAATACTCGTCCGTTGTTCTTGTGGTTAACGTAGCGGCAGCTCTTGAAGTCGGAGTCCTCGCATAAGCCTCGCATTTCGTCCGTGCTGTACTTGCTTGAGCGGAAGGTGTGGTTTATCAGCTCTACCTTGTATGGCAAGTTATAGTCAAATTCGCCTGAAACCGTTATCTTACTGAACATAATCTTTTTGAATTCTACCATGTTGGGAATATTGAGAAGAGTAAAGTCGTTCTTCCTTATGCACTCCTTTAATAAGTTCCTGTCCTTGATGAAGTTCAGCAGTACTTTGTTCCTCCTGCTTTTCTTTCCGTTGTCATGCTCAGTAAATCCAAATCTGTATTGAAATTCCTGATAGTTGAAATTGTAATAAAGCATGGTTTTTGTTGTTTTTGTTTGTTTGACATTTGGTTTATGAATACAAAAAAACGGAGCGCATCACTTTTGTTGTTTTGTTGTGATACGCCCCGTCTTGGATTGGGTTTTGTTTGTTGTTTTCGTTCTTTTTGTTATTTTTTCTTTCTTTGTTTTGTTGTTCTTTACACCGCAATGAGGAGAGAGCCTGAAACGTTTGATGTCCTTTCGTAAGGTGTGAAGTCTATTTCTGGGTGGTCTTCCTTGAACTTCGCGGCGTTGAAAGAAACCCTTACGCTCGGCATTTTCATTGTGAGCCTCATTGTTTCCGTCTCCCATGTCCTTGCTCCTATTGCTTCCATATCCTGAAGTATTTCCGACTTGAGTCTTGAAAGTTCTGCTTCCGTTTCGTTCTTGGTCCGGATTAGCTGCCTGATGTATCCTTCCTTTTCCTTGTATTTTGCTGGTATGGAATAAGGATTTACAAACTGTTTGCCTTGTAAGTCGGCATCCAAAAGCTCCTTGCATATTTCGTTTGGTATTCTTTCCACTTGCAATATTTCTGCTTTGTGGTCGAAAGTCCCGTCTGGTTTTGTCTTGTTCCTTAGATGGATGATGAACAGTTTATCCACCTTTGCGCCCTTGTTTTGAAGCTCGAAGAAGTAGGCATATACAGACAGTTGCCAGCGAGCTTTTTCCATCTTCTCCGGTGTCAGAGTTCTGTAGGTCTTGATGTCACCCAAGGAAAACGTATCATCGGATATTCTGTAAACCTTGTCGATGTTGCTTGCCCAGTTTTCTCCGTCCGTAACAGTGTATTCAGACCGTTCGTGTACAAGATTGTTTTTATTGCAAAGGGTGATGTAGTCCTGAACTTCTTGTGTCCCATCGTTTACCCAGCTTGAATCAAAAAGCTCGATACTCTCATGAACTTCAGTCCCATACCTTGCTGCTTCTTGTAACATTCCTTCCGGTACATTGTCGAACTCATCAGGGAACAGTTGCCTTTGTAGCATTCCCGTAATTCCCGACAGCTGTCTGTTTCCCAGCCAATACTCGTGACGCTCCTTGTTGAAAAGAACGCCGCTGTCTTTCAATTCAATCCTTGTCGTTTTCATTGTTATTGATTTTAGTTGTTGTTTTACTTGATTTTTCATTATTAATTTTTAATTTAAATCTTATGCTGCTTTCAACTGGTTCTTTCTTTGAGTGAACATGGCCTTTATTTCAGCATTACCCTCAACCTCGTTTTGGTGCTGTCTGTAAAGGTTCATGAGCGAGGTGTTGTCGTTACATAAAGAAAGAGCAGTCCTTATCCCCGAATACTTGTCTGCTTGTTGTTGGGATGTTGCGGTCGGAGTAGTAACCGTTGTTCTTGTCCTTTTAGGCTGTTGTTTCCTTTGTAGATTGTTCTCAGCCACAAGGTTCTCTTCATTTGACAAATCTTCCCCGGCATAGACATAAAGTCCCAGTCCGAACATGGCCAAGTTTTTAACCAGACACCTCATTATAGCCTTGTTGACATCGAACATCGTAGCTGCTTGTACCGTTTTTTCTACGTAAGTCTTCTTATAGCTGTCGTAAACTTGGTAGGTGTATGGTTGTTCCCTCATAGCCTTGTTCTTTGCATCCATCACAGGCAGCCACATCTCGTAAGTTTGGTTGTCCGCCGTAACCTCTGTATAAACCATGATTCCAATAGCATGGTCGTTAAAATATGGCAGATTTGTTGCAGAGTCTTTTATTATCCTGTATTCGGCGTTTGGATATGCCCTTTTGAATTCTGCCCAAGCGTTTGCCCAACTTAGGTAGCTTAACTTGTCATTCTCCCGTCTTTCAAGTTTGTCGGATAGGTCTAGTGAATAAAGGGCGTCGAACATTGCTTTCCTTCTATCTTCTTCCGTTGCGTCCTTCGGTAATACTGGTCTTTCAAATCTTGTTTTGGTCATAATCGTTTTGTTTTAAAGTTGTGAATAATAATGTTTTGTTGTTGAATTAAGTCGAACCAAACAAAAAAGGAGGGACACACTTGTTTTTATTTTATTGTGTATCTCTCCTTGTAATTGATTTTGTTTAGCTGTTCCTTAGCTAATGAACCAGGAATAGCCCTCTGTATCATCCCCGTTTATCGCCTTCTGTATACCTATCGCAAAGTCGGTGCAGTTCTGGTTCCTCTCAAGCCACTTGTCGATATAGCTTTGTTTGACGGCCTCATTCCCGAGTTGCATCAGGTTCCAGCAGGTAAAGTCGTCTCCGCTTGTTATTCCGAAGTCAAGGTTAGAAACATAATTCCTTACCATTGCATTGACCGCTGTATCTCCAACAATAAGCTGTGGAAGTTTTCTCTGTTCGTTCATGGGTAATGCTTGATACAATCTCATTCTTCCTATAATCTTACAGAACAACTCCTCAGGTATTGGTGTCGCCCTCAATCCTTCAAGGTTGTGTAAAGTGTCGTCCATCATAGGCTCGAAACCACCGAACAGCTCGAATGTCTTTTGCATTATATCAGCCTCGGTCAAACATTCTATCGTTCCTGAATAACCGTCACAAGTCAGCATTAAGTTTGAGCATACACGAACCTGCCAGCCAACGAACACCTTGAACTTCATCGCCGATTTCCTGCTGTATAGCTTGTCCTCGTTGTATGCCCTCACTCCTCCTACACAAAGATGAACTGTCTGGCCATTGATGGTTCTTGTAAGGTTAAGTACATGGCAACAGAAAGCCATTCGTTGGTAAAATACGGTTTTCTCTTTTTCCGTAAGTTCGTATGCTTTCTTGTGTTGGGCTGATGGAACACGGCCTATGATTGGATGTGAAACCCTTAGCTCAACTGGCGTAAGCTCACCGAATACATTGCTTGCCACTTTTGTAACCGCTCCGATGAAATTCTGGTGAGATATTGTAAGGCTGTTGTCGCTAAACGTTGGTATGATGTTCCTTTCTGTCAGTTCTTCAAGCGATATTGCCTGAGTATTGCTCTCGATGAAGTTGGGATGCCTTTTACCTTTTGCTCCATTGTCATTTGTTATAACCTCACCCTCGAATGGCATGGTTATCGTCTGTTGGTTGTTGTTGTTTGTCTTCATTTTATTTGTGTTTTTAATCGTTGTTTACCCGATGTTGAAGAAATAAAGGACCGGATGTTGGGGCATTTTGATTGTTATTGCCTTATTATCCAGTCGATTTGCAGTTTGGTCATTGATTGAAATGATACTGCACGATGTCTTGTTCTTCTTTGTCTTTTCCATGTTACGATGATTTAAAAGATGAAAAACTAAGGAGGCTCCCGCGATTCCAATAGTTTCACGATTACCCCCTGTAATTTCTTTATCCCCTTCAAGAGCGTAGCAATGCCCTCAAGGAAATTAATCAGAACGTCGAGGTCTTTGTCATTAAGCACTCTCAACGCTGTTTGTTCCGGCTACCGAGTCAGATGCTATGGTAGCCTTTTTGTTTTTACACTTGCCAATGAGATTTTTGCTTAAGTCAATGGCCTCGATTAAAGTCACGGTTACTACTAAAACTTTGTAACCTGTCCTTAAAATGTTCCTGATTTCCATAATTGTTTGTTTAAAATGATTGATAATAATGTTTTCCTAATACAATAGTAAGGCTTTCGGGGTTTTACAGACGGCAGAAAATTAAGTAAAAAACGAAAAGCGAAGAATTTGAATGCAAAAATAAAAGTGAGAAATAAGGGAAAAAATAAAAAGGCCGAAACACCATGCTCCTCACATAATATCCCTGTCTTTGTTTTAGGTTCACCATACTTCCATAAAGATGCACTCAAGGCAAATAACTTCCGTATGGATCGTCACCAAGGCCTTCAACTGGCGGTCTTTTCTTGCCACCGCCTTTTCCACAAATTCTTCATCCGTGGTGCCTCTTGCCTGATTGTTGTTTAGCCAATGGATTTATTCTTTTTTCTCTATCCATAAACTAAACGATAATCCGAACCGGCCGTTTTATTTGACCGTCGGATAAGGGAAGCCTTTTGAGCTTTACCCTCATTATTAAGGCTTTGAGGGCTTTCGGTATACCTTTATTTCAAGAAAGGGGAATAGTGATATTCTAAAAGACGGTAAAACGCATTGCAATAGACGGCTTATCGGGAGGTAAAAGGTAATCTCTTGCATGACGAAAGGACATATTTTATATTTTAAGAAATTAACGCCTGATTTTCAGCATTTTATATGGATAATGCCTAAGGAAAAAGAAATTCAGAGTTATAGGAACTGCATGTTAATAAATTTTTAAATACGCAAAATGGCTATAAACCATAATGCCAAAGGCAATATTACGTTTGAAAAGCTGTCAAATCCTTATATTTGAAGAAAATAATCATCTATTCATGGGGCAACTTCACAAAAAATAGCTAAATTTGCCAACGGCTTCGGGGAGAAATCCGGGGTCGCAGAAAGGCATTTGAGCTTTAGTTCTTTATTCTAAAATCGCCAAATTTAAGAATCACCAAAGAACACGAGTGAAGAATGCCCCTTTTGCTGTTTTCGTATATGAACGTGGACGGAAGAGAAATTCTGTCCATGTCGTCATATCGTTACGGCGTGGGGTGATTGTTTTCTTCCGTTCTTTTGGTGACAGTGTTTGGCGATACTGAGAATATGAGAGCGTGAGCGATAATCAAGTCCGCGCCTTTTCTGTATGGTAACGTCAAGTTTAACAGCTGAATTTTGGCGGATTTGTCAGCCTAAAACATTGTTCATGAAAACTTTTACAGGATTTAGTTTATTGCTGTTGTATGCAATGTGTCTTATCACATTTTCTTGTTCTCCTGAAATAAAAGATAGCCAAGAAAGCACAGAGATTGAGTATGATTATTTGCCGGTAAAGCTGGTAGGTTCTGATATGTGGAGCATATTGAACGTCATTACGGGTGAGGTGTTGTTCAAAGATGAATTCAAAAACCAACCTTCTCCGATATATCACGATGTTTTTGTTGTTGAGAACGGCAACGGCACTTACGATTACTATAACATAAACAATATTAAAACACCGATAAATAAAACGTCGTATTACATGGCCTCTGACTTTGTGGGGTCAGACATTACTCCTGCGACACTGCCAGACAAAGAGATAACTCTGATAAATACCAAGTGTGAAGTCGTTGCCACACTTGACAAGTCTATAAAAGCATGTTTCAAGTTCAGAGAAGGTTTAGCGCCGTTCATAACATATTCAGGTAAATTGGGATATGTTGATGAGACAGGAAAAATTGTAATAGATGCAAAGTACGATGACGGACAATATTTTTATGACGGAATATCAGTGTGTTGGATAAATGATGAATATAACGGACTGGCGACATATTACGTCATTGACAAGTCGGGGAAAGAGCTGTACAGCTTTACGTCAAACGACTATAAACTTGTAGGGCGGTTCAGTGAAGGTTTCCTGCCTGTTGCCGATGATAAAGAAGTTACTTATCTCGACCGTACAGGTAAACAGGCCTACACGTTGTGCAACCTTGCAGATACGGCCCGATACAGTTTTGCTCTTTGTACCTTTGCCGACGGACGTTCTGTGTTTTGTGAGGGCGATATGTTCGGTCTTAAAGACAAAGACAACAACATCATTCTAAGAGCCAAGTATGATTATCTGAGCAGCATCGGCAATGGAATGTATATAGCGGAAAAGGACAAGAAATTCGGTATTATAGATTTCAACGACAAACCCATTATTGACTTTAAATATCAGGGTATAGGAAGATTGCGCAGAAACATATTCCTTGTGGACAACGGAAAGTCGAAAACGCTGATAAACGACAAGGGTGAGGATGCTACAAAAGTAAACTTCTCAGAATATTCACTTCAACAGATTATAGGCGTGAAAAGCGACTGCCCCGCTCCTGAGTTAGAAGCGGATGATACCATTTATGAAGATTCTTTGGCAGGTGATACTGCGTTGGTAGATACAGTGGCTTATGATTCTGCTGACAGTTATTATTGGTGATACTTATAATTGAAAAGAAGATCAATAATCATACGAAAACATGAACAATTTGTTAATAAAATCATTAAATAAGATCGTAAAGCTTAAATATATTGTATGTACATTGCTTATTCTGCAGCTGTGTTTCTTGCATTCATCTATTGCTGAAGCTAAGAGATACACTTTTGATATTGATGCTCCACGTGAAGTTTACATAACACGCAGTGCTAAGGCAGGTTTTAAGATGGTTAGGGTTATTGCTTATGGTAGGAATGTTAACAAAGCGATAGAAAAAGCCATGATGGACGCCGTGATTTCTTTGACTTTTTATGGAACATCAGGAGAAGGTGAAATGGAAAATGCGCCAGCAATCCTTTTAGATGGGCGTAAAGCTTATGATTATAAGAAATCATATTTTGATAAGTTCTTCAAAAAAGGGGCATTCATGTCCTACGTAAAACAAGTGAACAGTGGTTATCCTACTGGTAGAGACAATATAAAAACAAGTAAAGGACGTAGGGTGCAGATCTTATTACTTGTAGATTGGAACGGTCTGGCCAGAACATATAAAGAAGCCGGATTAAAAACAATAGTTAGTGGACTTTCTGATTATTAAAATTAAACAACATGACAAGATTTTTATTCATTCTTTTTTTATTTATATCTTCAATAAACATATCGATGGCGCAACAAGAAAAGAAAATGTTGAAGCCCAAGGTTATGGTTGTTCCAGACGAGGCATTTTGTATTAATTCAGGAATGTTCAAATATGACCAGGCAGGGAATAAAATTGCCGATTATGGAGCAGCAATGTTAAATGATAATGTGTTGGATGTAATCAATACATTTGAGAATTTGATGGCTGGATATGGCTTTCAATTAACAAACTTGCAACAGACTTTGGACGAGTTGAAAGAGGAAGCGGCCTTGGATAACGTCCTTAAATCAAAAGATGACGGAACCGTGATAGAAGACGACCTTGATAAACTGTCAAGAGTTGCAGGAGCAGATATATTAGTGAAGGTCTCCCCTAAAGTATCCATGTATGGACCTGAACGAAGGCTTGAACTACGTGTATCTTCCATAGATTGTGCGTCAAAAAAAGCTTTAATGGCATTCGGCCCTGTAACAAAGACATCGGCTGGTTCCATTAGTATGTTGCTTAAAGCTGCCGTAACAGATAATATAGAATCTTTTGCATTCGGATTGACAAAATATTTCGATGATTTGAAAACAAAAGGACGTGAAGGTACCATTTTTATTAAATTGTCAGACACATGTCCCATTAACCTTGAGTCTATGGTAAAATATAAAGGAGAGGAAGGCGAGCTTGCGGATCTTATAGAACTATGGGTTTACGAAAATACTGTAAACGGAGCTTACACGGGCTCAAAAACATCAAGGACAAGTATGAAATTTGACCAAGTCCGTTTCCCATTATTCGGAAAGGCTGCCTTTGGAAGGACTAAAGCGTTGTCGATGGAGGATTTTGTGAAGACAGGTCTTGTCCAATTATTGGATAATTACGGAATTTCTGTTTCCACTCATGCCGTAGGAATAGGCAAAGTGTATTTAACATTAGGAGGAAAATAGTTATGAATAATAAATTGTTAATCTCAATCTTGCTTCTGTTTGCCATGAATTTATATGGGCAAAAAAAAGATTTTGGGCATATAACCATAGCCCCCTATATATCAGACAAGATTGATTTGAATGAGCCAGGGAAAAGGCTATTAGAAACTAAATTGAACCAAATTGTAACTTATACAGGGGTAACAGGTGGATTTGACAGGCGTTTCATTATAACACCGAACATTAATGTCTGCTCTGAAAGTACCACTGCAACCATACCACAGAAAACATCAATCAAAACAGACATAACTTTTTTCATTGGTGATGGCGTAACAGGAAATTTGTTCGGGTCTGTTGTAGTAAAAGCAACAGGAGTCGGCGACAATCACCAAGATGCACTATGCTCAGCGATAAAGAAAATTAAAATCGATGACGAAGAATTACAGTTGTTGATATCAATTTGCAAAAAACGTATCATAGAATATTATGATGCAAAGGCTCCTGATATAATAAAAGAAGCCAAAGAACACATGAATAGTGGGGATTATGAAACTGCTTTGTCAAAATTGGCACTAATCCCGTCTTTGTGTGATGAATATAATACCGCACAGGGACTTATATCAGAATGCGGCGGCAGACTCATTGCAAAAGACAACGACGAACTCATCATGAAAGCTAAAGCGGCATGGAGTAGAAACCCAAATTCCATCGGTGCTTCTGAAGCAAGTGAGTATATTGCCCAAATAAACATAACGTCTCCATCTGTAAAAAGAGAAGTTGATAAATTGACAAATCAAATCGAGACAAGACTTATTCAAAGTGAAAATAAAAAACTGGAAATTGAAAAAGCAAAGATTGTAAGTCAAGAAAACCTTGAAAGAGCTAAAATAGAAGCTTCATCAAGGGTAACAACTTCTTTTTTTGAAGCGCTGCCTGATATTGCTTATTATATATTCCGTTGGTTTTAAAAATACATTTTATGAACAAATTATCTTTTATCCTGATATTTTTTGCCTTTAGTCTGTGTATGCAGGCTCAAAAGATAGCCTTTGATGCAAAATATATAAAAGTTGGTGTTGTTACAAACATATCTTTACCTCAAATAGAAAATAATGCCAATATAAGAAATCTTGGGCAAATAAATTACCAAAATATTTATGAGAAAAAAGTTGACGGAAATATTATCGCCGACAAGCTCAATCAAGAAAAAGTTGGGAAAATAGTCCTTGACAGGTTATTAAAACGTGATTCCCATGGTCATTTGGACATGAATGGTTTATACGAAGAAGCACTAAAAAATACGACACTGCAAGAAACGGAAGTTGCAATGCAAGACATTAGTGCAGAAACTAAGGATGTGCTAAAAAAGGAAATATCCTACCAACTTCTGAAAAACAACTATATAATCATCATACAAGAAATACCCAAAAAGAAGGACCCACAAAAAAGCAAATGGTATTGGCAGGCTTTCCATGTTGACATTGATGATAGGATAATACAGCAAGTATTCTTAAACTGGGAAAACCCTGCCATATATGACGAAATTAACGTTCCTGTAAGTTTCGTTGGCGAAGGACGCTATTATACTGATTCGTTCATGTTTGATTTAGGTAAAAAAGTTCCTGCATTTGCCATTCGAGGTTCAGTATTCAGTCGCCACCCGTTTCTTGCCTATACTACAGCGCAACAGGGAGTAAAAAAAGGTGACAGATTCTTTATTTATCGTTTCAAAGAAAACAGAAAGGGTGAAATATATTCAAAAAAGGTATGCGCCGCAAGGGCGACTGAAGTTACAAGTAAACATACAAGATTGTACACAGTCAGTGGAAAATATGCTTCAAAAAAGAGGGGTGATGTCGCTGTTCAAAAAGACCGGCATAACACATCTTTGTCTTTCATGGGACAATATAGTGCAGGAAATGACTCCCGTATAGGCGGAAGGCTCCTTTTTGATTATATGACACATTTTTCTAAAAGGGGTATTGCCCAATATGTTTTGGTAGGCCTTGATTATAACAGGTATAAGAAAGAGCCGGAAGGTGTTTGGTGGAACGAAAATGGACAAGTAGCACAGTCTGCACTGAACGATGTCAATTTCTCTTTAGGATACGGCCTCGGCTTCAACTTGCTCGGGCGAATGGAAATCATGCCTTATGCAATGGCTGGTTACCAGCGCACATTCTTGACTGGCCGTGAAAGCCTGATATATTGGGACTCCAATTCAGATGACTGGGCTACACTTGACTTCACAGATTCAAAAACCGGTAAAAAGCACTACGGATATGATGCCTTTATCGCACACGCAGGAGTAAGACTGAGCGTCAACATATGGTATCCATTACAATTGATGATTGCGGCTGACTACAACTACACCACAGAAGATAATAGATTTAAGCCCATAACCAATCGTCATGAAATGAATAGAATCAACCTTTATGCAGGCTTCAGGCTGCACCTTTAAAATATAGAAGTATGAAAAAGATATTAAGTTTGTTTTTTGCATTATGTGTCATGATGACTATGGTATCATGCACTTATGATTACCACTACCCAGATTATACGGGTATTAGGTCTAAGTATACCGTGGCGGATATAAGTCCAAGGTTAAGAGAGCAACTGCTTCCGATTGCTATGGAAAATGGTGTTACACTTAAGTTTGCATCTGAGCAATGGAGAACAGTAGTAACTGAAAAAGATTCCATAGGAAATATCATATACCAAGGTGAACCTCGGGAAAGAGCTGATAATAAAACTAAGATTATAGAAGTGTCTTTTATTTGTTCATGCCGGCTTCAAAGTATAGATTGGACATATTATGATATTTGTAGGTTTGATTTTGAGAAACAATTCCCTATAGAAATTACTCCGTTGCTAATAAATATTTCTGTATCTGATAATGATAAGTTTACTGTAATAAAATATCCAATATATGTATATAATGTTGATAGTAATCTTCCAGTCATAGAAAAAGTAAATTCTTATGGATATGAATTATTGGATGTTAAAACTATAATAACAGAGAAAGATAGTGACGGTGATACAATACGTTCTTTTGAACATAGAACTATAGATGGAATGATAATTACAACTACAGCAAAAGCTATTGATGTAGAAGTTGCGTTGTATGGAAAGCCTCAAAATGCTGCGGATAAAGTTTATATCGGTTCTTATTATTTTAAGAATATAAAACTTGATGGATTTAATGATACAGATGGCAAAACTATAATTTTGACTGAAGACATGGAACATGAATTCATTGAAAATAAAAATATTCCATATTGTTACAATATTGACCGAAATTTACCTGTTATTGAAAAAGTAAATTCTTATGGATATGAATTATTGGACGTTAAAACTATAATAACAGAGAAAGATAGTGACGGTGATACAATACGTTCTTTTGAACATCGTGCCATTGATGGTATGATTTATTCTTATAAGGGAGCCGTATCTATAGATGTAGAGATTTCATTGTATGGAAAGTCTCAAAATTCTGCTGACAAAGTTTATATAGGTTCTTACTATTTTAAGAATATAAAACTTAAAGATATTAATGGCACAACTCTCACGCTTACAGAAAATATGGGGCATGAATTTATTGAAAATCTCAATCTATAAATTTCACCTTTTTAGGTAGTTGAAAATTTA
>ULQU01001919.1_pt1 | contig 27651 bp, 25 predicted proteins | sample 1954841 | NCBI WGS metagenome assembly ULQU01 (sample SAMEA4835664, study PRJEB28245) | human gut metagenome | biome: gut microbiome; material: fecal sample | place: Denmark | collected 2008
CTTTTCTCCGTTCTTTTACTTTCCTCTCCCTTTTTTATTTCTCCTTTCTAAATTCTCAATTTTCAATCCTCCATTCTCAATTCTCAAAAAGCCTACCTTCTAAAAACAAATAAACGGGAATCGATTTCAATCCTCACTGGATTTAATTTCGATTCCCGTTTAGTTTGTTTTATAATTATGATTGATCTCCTAAAAAACGTTTAGAAGACAGAAAAGCTTCTAAGAAACAAATTGTAGATGAACAAACTAAATAAGTTTTTATATCTTTGCCCACCGAGTAAATCCCTTATAAACCATTTATAGTTAATATAAAGGTTGATTAATCGGGAAAGATGAGAGTGTGTGAATAAAGTTTTATAGTACCAGAAATATTAAAGGATAATGGCACTACAAGTAAATTGGGTAGAAAAGACAGAAAGAGGGAGTGGTTTGTTTGCTATTGAGAGTATTAGTTTATTATACAATGCTATAACAACTATACTAATTTTAATTTTATATACGCAGTTAGATCATCCGACTCTTATGTTATACGAACGATTGGGCATTGCCTCACTAACAATCGCCCTGATCATTTTGTACCTAGCCGTTCCTTGTAGACTAACAGCCTTTCTGCGTATTGCTACTCAGTTGGGATTATTAGCTTATTGGTATCCGGATACATACGAATTCAATCGTCTATTTCCGAATATGGATCATTTGTTCGCCCAAGCAGAGCAAATACTGTTTGGTTGCCAACCGGCAGTTGAATTTAGCCAACACTTTTCATCTCTATGGATAAGTGAAGCCTTCCACATGGGATACTTCTTTTATTATCCGATGATTTTTATAGTCGTCATGTATTATTTCTTGTGTCGGTTCAAACAGTTCGAGAAAGTTAGTTTTTTATTCGCAGCTTCTTTCTTTATTTATTATATCGTTTATATCCTGATTCCGGTAGCCGGTCCTCAATTTTACTTTCCGGCTATAGGCATGGATCAAGTACTTGCAAACCATTTTCCTGCCATAGGAGATTATTTTTATGCCAACAACAGCTTATTGCCTGGACCAGGAAACGAGCAAGGTTTTTTCTATCAGCTTGTAGAAGCTTCCCAACAAGTAGGAGAACGACCTACTGCTGCTTTTCCCAGTTCTCATGTAGGAGTTTCCACCATTGCCATGTATTTAGCCTGGCAAGGCAGCAAAAAACTGACATTTTTGCTTCTGCCATTCTATCTCCTACTTTGTGGAGCTACTGTTTATATACAAGCCCATTATCTGATTGATGCCCTAGCCGGCTTTGGTTCTGCTATTTTTGTTCTTTGGCTATCGTCATATTTATATCAAAAACGCGCAGCATTCTCTATTGTGAATCTTATGCCTGCAGTCCAAAGCAACTATATCAGAAAAGTATTTTCATATTTTCTGATTATTATCAGTGTGAAGAAATAATATAAATCATACAATAATTCAAAACATAGTACATAAAAATACATAGAGAACACTTTTCCTAACCTATTGAAAACTGAGTTGAAATAGAGAATCTCTAATTTTATCGCCAAATTATTGGTGATATGGAAAGTACTAAACAAGATTTATCTAAACAACCCACAAAAAGAGGAAATCCATATATGGGCTTTTTGTGGGGTATTTTAATTGTCTTATTTTTAAACGGACTGGTTTTCCCGAGTCTGATGGACCGGAAAATCTACAAAACTGACTATGGAGACTTTATAGAAAAGGTAAATAGCGGACAAGTTCGGGAAGTCATGATCGAAAATAAACAAATCTATTTTACTGCCGATAATGATAAAGGTGAACAAACAACCTATCAAACCGGAGAGATCAATGATCCGCAACTGGTAGATCGACTTTTACAGGCGAAAAGTCCGAATCAGACAGGGAAAATTGCATTCAATCAAATTGTTCCACGCGAAAATTCACCTATCCTGAATTTCCTTCTGATGTGGATTTTACCAGGACTGCTGTTTTATATCATTTGGAGACAGACCAGTAAAAACATTCAGTCCCGATTAGGAGCTGGTGGAAATTTCATGTCGTTTGGGAACAGTGGCGCCAAGATTTACGCCGATTCGGATATCAAAACCACTTTTGCAGATGTCGCCGGACAAAATGAAGCCAAAGAGATGTTGTCTGAAATCGTCAATTTCCTGCATAACCCTAAAAAATATACTGATATCGGAGCATCTTTACCGAAAGGAGCTTTGCTGGTAGGACCTCCGGGAACCGGAAAGACTTTAATTGCCAGAGCTGTGGCAGGTGAAGCGAAAGTTCCTTTCTTTGCCATATCCGGTTCGGAGTTTGTCCAGATGTTCGTTGGAATGGGAGCCGCCAAAGTACGGGATCTCTTTAAACAAGCCAACGAAAAAGCTCCTTGTATCATTTTTATTGATGAAATCGATGCCATTGGAAAGAAGCGAGACTCGGCATACGGAGGTAATGATGAACGGGAACAGACCTTGAACCAATTATTAACCGAAATGGATGGTTTCGACGGCAGAAAAGGTGTTGTTATCCTGGCAGCAACCAACCGACCGGAAATGTTGGATAAGGCCTTGCTTCGTCCCGGACGTTTTGACCGTCGCATACAAATGGAACTTCCCGATCTGGAAGGACGAAAATCGATCCTGCAAGTTCATTTGAAGAAAGTAAAACATGAAACCATCGATCTGGATATCGTTGCACGTGCCACAGCCGGTTCGTCGGGTGCCGAATTGGCCAACATTGTCAATGAAGCAGCCTTGCGTGCTGTCCGGTTAGGGCGTCAGCATGTGATCACTGCAGATTTGGAAGAGAGCGTAGAGACGGTTATCGCCGGTGCGCAGAAAAAAGATAAGGTTATTTCGCCCGAAGAGAAGAAAATCATTTCTTATCATGAGATCGGTCATGCCTTAGTTGCAGCCCTGCAATCTCATTCCGCACCAGTACATAAAATTACTATCATACCACGTACTTCCGGAGCTTTGGGTTATACGATGCAAGTTGACCGCGGCGAACAGGTATTGATGAGTCAGGAGGATTTGTTTAACCGCATTGCTACACTAACCGGAGGTAGAGCTGCCGAAGAGCTCCTTTGTAATACCGTTACAACCGGTGCTTCCAATGATATTGAACAGGCAACACAACTTGCCCGAGCTATGGTAACTCGTTTCGGTATGAGTAAGAAATACGATATGATGGGATTGGAACAAGTCAACAATGCCTATTTAGGAGGAAATACTACCTTGAACTGCTCGGCTGAAACAGCAACAGAAATCGACGAGGAAGTACTCCGGCTGATCAAAGAAGCCCATCAGAAAGCACGCGATCTCATTTCCAAACATATTCCGGTGATGCACGAAGCGGCTTCTTATCTCATCGATAAAGAAACGATTACCGGTGAGGAATTCATGCGGATTCTCCGGAAATATATACCAGAGAATCCTGAAAAGGTATCTTAACTAGCCAACAGTCTGACTAGCTCATGCTTTATTTTCCAGTAATGATTTTCCGGATCTCGCTCAGCTTGTTCAACGCTTCCAGCGGAGTCAGGTTATTCAAGTCCATATTCTTGATTTCATCCCGTACCTGACTTAATACCGGATCATCTAACTGGAAAAAGCTGAGCTGATAATTTCCCGATTGTCTGGCGGCCGGAGCTTTCTTGGCCGACGAACCCGAAATAGCACCTTCCTGGCGTTTCTCTGATTCCAGCTGTTTCAATATTTCGTCTGCCCGATTCACAATACACTTAGGCATGCCGGCCATCTTGGCAACATGAATACCAAAACTGTGTTCGCTTCCGCCCGGAACCAATTTACGCAGGAATATCACCTTATTACCCACTTCTTTTACCGAAACATTAAAGTTTTTGATACGTGGAAAAGAACGTTCCATCTCATTTAATTCATGATAGTGCGTGGCGAAGAGCGTCTTGGCATGTGCATGCGGGTGTTCGTGGATGTATTCAACTATTGCCCAGGCTATGGAAATTCCATCGTATGTACTTGTTCCACGACCTAATTCATCAAACAAGACCAAACTACGCGAAGTCATGTTGTTCAGAATATCTGCCGCTTCATTCATCTCGACCATGAATGTGGACTCTCCTACCGATATATTATCAGAAGCACCTACACGGGTAAAGATTTTATCTACGATTCCTATCCGGGCACTTTCAGCCGGAACAAAACATCCGATCTGCGCCAGCAGGGTAATCAAAGCTGTCTGACGTAACAATGCCGACTTACCCGCCATATTCGGTCCGGTAATGATAATAATCTGCTGCTTGTCTTCATCCAGATACACATCATTCGCCACATAGGTTTCACCCAAAGGCAACTGCTTTTCGATAACCGGATGACGACCACCTTTAATATCAATCACATCCGATTCATCTACCAACGGACGAATATACTTATTACTTTCAGCTGCTTTGGCAAACGACAGCAGGCAATCCAAGCGACCTATCAAATTAGCATTACATTGAATAGGAGGAATATATTCGGTCAGACATAACACCAATTCGTTAAACAAACGCGATTCGAGTGAGAGAATTTTCTCTTCTGCTCCCAGAATCTTCTCTTCATACTCTTTCAGTTCCTCTGTAATATAACGTTCGGCATTCACCAGCGTCTGCTTACGTATCCAATCTGCCGGAACTTTATCTTTATGAGCATTCCGCACTTCTATATAATATCCGAACACATTGTTGAAAGCAATCTTCAGACTGGGAATACCTGTCTTTTCACTTTCCCGTTGCTGGACTTGCAACAGATAGTCTTTTCCGGAATAAGCAATCGAACGAAGTTCATCCAATTCTTCATTTACACCTTTGGCAATAACACCACCTTTATTGACCAGCGAAGGTGGATCCGGTTGGATTTCCTGATCAATCCGGTCACGGATCAATGCACAGACATTCAGCTGTTCGCCAATCCGGCATAAAGAAGGTTCGTTACTTGCCATACAAGCCTCCTTGATAGGCTCGAGAGCCTGCAAAGCAATCTTCAGCTGTACAACTTCACGCGGTGTAACACGTCCCACCGCCACTTTCGAGATGATACGTTCAAGGTCTCCTATCTGTTCGAGTTGTTCGTCCAGCAATTCTTTCACTTCCGGATGACGGAAAAAGTACTCTACGACATCCTGCCTTTCCTGAATCGGTTTTACATCCTTCAACGGGAACAAAATCCACCGGCGCAACAGGCGAGAACCCATCGGAGAAATGGTTTTGTCGATTACATCCAACAGACTTTTCCCGTCTTCGTTCATCGCACAAACCAGTTCCAGGCTGCGAACCGTAAACTTATCCAGACGAACATAGCGTTCTTCTTCAATCCGCGCCAATGAAGTGATATGAGAAATATGCGTGTGTTGCGTCTGATCCAGATAATACAAGATAGCTCCCGAAGCAATAATACCCAGTTTCAGGTGCTGAATACCGAAACCTTTCAGGTTCTTTGTCTCGAAATGCTTTAACAAACGGTCATTGGCAGCCTCAGAAGTAAAAATCCAGTCATCCAATTCGAACGAGAAGTAGCGCGGACCAAAGATTTCTTCAAACTTCTTCTTATTATTACGCTCCAGCAGGACTTCTTTCGGCGAGAAATTATTCAACAACTTATCTATATAATCCGTTGTTCCTTCGGCTGTCAGAAATTCACCCGTAGAAATATCCAAAAAAGCAATACCGCATTTATCTTTTGCAAAATGAATCGCTGCCAGGAAATTATTTTCCTTATGGTTAAGGATGTTGTCGTTAATGGAAACACCAGGAGTTACCAACTCGGTAATCCCACGTTTCACGAGTTTCTTCGTCAGCTTCGGATCTTCCAATTGGTCACATATAGCTACCCGTTTGCCTGCACGTACCAGCTTCGGCAAATAAGTATCCAAGGCATGATGCGGAAATCCGGCCATCTCGACCGACTGCCCTACACCATTGGCCCGTTTGGTTTGGACTATGCCCAATATTTCTGCTCCGACTACTGCGTCATCGCCATACATCTCGTAAAAGTCGCCCACACGAAACAGTAAAATAGCATCCGGATGTTTCGCCTTGATCTCAAAATACTGCTTCATTAAAGGGGTTTCTACTATTTTTGCCACGATTTATCCTGCTTTAAATTAATCCGAGCAAAATTAGCATAAAAATAGGAAACGGGAAAATGCTCTTTCCCGAAAGTCAGTCCTCCCTTTAGCCTTTCCGAATCAATTCCGGATGCAGACACTCTTCCTTCAGGAAGGTTTCAATATGGCGTTTCTTCTTTTCTTCCAAGATTTCATTGATCTTAATCAGGATACCGGTCTCTTCCACTTCTCCAAATTCATGGTTGATGGCAGTACCGAATACTTTCATCTTCGGAGAAAGACTCATATAAGCATTCACCAACGGTGGTACATTGATACCAAACTTACGGACTTCCTGATTCAATACCTTATAATTATCCTTGAAATTATCGTAATGGAACAGTTCCTTCATCCGGTTTATATCCGTACCTGTCTGTAACGGATAAATCGGAGTAACCAAATGTTCTTTATCTTCGAAATGAAGTTGCAGGAAATACAGAATCATATTTCGGGCCTCTGTATTATAGGTATTATACATCGTTACCTTTCCAAAGAAATACTGCAACGTCGGATCGATTACTGACAAAGCCCCCAATCCATCCCAAAGATTATCCAAAACGAACAAACCACGGGTACTGCCCGAACGTGTTGCCTGAAACTCAAGAGCGACAAACGAACGACCCAGTTCTACTGTATAAGGCAAATATTCCCGGATAAACTGCTCGGAAAAATCAAACAAGTGCGAAGTAGCCAAGACAGGCTTGCCCTGTTCGTCAAGCCGGACATCCGAACCACAAAGGAAACGATAACCACCCAAGATCATCTCTTCTTCCGGATTCCAGACAATCAGTTGCCGATAGGCATCTTCCATCGTGTCAAATTCGTCAATATCAACCGGGAATCCCGTTCCTCCTCCATAATAACGAAAAGCGATTTCCCGCAGACGCCCGATTTCCTGCATTACATGTGGCGAATCATGCGCGGTTATGACATAAATCTCATTGTCTGATTTATTCGTTCGGCGGAGTAACTTCTCTTTTGTCAACTCCGCTTTCAATAAACTGCGGTCAACCGGTTGAATGATATCTTGCATCGTATTATCCTTTTAAATGATAAACAATCTGTTTTACCCATTCCGCCCATTCCACAGACTTTTGTCCGGAAGTAAAGGTTTGCCACGGAATTGGTTTGCCAAAGTAGATATGAAATGTTTTATGCTTGGCCCTGAACATTTCGTCCGGCAAATAAATCATCTCATAATTCATCTTAATCCCCAATCTTTTCCGGATATTAGCCACCCGATAAAAACGTGCCGAGTTCTGTCCGTCAAAATAAACCGGGACAATATCCCGCTTATATTGAACAGCCTTTTGGATAAACGACTTTTTCCAGTCCAAATCTACAATCTTTCCATTGATCTTCCGCGAACAAAGTCCTGCCGGGAAAGTAATAATCTGGTTATCGGAAGCATAGGCTTCTTCAATTCGAAGCGCATTATCGCGTCCTTGTGCACCATGTTTGTTAACCGGAACAAAAATAGATTGCAGATTCTGCAAATAAAGCAGAAGGTCGTTCACCAGATAACGGATTTTACCTTCATATCGCCGGCCTATATAAGCCGACAGACAAATTCCGTCCATTCCTCCAAGCGGATGATTGGAAGCAAATATAAATCGCCCGTCAGATTTCAGGTTCTCTTCTCCGTGAATATCCAGCTTTAAGTCAAAATAACCGATTAAAGATTGCATGAAGTCAACCCCATACTTGTCCTGATAACGAAGTATAATATCATTCAGTTCATCCTGATGAATCGTACGAACCAGATAGTTAACCAAAAAGCCAGGAATCTTCTTCGAGGCAGAAGGGGCTTTCTGTTCCAAAACCTTGCGGATATTTATCAAATTAACTTCTTGTTCGTTCATTGGAATTGATTCTTTTCGTTACAAACTTACAATAAAAATTGACATAACATGTAAAATTTAGACAAACTATTTCCAGATAACCATATTTCCAATCCGATTGCATGTTATATAGATTATTTTTCAATTCCGAAAAACGCTCACAATCATCAAAAAGAAGTACCTTTGCAATTTATTTATCAGATTATGGGAAAAGAATCTTCAGAAAGAATTCAAACGTCTATTCTTAACGGACTTGAAAAGAAAGTACTTATTAAACTTGCTACCATACAACCTCGCTGGGTAACATCTGATATGTTAACATATTTAGGAGTTGTAGGAGCCATTATATGTGCCATCGGTTTCACACTTGCACATATTAATATTCATTATTTGTGGTTATCGTCACTAGGATTAGTCATCAATTGGTATGGCGACAGTTTAGATGGAACAATTGCACGTGTTCGGCAAACCCAACGTCCTGTCTATGGCTTCTTTATTGACCATTCTTTAGATGCTGTAACCATCATTATCATGTGTATCGGAGCCGGACTTTCTCCAATCTTCCGGTTAGACATTGCCTTGCTGGTACTGGCTGGTTATCTGGCTCTTTCTATTTATACTTACGTCTGTACAATCTTGGAAGGTAAGTTTAGATTAACTTACGGAGCTCTTGGTCCGACCGAATTTCGTTTGGCAATCATATTGCTTAACACTATTTGTATGTATACACCATGGATTCATATACAATTTCAATGCTTCAACCAGCATTTTGGTGTATATGACTTAGGAGCCATCTGCATCGGTATATTTATTTATACGGCTTATATTGTCCAGTTTATAAAAGATCGTCGCATATTGGCAGAACAAGATCCGATCAAACCTTATCACCCCGAAAATCAATAAGGCTTATTCCATACGGAAAAACAACAGAAAAGAAAGACTTTTCACGCATAAAAATCATATCTGACAGGCAAATGCCTCCGTTATCCAGACAAGTTTAAAACCGTACCTACGGTCAACTTGCCACTAAATTCGGAGGCATTTGCTTTTTTTGTCGTATCCTCCTATATTTTTGACAGATGTGCTAAAGCTTTTCCATATATATAGTAAAGCTTTTTGACAAATATGGTAAAGCTTTTCGACAGAAGCCAAACAATCCAAACCTAACGAGAGAAACACGATTTTCCAACGGGGAAAGATCAGAATGAAAGGTTAACATCAGAAAATAATGAATTAAAAAGGCCTACATGTTTCAAAATGATAGTTATCTTTGCAGCATTAAACAGTTAAGTGCAGTTTCTTATTGACATGAAAGAGAAAAATAAACCAGCATCCATCCTTTTAATATACACAGGCGGAACTATCGGAATGATACAAAACCAGGAAACAGGCTTACTTGAGCCATTCGATTTCCAGCATTTATCCCGATTTATTCCTGATCTGAATGCTTTGGATTGTTCCATCACAACCATTCAATTCGAAAACCCACTTGATTCTTCAGAGATCGGACCGGAAGTATGGATCAAAACGGCACAAATCATAGCCGAAAACTATGCTTCGTTTGATGGTTTTGTCGTCTTACACGGGACAGATACGATGGCGTTTACTGCTTCTGCCCTAAGTTTCATGCTAGAGAACTTGAGCAAACCGGTTATTCTGACCGGTTCACAACTACCATTAGGTATGCTTCGTACGGATGGAAAGGAAAATCTGATTACAGCCATTGAGATTGCTGCGACTCACGATGGTGATTCACCGGTAATTCAGGAGGTTTGTATTTTCTTTGAAAACGACTTGATGCGAGGAAACCGGACCAGCAAGACAAGCGCCGACAACTTCAACGCTTTCCATTCCTATAATTACCCGGTACTGGCTCATGCAGGCATCAGTATTCATTATAATCTGCCTCACATTTACCGGTCTAAACTAAAAAAGCCTTTGAAACCACATTATACGTTCGACAATAACATTGCCATACTCAAGCTATTCCCGGGAATGTCGCCATTGGTTGTCGAAAACCTGTTGAAGACTCCGCAATTAAAAGGTGTCGTCATGGAAACCTTCGGTAGTGGCAACGCTCCTTCATCCGAATGGTTTCTGAAACTTATCCGGAAAGCAACCGACAAAGGCATCGTGATTGTCAATATCACCCAATGTCATACCGGAAGTGTAGAAATGGGACGTTATAAAACCGGTCATCACTTATTGGAAAATGGAGTAATCAGTGGTTACGACAGTACAACCGAAAGTGCTGTTACCAAACTGATGTTCTTATTTGGTTCCGGATTAAGTTCGGAAGAAGTAAAAGAATACATGCAATGCTCGCTGATTGGGGAAATCACGGTTGAAGATTAAGTGCGAGAAAAACAAACATAAAAATGGCATACAGAATAAACTACCATTCCGGTATCTGTATGCCATTTCTTTATCGTCAATTCTTCAAGAAGCACTTTCAGTCATTGCTTCCTTTTGTTCAGTTGAAATCTCAACTTTATCTGTTTCAGGCACGGTATTATTCACTTCGGTATTTTCCTCGGCTTTCTGCTCATTTTCCTCACGTGCCTTTTTATCTTCCCGAACCTTCTTCTTCAAACTTATAATATATTGTTGAAAACTCCGGTCCGTACGTATTTTCTTCATAGCCATCTGAGCTGCATTTTGCTGCGACTCCTTTTTAGAATATCCAATCCCGATTCCAATATGTTCGCCGGTTTCGAGCAGAACTGCCGCCGTTTGGAATACCGGATTGCATTGTTCATCCTGGAAAGATTCAATAATCTCAAATGATACCGGCAATCGATTCTTCTGTCCCCATTCAATAAGGTTCGACTTGAAGTTGACTTCCGTCTCCGATATTTTATCAATATCAATATGTTTCTTGATCAATACATCCCGGATAAAACGATAACACGCATCAAATCCTTGATCCAGATAAATCGCACCAATCAAAGCCTCCAATGCATTTCCCAACATATTGCTGTTGTGCGACTCATGTAAAGTAGAGGTATTAACCGAATATCTCAACAGAGGCTCAATTCCCAAACTCAAACCAATCCGGTTCATTGAGTCGCGGGAAACAATCTTGGAACGTGTATTCGTCAGAAATCCTTCTCTTTTATTCTCGAAATGCTTATATACAATGTCGGCCACTACGGCACTCAGTATCGCATCACCCAAGAATTCAAGACGTTCGTTATTCAACCATTTTCCATCATCATCTTCTATCGACTGCGACTTATGCAGAAAAGCCTGCTTATACAAATCCGGATTATTCGGATAAAAGCCAACAATCTTATAAATAGACGAATAAGGCTCCTTGCCTTTACGCGTAAGGAGCCTTATTTTCTTGTATAGTTGTGATAACACGTTACTTTACAAATTTTTTAACGATGACACTGGCATTATGGCCACCAAAACCGAATGTATTTGATAAAGCAGCATTTACCGTACGCTTCTGAGCTTTATTAAATGTAAAGTTCAAATTGTAATCAATTTCCGGATCATTATCACCTTCAACATGGTTAATTGTCGGAGGAACGATATCTTCCTGTACAGCTTTGATACTTACAATCGCTTCTAAAGCACCAGCAGCACCCAGCAAGTGTCCTGTCATTGATTTAGTTGAACTAATATTCAATTTATAGGCGTGTTCACCAAATACTTTCTGGATAGCTTTCACCTCTGAAATGTCTCCTACAGGAGTAGAAGTTCCGTGAACATTGATATAATCGATGTCTTCCGGTCTCATTTCAGCATCTTCCAATGCATTCTTCATTACCAAAATAGCTCCTAAGCCTTCCGGATGAGAAGCTGTTAAATGATAAGCATCGGCAGACATTCCAGCACCCACAACTTCAGCATAAATCTTTGCTCCACGAGCTAAAGCATGTTCCATTTCTTCCAATACCAGACAAGCAGCACCTTCACCCATAACAAAACCATCACGGCTTCCGCTAAACGGACGTGAAGCTGTTTCGGGAGAATCATTGCGTGTTGACAAGGCATTCATTGAATTGAAACCACCAACACCCGGAGCAGCAATAGCAGCTTCAGCACCACCCGTTACAATTGCATTCGCTTTTCCTAAACGGATATAATTGAATGCATCTGCAATGGCATTTGTTGAAGATGCACAAGCTGATACAGTTGCGAAATTAGGACCACGGAATCCGTAAATCATAGAAATATGACCTGCTGCAATATCAGCAATCATTTTCGGGATAAAGAACGGATTGAACTTCGGGCCTATTGTATCTTTGGTTTTTGCATAACCCAGCACTTCATCTTCAAATGTCTGGATACCACCGATACCGGCAGCAAAGATAACACCAATACGATCTTTATCTTCGCTCTCCAAATCCATTGCTGCGTCTTCAATTGCTTGCTTGGCAGCACCAATGGCTAACAAACTATAACGATCGCATTTACGTGCTTCTTTACGATCTACATATAAAGAAGCATCGAAGTTTTTCACTTCGCATGCAAATTGCGTCTTAAATTTACTTGCATCAAAATGAGTAATAGGTCCTGCCCCACTCTTCCCATTGAGAAGACCCTCCCAAGTTTCTGCGAGGGTATTTCCAAGAGGAGTAATAGTTCCAAGACCTGTTACTACAACTCGTTTTAATTCCATACCTTTTTATATAAAAAGGGTTGATTACTTCGCGTTAGCTTCGATATAAGCGATAGCGTCACCTACAGTTGTAATCTTTTCTGCTTGATCATCAGGAATAGAGATACCGAATTCTTTTTCAAATTCCATAATCAATTCTACTGTATCAAGAGAGTCTGCTCCTAAATCGTTAGTAAAGCTTGCTTCGTTTGTAACTTCTGATTCTTCTACACTCAGTTTATCAACGATGATATTCTTTACTTTTTCAGCTATTTCAGACATAACTTTTGAATTTAGATTAATAATTACAATATTACTTTTTATTTTTGCACTGCAAAGAAACGAATTTTTTGTGTTACAATACAAATTTAATGACCGAAAAATGAGATAAATTGCACATTTTTTATTTTCTTGTGCACTAAAACAGAGATAATCATGAAGAATATAGCCATTTTTGCCTCCGGAACAGGTACAAACGCGGAAAACATCGCCGAATATTTTTCTAAGAATGAAAAGATTAATGTGGCACTAATCGTGTCTAACAGATTGAAAGCAGGTGTACACGAACGGGCCGCCCGTCTGCACATTCCTTCCATTACGTTATCAAAAGCTGATTTTGAGGCAGGCGATCCGGTTCTCAACTTATTGCAGGAATATCATATTGACTTCATCGTTTTAGCCGGCTTCATGAGTAAGATTTCTGATCCGCTCATTCAGGCTTTCCCGGAAAAGATTGTCAACATTCATCCTTCGTTATTACCTAAATATGGAGGAAAAGGCATGTATGGTATCCATGTACACGAGGCAGTCGTTGCGGCCAAAGAAAAAGAATCAGGTATTACGATACATTATATTAATGAGCATTATGATGAAGGAGCTATCATCTTCCAAACTTCCTGCAAGCTATTGCCGACAGACACAGCTGAAGACGTAGCAACCAAAGTTCACGCCTTGGAATATACTCATTATCCTCGGATAATCGAGCAATTGCTTACTCAAGAGGCTTAAAAGGCAATTCGGTATCTTTCCGATAGCCTGTTCCGTTGAAAGTAGCAATCAGTTCGCCGGCTTCGTTGGTAATACGTACTTCACAGTTAGCAAGACGCTTATGACTGAATGCTTCATGGGCTTCGGCATACAGAAAACCTTTGTTTTCTGATTTGAAGAAGTTAATACTGGATGTAATGGAAAAGGTCAGGCGGGCATGACTATTCGTTGCTGCTGCAAAAGCCAAATCGGCCAAGGTAAAAATAGCTCCACCCTGACACACGCCACCACCGTTCAAGTGTTCGGGTTTGATTTCCATGCGGGCTTTTGCATAACCATTACCCGTTTCCAGTAATTCAACACCGGCTAAGAGGGCAAATTTATCCCCTTGTAAAAACTCTTGTATAGTCATAGGAAGTTAACGAGTTAACCAATTAATAAGATGACGAGTTGACAATATTTGAAATCTTTGTCAACTCGCCCTCTAAAATTCTTATTTATTCAATTTCCATTCGGCACCTTCTTTGGTATCCTTAATTTCAAAGCCCATCGCTGTCAATTCATTCCGGATCTTATCCGAAGTAGCCCAGTCTTTATTGGCTTTAGCTTGCTGGCGGATCGACAACAGTAAATCTACCGCTTTACTGAATGCTTCCACACTGCCGTTATCGGCTCCACTTCGTGCTTCGTCTTTCAATCCCAGCAGATCAAATACAAACAACTGGAATACTTCCTGCAAATCCTTCAGATAGGCTTCCGAGATCGTATCCTTTCCATCCTTAATCGAATTGATGGCACGGGTAGCATCAAACAAATGAGAGATGACAATCGGAGTATTCAGGTCGTCATTCATCGCGTCATAACATTTCTGCTTCAAATCCTTCAAGTCGACTGTCGAGGCAGCTGACGGTTTCAGCTTCAGCAAACTTGCATAGGCATCAAGCAGACGGGCCAATCCTTTTTCCGAAGCCTGTAAGGCATCGTTACTGAAATCGACTGTACTCCGATAATGAGCCTGAAGAATAAAGAAACGGATTGTCATCGGCGAATAAGCCTGTTCCAGCATCGGATGCTTTCCGGTAAAGAACTCATCCAGCGTAATGAAGTTGCCCAACGATTTACCCATCTTCTGACCATTGATGGTAATCATGTTATTGTGCATCCAATAATGTACCATTTCATGTCCCTGAGATGCGACAGCCTGAGCTATTTCGCATTCATGATGCGGGAAAATCAAGTCCATACCACCACCGTGGATATCGAAGTTTTCACCCAGATATTTCTTTCCCATGGCCGTACATTCGCAATGCCATCCGGGGAAACCATTACTCCACGGAGAAGGCCAGCGCATGATATGTTCCGGCTGTGCACACTTCCAAAGAGCAAAGTCTATCGGGTTATGCTTCTCTTCCTGTCCGTCGAGGGCACGCGTCGTATTGATCATATCCTCGATATTCCGTCCTGACAAGACACCATACCGATGATCTTTATTATACTTCTCAACATCAAAATAAACCGAACCCTGACTGACGTAGGCATATCCATTATCCAGGATCTTCTTCACCAGTTCAATCTGTTCGATGATGTGACCAGAAGCATGCGGTTCGATACTGGGAGGCAATACGTTCAATGCGTCCATCGCCTTATGATACCGGTTCAGATAATACTGAACTACCTCCATCGGCTCCAGCTGTTCCAAACGGGCCTTCTTGGCAATCTTGTCTTCTCCACTGTCAGCATCATGCTCCAAATGTCCTACATCCGTAATATTCCGTACATAACGCACTTTATATCCCAGATGCTTCAAATACCGGAACAAGACATCAAACGTAATAGCCGGACGCGCATGACCAAGATGCGCATCTCCATAAACCGTTGGTCCGCACACATACATACCAACAAAAGGTTCGTGCAACGGAACAAAATGTTCCTTTTTACGGGTCAACGTGTTGTAAATATGCAAAGGATGTTCCATAATTCAATCATTTAATATCGCAAAGGTAATATTTATCATTTCATTCCCGCCAGAAAGATAGGAAATTCTTTGTTTTTATTCTAATAAGCGACATATTTACTAAACAGACCTATGCCTATAGATAATATCCCCTTTTATGTTTTTGTAGTAATGTTCAATTCCATTATTTCTAAAAGAACAAATAATATGATTCAAGAGAAGATAAATTTTTACTTGGTAATTTTGTTCATTAAAAAACTTCCTCACAGGCACATTAAATTGTATCCATGAGGAAGTTTTTTAACCTATCCGTTGCACATCTAAGTATACAGTCGATAATATACCCGCTTTTTTAGCGTCAATGCCATATATACGCATAAAAGCATCGGCTACAGCCTGACCACCATTGGTTGTTAACGGATTACTACTTGTTGAGGAAGTCACAACTTCTACACTCATTCCTTTCTCAATGCGAATACCGTTACTGTTCTTCGCGGTCTTCACGGTTACTCTGAATAGAGGCATAACAATTTAACCAAATAAGATGAATAATATAATTCCTAATACTATGATAATACCACCAAAGAAATATAATAAATAACTCTTCTTATCATTTGATATAGGAGCTGTTAGAGAAAGATCTTTTTTCTTTTCATAAGCAGACAATGGATAAAAAACAACATTCAGTTCAAATGTGTAATCTGTATTTTCTTTAAATAATTTGGTCTTATCCATCTCTATTTTAGAATTACCTTTCGCAACTAAAGTTTTAAAATCTGCTTCTAATTGCTTCTTTTCATTCTCATTTACTAATGAGTTTTTTTGAATAGACATATAGTCATGGTGATGAACTAAAGTCCCTTGACAACGTTGTAATGCCATTTGTTGCCAATCGGCACGATGGCTATACCAAACTAAACCTTCCGGTACACATGGTATTGTAGAAGATATTGTAAATTCTTGTTTACGGACAAATTCATTTCTGATTTTCAAATATTCTTCACTTTCTAAATCAAGACAACCTTTTATATTTGCGCTATACGTTTTAATATCACCTCCAGCTTCAATGTCCAAATCTCTTTTTTGCCTCAGACTCTTTTCATTGCTTCGACTATCCGTTATAGAAATACTTTTAGCTCCAAGAGCCTGCAATAAAAGACACAGTTCCTTAACTTCATCTCTGAATAATTCTAACTGGTAATCATCGATAGGAAGATACACATTCGATTTTAAAGGATGACAAATATACATTTGTTTTTCTATTGGATGGCCAGTAGGGAATTGCAGTTCTGTCGGAATTGTATTAATAGATAAAACTTTAAATGAATCAGGTAAATAGTTAAGATCGTCATCTATGACAAGAAATTTTCTTTTATGTTGAGGTATTTCCAAGAAATGTTCTGCATAATTTGAATTTTGAAATTCTAATTGTGCTAAATATTCTTGGTGTGTATAAAAAAACGACTCATTCTTTTGAGGATCCTTGCAATAGATTAATTCTTGTAAGACTTTATATTTATCAGCGGGAGTACGCCCTTCACCCATGATTACACCTCGTAAAGCATGAGTGTTAGGATCATCAATTAGTTTTAATGATTCAGCAATAGCATTTAATGCTTCATTAACATTTCCCAGTAATTTAAATTGGGAAAATGCTAATGTATCAAACAATGTAGCTCTCACTCCTTCCATTGAAACGGAAGGCAAAGAAGTTGACAATTCTTCAACAAATCGAATTTTCTCATTTTCTGGCGCATTAACTAAAGTTATACTCTTATCTCTATAATTTCTAACTAAATTGATTTGCCGTTGTTCTTCTTCGTATTCCCACGTTTCATCTTCCCTATCATTATCCGTTGACCATTCTTCCCCACAATTAGGACAAGAAAAATGATATTTATCACCAAAGACCGAATCGGCTGCTCCTCTCGCAATATCATAAGGCAGACGTGCCGCTCGATCAATAGCTCTTCCTAAACCTTTAAATCCAAACCAACCTCCAATATTCTCCATAAGTCCCCCTTCAGATTCAAAAGCTTCATCCACTGGATTAACAGCCCTATCAAAAGCATCTCTTTCTTCTGCTTCAACCCAATTGCCACAATTTTTACAACGCTGTATCATGATAACTATTGATTTTTTCCTTTCAATTATTTTTAATTATATAATTCCTGAAGCCTCAAAAATAATTCTCAATACACTTTTACAGAAAGAATCGTAATCGCGCTTATTTAAACCTCATTATAAAATTCAACATCCACATCTAAATATTACTTTTGTTCGTTTTATACCAAGTATATCCACATTTGTTACAATGATATTTAACAGCATCTTCTGGTATTGCATCAGCACCTGCTTTAATCGCACCCGCGATTAAACGAGAAGCTATGGACCCTAATTTTGTTGCTGCTCCAATCGGTCCCGGTAGATCGACATCTTTCATACGAGAAGCAACTTTAAACCCCCAATATCCGGCATTAGCTAAACCTTTAGCTGCACCTAAACCTAAAGACGCAACATTAGTATATGACTCTTTAATGTTATAACTACCACATTTTGGACAAGACATAATTATTCCTTTCTCCACATCTCAAGGCCTCCAAACAACGTGGCATTTCCAATCTATGTAACAAAAAAGAAAGCGTGAGACCTTGTTTCACTACCCATTTTCATTAACAATTTCGACTTTAGGATAAAGCAAAAAACGCTTTCTCATTATTGCACCAGTTGTTTCTCCTACCGGTGTAATGCAAATATACATTTCTTGTTCAATACGACGCTCTCCTAATGACTATTATTTCTTCAATCGATGCAAAAAGCGTTATATGATTCAAAAAACGTTTCTTTACTGCATTTCTACATCTGTGTGTTACATCATTCTTTTATTTTATATGCTGATAAGTCCCCTGAAACCAGCTTGTTTATAATAAAAAGGCGTGAGGACTTCTTTCCTTTTGTCAAGAAACAGGCATCGCCAAACGCCAACTCAGAGACAAGCGAAAACAAGAATCCCACGCCATATTTGGTATGCAAAAAGTATAATCCATACGGACTATACAAAAAGCTTGCATAGACAATACAGATGAGCGTCATGTTTCTTTTATCCGTCTGAGTTTATTGAAATTGGCGATTTCGTTTCTTAGAATAAAAGATGAAAGAACGCATTTCTAACCGAAAGGGTATTTCTCTTCCCTTCGTATCGCAAATATACATTTTTTCTTTTACATGACGCCCGTAAGGGATTTTTATTTACCTTTACACCTGTCAGGTACAAAAATAAAAGAGTCTTGTTAGCCATCCAATAGCTCACTATTTCTATTTTGAAAGAAGTCTCTTTTTGTACCAAAAAGCCTGTTTATTGATACAAATTATGATTGAAACTAAACAAAGCATTCTGAAATTTCTGATTGAAAATTGTATTTTTGCTTCATCGGCATCAACTTTTTCAGCCAGCCTGGAAGCTACAAGCAGAAGTAGTATTTACCGGTTTATGAAAGGAACTGTATCCCCAAAAACTGTAAATAATATTTGGAATGATGTATGTAACAGCTTTGCCCTAACGGATGAGCGATTAATTGAAGTTGCCATTATGGTTGAAAAGGCAAAATGGTTTACTACAGTAGTAGCTTCATATTCATTTGACAAGAAAGATCCTTTATGGACTGAAAAATTACTTTGTGCGCTAATAGATGAAAATTACGCAAACTTACCAACCTCGTTTGTAAAGGAGGTAGTTCCTCTACTAAAGGATTTGAAAACAGACAATAAAGATATATTTTTTGATATGCTTATGTTGTTTTACGTAAAAGCGAAACAACTGGATCCTTACAATTCTCTTTTCAAACAGACATTGTCTGATCTGATTATCCATTTGAATAATTATTTTCATTCCGTACATCCCGAAAATGATGTAGCCTATAAAGCTATTCAGGCATTAACTTCGGATACATTATTAGATGTAGTCCCTCCTTGTACATGGGGTCTGATAGAAAATCCAACACTTATTTTGCAATATTATGCAGATCCTCTTTTTTTGAATGCAGCACTCCGTGGAGGAACTATATTTCATGAATGGGGCGATTTTAGCTATTGGCATGACGCAAACGAAAACTTCACTAAAGGAAGCAGATTCTGGTTATTCATGAGTCGGGAATCAGACTCCATTTATCATGGTAGCTATATTGTCCAAGAATTTGAAATAGGGAATGATAATGAAACCTTTATTGATAAACAAATCTTTAATATTCTCTTTTTGAATAAAGAAAATGATGATGAAGATTATGATGCCATCGTACAAATCTCAGAATCCAAACCAACCGAAAAGCACTCATATCACATCTATTATGGTGTATATAAATATGAAAAAGAGGCAGATGAAATGTGGATGGCTTTCCCGAACGAAGAGGATAATATCTATCAATTACCTTTATGCCTAAAAAGAATCCGTTTTGACGTACCTACAAAATCCCAGGAAAAAGTCTGGTCTCACTTCATTGGTAAATTTGATAACAGCAATGCACTGGAGATATTTGTAAAAAGTCTTTGTCGTACATTAGACGTAGAATACTTAGATGATGAGTATCCCATAAAAGATGTATGTTTAAATCGAACATTTTTCTCTTTGGTAGTCGGTGAAAATGAAAAGCAAAAACAATATCGAATCCCATTGGAAAGCTATTCTTTCCTAAAAGGATTATCTGTTTTTGACGAACTAATTATTTGCAAACATAAGGATGAACTCTTCGTAGAATGGTCCTACTTAGGATACGCCATTCCATTGTCTGATTTTGAAGAGCTGAATGTTAGTTCAGAATGATCAGTTTATCCATTTCTTATTTCATTTATCAACATGTCAAAGAGCGCAAAGGCAAATATTTCAAGAAAGTAACCAGTTTCTCTTGGAGGTAAAGATACAGTAACATGTTACCTTTTTCCAAGCTTTTAGACCTAAAATATCAGCTCTCACAAAAGCATTGAGAACTATTATAAATCCGTTACATATTCCTATTTTCATGCCGAATAATTAATTGAATCACTAATATGAATCAATTAATTCACAGATGTGATACAATCAATTCATTATGGTGATTCAATTACATCACATGGGTGAATTAATTAAAATATAGTAGGGAAAAGAGGAATTGTTCTTTGTAAATACAAGAATAAAAGTATGTTATTCAGGAGTTAAGAAGGGATTTATCAACAGGAGGCCTCAATCCTTATTTCAACATATGATATGATTTCAGTTCTGTTCGCAAGGTTTTTGCCTTCCCATCTGTCAGTCGGTCCAACAAGTTCCAGAAGTGTTCGTTATGACTCATTTCCTTCAGATGACAGAGTTCATGCAAGAGAACATAGTCAATCAGATGCCAGGGAAGAAGCATTAAGTAGAGAGAAAGGTTGATATGCTTGCTCGATGTACATGAGCCCCAATGCGTCTGACTACTATTGATTTTTACTTGTTTATAAACAAAGCCGTATTTCTGAGCCCAAGTTGATAGACGTCCGGGCAGGTATCGTTTGGCTTCATGGCGGAATGCACTGGCCAGCATTTGTTTGAGAAGTTGTTGGACTTCGTCGTCGGCGAAGTTGGTGGTCTGAGGACAGGAGATTTGCAAGACACCATCCTTGAGGGCCATGTAGAAATTATCCCTTTCGGTACGGACAATTCGTACCCGAAAAGTAGCCGTCTGCCAATCGGTCTGTTCATTCAATAAAGGTCTGGCCGGATGTTTCTTCAAAGCCGCCTTGATTTTCTCCCGGTTACCGAGGATAAAAGTCAGCATTTTCTCTTCGCTTCCCCGAACCGGCATGGTTGCAAATACCTGACCGTTGGTTATTTTGAGCGTATAATTACGTGCCCGCTCGCTGTAACGGATAACGACCCGTCCTAATTCCTTATCATCAAAATACTTTTCCATAATTCTTAGGCAAAAGTAATACTTTGAATCCAACAATAATACATCCGAATTTGTTATCTTTGCAGTCGAATTAAAGATAAAGGAAAACATATACAAGCAGATAAGTATGTTCGTTGCCAAGCGGCCAAGTTGAAAGCTTGCAGTTGCTTAAAAACGGGCAAACTCAAAAAATGAAATAACAGATTACTTATCATAAATAAAAATTACAATTATGGCTAAGAAAGCACTTTTAATGATTCTTGACGGTTGGGGTTGTGGCGATCACAAAAAAGATGATGTCATTTTCAACACTCCAACACCGTATTGGGACTCTTTATTGGCAAACTATCCTCATTCACAGTTACAGGCCAGTGGCGAAAACGTAGGTCTTCCCGACGGTCAGATGGGTAACTCTGAAGTAGGTCACTTAAATATCGGAGCCGGTCGTATTGTTTATCAGGACTTGGTAAAGATCAACCGTGCTTGCGCCGACAACAGCATTATGCAAAATAAGGAAGTGGTTTCTGCTTTCACGTATGCCAAAGAACACGGAAAGAATATCCACTTCATGGGACTGACTTCCAACGGAGGTGTTCACTCTTCACTGGATCATCTGTTCAAACTGTGCGATATCGCTAAAGAATACGGACTGACTGGTAAAACTTTCATCCACTGTTTCATGGATGGTCGTGATACCGACCCGAAGAGCGGTAAAGGCTTCATCGAAGAACTGACAGCTCATTGCGCTAAATCAGCCGGTCAGATCGCTTCTATCGTAGGTCGTTTCTATGCGATGGACCGCGACAAGCGTTGGGAACGTATCAAAGAAGCTTACGATCTGCTGGTAGATGGTAAAGGCAAACAGGCAAACGATATGGTAAAGGCGATGCAGGAATCGTATGATGAAGGCGTTACCGACGAATTCATCAAACCGATCAACAATGCTACTGTTGATGGAACTATCAAAGAAGGTGATGTTGTTATCTTCTTCAACTACCGTAACGACCGTGCCAAGGAATTGACAATCGTACTGACACAGCAGGATATGCCGGAACAGGGCATGAAGACAATCCCGGGCTTGCAGTACTATTGCATGACTCCGTATGATGCTTCATTCAAGGGTGTACATATCCTGTTCGACAAGGAAAATGTACAGAACACACTGGGCGAATATCTGGCTAAAAACGGCAAGACTCAGTTGCACATTGCCGAAACAGAAAAATATGCACACGTAACCTTCTTCTTCAACGGTGGTCGCGAAACTCCGTATGAAAATGAAGACCGTATTCTGGTTCCGTCTCCGAAAGTAGCAACTTACGACTTAAAACCGGAGATGAGCGCCTACGAAGTAAAGGACAAACTGGTAGAAGCTATCGGTACGCAGAAATATGACTTCATCGTTGTCAACTATGCCAACGGAGATATGGTTGGTCATACAGGTGTTTACGAAGCAATCGAAAAGGCTGTCGTTGCTATCGACAACTGTGTAAAGGATACCGTAGAAGCAGCCAAGGCAAACGGTTATGAAGTGATCATCATCGCCGATCACGGTAACGCTGACCATGCCCTGAATGCTGACGGTACTCCGAATACAGCTCACTCACTGAATCCGGTTCCGTTTGTCTACGTAACAGAAAACAAAGCTGCCAAAGTAGAAAACGGTGTACTGGCAGACGTAGCTCCTTCTATCCTGCACATCTTAGGCATGGCGCAGCCGGCTGAGATGACTGGAAAGGACTTAATAATGGAAAATTGAGAATTGAAAATTGAAAATTAAGTGAGTCGAGACAATATTGTCCGCGATAAATCGTATGCGTTCGCTATCCGTATAGTGAACGCATACAAGTTTTTAGGACAAACCCATCGAGAGTTCGTTCTTTCCAAACAGCTTTTACGGTGCGGAACATCCATAGGAGCCTTAATCAGAGAAGCTGAACATGCACAAAGTGAAGCTGATTTCTTGAATAAAATGAACATTGCTTTGAAAGAGGCCAACGAAACATTATATTGGATTTCTCTCCTGAAAGACACTGGATATTTGGATGAGGCTATTTATCAATCTATAAACAATGATTGTACTGAAATTGTAGCAATCCTTGCTTCGATTGTCAAATCCACCAAATCAAAGCTCAATAAATAATTTTCCATTTTCAATTTTCAACTTTCAATTTCAATAATATGATGATTCAAATAGAGGACATCGTTGTTTCAAGCGATATCCTGACAGAAAAATTTATATGTAACCTGGAGGCTTGCCAAGGTGAATGCTGTATCGAAGGCGACGCCGGCGCTCCCGTCGAGAAAAACGAAGTTGCCGAACTGGAAAAGGTTCTTCCGGTTGTCTGGGACGAACTTTCTCCGGAAGCACAAGCGGTCATCAAGAAGCAAGGGGTTGTTTATACCGATCAGGATGGTGATCTGGTAACTTCCATCGTGGGTAACAAGAATTGCGTCTTTACTTGCTACGACGAGAAAGGCTGCTGTTATTGTGCCATCGAGAAAGCCTATCGCAAAGGGAAATGTAATTTCTACAAACCTGTTTCCTGCCACTTATATCCGATACGGATAGAAAATTACGGTCCTTATACAGCCGTCAATTATCACCGCTGGGACGTATGTAAGGCAGCAGTCGTTTTAGGAAAGCTAAAAGGTGTTCCGGTCTATCAGTTCTTGAAAGAACCTTTAATCCGGAAATTTGGTGCAGACTGGTATCAGATGCTCTCGGACTGTGCTGAGGAATGGACGAAGCAGAACCGAGGCGAGGATGAAGAAAAATATTGATAGCATGGAGAATTTCAAAGAAATAGGATTAGAGAAACTGGAACAGACGTTTTCCTTGCCCGATGTGGTTTCTTTATGTGAGGAAGAAGACAGCCTGGTCATCCTCGACCAGACCCAGCTTCCTGCCCGGGAAGTCTTCCTCAAAATCGACAACGAAGAAGAACTCATCGATGCTATTGTCCGTTTGAAGGTCAGAGGAGCACCGGCAATTGGCGTAGCTGCTGCTGCCGGTCTGTATGTTTGTTTTGCCCGTACATTGGCGAATATAACTTCTGCCCAACTTATGCAAACAGAATTCCAAGCTTTGGCCAACCGGATTCGTGCCAGCCGACCGACAGCCGTTAATCTTTCGTGGGCACTTGATCGGATGACAGTTCTATTCAAGCAATGGATAGCTGGTAAAGACAAGATAAGTTCAACCGATTTCCAAGAGATAAAAACGCTTTTACGGGTAGAAGCTGTCCGTATCAAAGAAGAAGACATCGAGATGTGTAAACAGATTGCCCAGCATGGTGTCGGATTAATTGCTTCAGGAAGTCGTATTCTGACACATTGTAATGCCGGACATTTGGCTGTCTCCCGCTATGGAACAGCCTTGGCTCCGATTTATCTGGCTCAGGCTTGCGGACTGAATCCCAAAGTCTATGCCGACGAGACAAGGCCTTTACTCCAAGGCGCCCGTCTAACCGCCTACGAATTAATGAGATTCGGAGTTGATACCACATTGGTCTGTGATAATATGGCAGCTTCATTAATGAGTCAGGGAATAATCGACATGATCATGGTGGGTTGCGATCGGATCGCCGCCAATGGAGACGTAGCCAACAAGATTGGTACTTGCGGCTTGGCTGTTCTGGCCCATTATTATAAAATTCCCTTCTATGTATTAGGACCGACCAGTACCTTTGATCCGCATACACCAACAGGAAAAGATATTGTTATCGAACAACGGTCGGCTTCAGAAATAACCGATTTGCATTATATACACCGGATGGCACCCGAGCATGTTGGAGTTTATAATCCGGCATTCGATGTTACACCGGCAGCCTTGGTAACGGCTTATGTTACAGAAAAAGGAGTATTCCGACAAATTCAAGATTTTCAGTAGAACAACGTTTTAATACCTTATACAATGAACACATTCACAAAACTTTCAATGGCAGTCCTCATCGGATGCCAGGCTTTATGGGCCGTTTCCTGCGCTTCAGGAGAAAAGAAGGCGGAAACTAGCAGCCCAGTTGTAGATTACACAGCGTATGTCGATCCGTATATCGGATCCGGAGAACACGGACATGTATTTGTGGGAGCCAGCGTTCCTTTCGGTATGATTCAGGCTGGACCACAGAATATCCACAAAGGATGGGACTGGTGCTCGGGTTATCATTATTCGGATAGCGTAATTATCGGTTTCAGCCATACACACCTGAGCGGAACGGGTTGTGCCGACTTAGGTGACGTGCTGGTTATGCCGTTCATGGGCGAAGTCCGTACCAAACGTGGAGAACAGGATAATATCGAAGGAGCTTGTTCTTCTTACTATTCACACGCGAATGAAAAGGTAGCACCGGGTTATTACTCTTTGCTGATGGATAACGGTGTGAAAGCCGAATTATCAGCTACCGAACGTGTAGCGATCCATCGTTATACCTATCCGGAAGGCGAAACTCATTTACTGGTCAATCTGAAGGAAGGTAACGGCGACCGGGCATACGATACCTATCTGAAAAAGGTAGACGACAATACCGTCGAAGGTTATCGTTTCTCCAAAGGATGGAGCCCGCAGCACAAGGTATTCTTCGTGATGAAGTTCGAACAACCGATCCAGTCACTGCAAGTATTCAACGATGATACACCGGCAGGTAATGATGAATTAACAGGAGAATCCGTAAAAGGTGTATTGACTTTCAAGGATGCCCCGAAGGAAGTAAAATGCAAAATTGCCATTTCGTCCGTCAGTTGTGCCAATGCACAGGCAAATATGAATGCTGAATTCGCAGGATGGGATTTCGACCAAGTCTGCCAACAGGCAAAAGAGAAATGGAACGATCAGCTGGCCTGTGTTGATATCAATACCAACGACGAGCGGGCAAAGAAAATATTCTACACCAGTATGTTCCATGCCTTCATCGCTCCGACTTTATATTGCGACGTAAACGGTGAGTTCCGCGGACATGATGATAAAGTCTATAAAGCAGATTCTTGGACAAACTACTCTACCTTCTCTTTATGGGATACCTACCGTACGTTGAATCCGTTGTTCACCATCATCAAACCGCAGTATGTTCCTGACCTTGTCAATTCTATGCTGAGCATTTACGACCAGCAGGGCAAATTGCCGATCTGGCCATTGGTTGGTGGAGAAACCGAATGTATGCCGGGTTACAGTGCCATACCTATCATTGCGGATGCTTATCTGAAAGGAATCAAAGGATTTGATGCAGAACGTGCTTTCAAAGCGATGACTTCTTCAGCTACATACGACAAGCAGAAAGGAGTTCCTTTCGTGATGGAAAAAGGATATATTCCTTGTGATAAAGTACACGAAGCAACTTCTATCGCCATGGAATATGCCGTTGGCGACTGGGGTATTGCCATGATGGCAAAGCAAATGGGTAAAGAGGCCGACTATCAGGAATTCTTCAAGCGCGGTCATTATTATGAACAGTATTTCGACAAGAGCATCAACTTCATCCGTCCGAAGATGGACGACGGCTCTTGGCGTACACCGTATGATCCGTTCCGTTCAGTACACGGCGTAGGTGATTTCTGCGAAGGTAACGGTTGGCATTATACTTTCTTCGTACCCCAAAATCCGGAAGGACTGATTGCCTTGATGGGTGGCGACGATGCCTTCAATGCCAAACTGGATTCTTTGTTCGTAGCCAATGGAGATATGGGTGAAGGAGCATCGGCCGACATCAGCGGACTGATTGGTATGTATGCACACGGAAATGAACCGAGCCACCATGTAGCCTATCTGTATCCGTATGCCGGACAACAATGGAAAACAGCCGAGAAAGTCCGTTACATTCAGGATGAGTTCTATACCGACAAACCGGAAGGCGTGATTGGAAACGAGGACTGCGGTCAGATGTCGGCTTGGCACATCATGTCGGCCTTGGGATTCTATCAGGTCAACCCGTCTCACGGTATTCTGGTGTTCGGTAGTCCGCAGTTCAACGAAGCCACGATCCAGTTGCCCGAAGGCAAGACTTTCGAGATCGTTGCTCACAACAACAGCCACGACAATATCTACATCCAGTCGGCTACCTTGAACGGACAACCTTATACAAAATCATACATCACCTACGAGGATGTCATGAAAGGCGGTAACCTGACCTTCGAAATGGGCAGCACACCAAACAAGGAGTTCGGAGCAGCTCCGGCTGACCGGCCGAAGTCTCTCTAATCGACTACAAAGACTTTCTATAACCCGTTGGCGGAATTAAATTAGCGCATATTTAACTT
>ULQU01030276.1_pt1 | contig 27156 bp, 23 predicted proteins | sample 1954841 | NCBI WGS metagenome assembly ULQU01 (sample SAMEA4835664, study PRJEB28245) | human gut metagenome | biome: gut microbiome; material: fecal sample | place: Denmark | collected 2008
AGTATTTGTATATAGGTGTTTCTACGTGTTACACGCCTGTGGATTCAGGCTTCTTTTTATTATTTCTATTTATTTATTATTTTTTTGATTATTAACTGCCGTCTTTGCCCAAAAGACGGTGAAAAATACATTAGCACATGAAAGTATTGAAATTCGGCGGAACATCCGTAGGTTCTGTGAACAGTATGTTAAATGTCAAGAAGATTGTTGAGGCTGTAGATGATAAGGTAATTGTTGTGGTTTCTGCTTTGGGTGGAATTACCGACAAGTTGATCAATACATCCAAAATGGCATCCGAAGGCGATTCCGGTTATGAAAAAGAAATGAAGGAAATAGTGAACCGCCATATCGAGATGGTTTATACGGTTATTCCGGCCGGGCAAAAGCGTGAACTGTTACTTGATTGTGTGAATGAACTGTTGAGTGAGTTGAAGGATATTTTCCAAGGGATTTATCTGATCCGTGACCTGTCTCCAAAGACATCGGCAACGATTGTCAGCTACGGTGAACGCCTGTCGTCTATTATTGTTGCAACTCTTATTGAAGGGGCTCAGTGGTTTGATTCGCGTACCTTTATAAAGACCGAGAAAAAACATAACAAGCATATTCTGGATTCTGAGCTGACCAATAGACTGGTCCGTGAAACCTTCCAGAATATACCAAGAGTATCTTTGGTTCCGGGATTCATTTCGACCGACAAGAATACCGGTGAAGTGACCAATCTGGGACGTGGCGGATCCGATTATACGGCTTCCATTATTGCTGCGGCGCTGGATGCCGACGTTTTGGAAATCTGGACGGATGTGGACGGTTTCATGACTGCCGATCCCCGTGTGATCAGTTCCGCTTATCCTATTACCGAACTGAGTTATGTGGAAGCCATGGAACTTTGTAATTTCGGTGCTAAGGTTGTTTATCCTCCTACCATTTATCCAGTCTGCCACAAGAATATTCCTATTCTGATAAAGAATACTTTCAATCCGGATGCTCCGGGTACTATCATCAAGCAGGAAGCCGATCATTTTTCGAAGGCTATCAAGGGTATATCTTCCATCAATGATACCTGTCTGATTACAATGACCGGTTTGGGAATGGTCGGTGTGATCGGTGTAGACCATCGGTTGTTCAAGTCGTTGGCCGAAAACGGTATCAGTGTGTTCCTCGTATCTCAGGCTTCTTCTGAAAACTCCATTTCAATTGGTGTTCGTAACGGTGAGGCTGAATTGGCCTGTGAAGTCCTGAATGAAGAATTCTCGAAAGAAATCGAGATGGGTGAAATCAGTCCGATGAAGGTTGAAGGCGGTCTGGCTACCGTAGCCATCGTGGGTGAAAACATGAAGCATACTCCGGGTATTGCGGGCAAGTTGTTCGGGACTTTGGGGCGTAACGGAATCAATGTGATTGCTTGTGCACAAGGGGCTTCAGAAACCAATATTTCATTTGTAGTCGACGGTGCTTCATTGCGTAAGACACTGAATGTCATTCATGACTCTTTTTTCTTGTCTGAGTACCAAGTATTGAATCTGTTCATCTGTGGTATTGGTACGGTAGGACATAGTTTGATTGAACAAATCCACGGACAGCAGGAACGCTTGAAACAAGAGCGTGGTCTGAAACTGAATGTTGTAGGGATAGCTAACGGCCATAAGGCACTTTTTTCACGTGAAGGGATTGATCTGGCAAATTATCGTCAGGAATTGGATGAAAAAGGAATGGAAAGTTCCAATCAGGTGCTGCATGACGGTGTTATCGGAATGAATATATTTAATTCGGTATTTGTTGACTGTACGGCCAGTGCCGACATTGCCGGATTGTACAAAGATTTTTTGAGCCATAACATATCAGTAGTTGCGGCCAACAAGATAGCGGCTTCTTCCGAATATGAAACTTATGCCGAATTGAAACAGATAGCCCGTCAGCGTGGAGTCAAATTTCTGTTCGAAACGAATGTAGGTGCCGGTCTGCCGGTTATCAATACCATCAATGACCTGATTAACAGCGGTGACAAGATCCTGAAGATTGAAGCTGTATTGAGTGGAACATTGAATTATATATTCAATACAATCAGTGCCGATGTACCTTTGAGTGAAACGATACGTAGGGCTAAGGAAGAGGGGTATTCCGAACCTGATCCACGTATTGATTTGAGCGGTAAGGATGTTATCCGTAAACTGGTTATTCTGGCCCGTGAAGCCGGGTACCGGATCAATCAGGAAGATGTAGAGACGCATCTGTTCATACCGGATGAGTTATTTGAAGGGTCATTGGAAAAATTCTGGAAGGAAATCCCGTCATTGGATGCTGGTTTTGAGGCTCGCCGCCAGATTCTGGAAAAAGAACACAAGCATTGGCGTTTTATCGCTTCGCTGGACAACGGACACGCTTCAGTTGCCCTGCAGGAGGTTGACAGCCATCATCCGTTCTATACATTGGAGGGTAGCAACAACATCATATTACTGACAACAGAACGATACAACGAATATCCGATGCTTATTCAAGGTTATGGTGCCGGTGCCAGCGTAACGGCTGCCGGTGTTTTTGCTGACATCATGAGCATTGCAAATATCTGAGCCATGAAACATATCATTATTTTAGGTGATGGAATGGCCGATTGGGTCGTACCGTCACTAGGAAACAAAACTTTGTTGCAATACGCAAACACTCCCAATATGGACAGATTGGCCCGTATGGGTCGTACCGGTATGTTGAAAACTGTAGCCGACGGTTTCCATCCGGGAAGCGAAGTAGCTAATATGTCGGTGATGGGATATGATTTGCCTACAGTTTATGAAGGCCGTGGAGTATTGGAAGCAGCCAGCATCGGCGTCGACTTGGAACCCGGAGATATGGCCATGCGCTGTAATGTGATCTGTGTAGATGGAGAGACTTTAAAGAACCATTCAGCCGGACATATTTCGACAGAGGAAGCGGATGAACTGATCCGGTTTCTGCAGGAGAAATTGGGATCCGACCGTATTCATTTCTATACAGGTGTGCAATACCGTCATTTGCTGGTCATTAAAGGAGGCGATAAACGTATCGCTTGTGTGCCTCCCCATGATATACCGTTGAAACCTTTCCGCCCGAATCTGGTTAAGGCCCTTTGTCCGGAGGCACAGGAGACGGCCGATCTGCTCAATGAACTGATTTTAAAGTCTCAGGAGTTGTTGCCCAATCATCCAGTCAATTTGAAAAGAAAATCGGAAGGCAAAGATATGGCTAACAGTATTTGGCCTTGGAGTCCGGGATATCGTCCTAAAATGCAGCCGTTGTCTCAGAAATATCCTGCAATCAGAAAGGGGGCGGTTATTACTGCGGTTGACTTGATACGCGGAATAGGGCGTTATGCAGGATTACGTTGTATCGATGTAGAGGGAGCTACCGGACTGTATAATACAAATTATGAGGGTAAGGCTAAAGCGGCTATTGAAGCGTTGAAAACAGATGATTTCGTTTATTTGCATATTGAAGCGAGTGATGAGGCCGGACATGAAGGAGACGTTGCCTTGAAGTTGAAGACTATCGAATATCTGGACAGCCGGGCTGTCGGCCCAATTTATGAGGCTGTAAAAGATTGGGATGAACCTGTAGCCTTTGCGGTCTTACCCGACCATCCTACACCTTGCGAATTACGTACACACACCAATGAACCGGTTCCGTTCCTTATCTATTACCCTGGAATAGAACCTGATTCAGTCCAGACATATGATGAAGTATCCTGTAGGGAAGGCGGCTACGGGTTCATGGAAAAAGATGAGTTTATGAATTTATTTATGGCAGCCGAGTGAGAGCTGTATGAACCAAATAAGGATGAGTTTATGAAATATTACAGTACAAACAAGAAAGCTTCCGACGTGACATTGGAAGAAGCTGTAGTCCGGGGGTTGGCCAGCGATAAAGGATTGTATATGCCCCGTACTATCAAACCGCTGCCCAAATCATTTTATGATGAGATTGAAAACCTTTCGTTCCAGGAAATAGCTTACCGGGTAGCTGATGCGTTTTTCGGTGAAGATGTCCCTGCTGAAACCTTGAAACACATTGTTTATGACACTTTAAGCTTCGATGTTCCTGCAGTGAAGGTAAAAGACAATATCTATTCGTTGGAGTTGTTTCATGGTCCGACATTGGCATTCAAGGATGTTGGCGGTCGTTTCATGGCGCGCCTTCTGGGATATTTTATCCGTAAGGAAGGTAAAAAGCAAGTCAATGTTTTAGTTGCGACTTCAGGTGATACCGGCAGTGCGGTAGCTAACGGTTTTTTGGGTGTGGAAGGCATTCATGTATATGTTCTTTATCCGAAGGGAAAAGTCAGTGAAATCCAGGAGAAACAGTTCACTACATTAGGACAGAATATAACGGCAATTGAGGTGGACGGTACATTCGATGACTGTCAGGCCTTGGTGAAGAATGCTTTTATGGATAAGGAATTGAATGAACATATGCAGCTTACATCGGCCAATTCCATTAATGTGGCACGTTTCTTACCTCAGGCGTTCTACTATTTTTATGTTTATGCACAGATGAAGAAAATAGGGAAAGCCGACAATTTGGTAATATGTGTTCCAAGCGGAAATTTCGGGAATATTACAGCCGGTTTGTTCGGAAAGCATATGGGATTACCTATTTCCCGTTTTATTGCCGCCAACAACCGTAATGATATATTTTACCAGTATCTGAAAACCGGTAAATATAATCCACGCCCCTCTATAGCGACGATTGCCAATGCGATGGATGTAGGTGATCCAAGCAATTTCGCACGTATTCTCGATTTATATAATGGAAGTCATGATGCTATTGCTGCAGAAATCAGCGGTGAAACTTATACAGATGAGCAAATCCGTGAAACAGTGCAGAAGACATATGAAGAAACGGGTTATCTGCTTGATCCTCATGGAGCTTGTGGATATCGTGCCTTGGCTGAAGATCTGAAACCGGGAGAAACCGGTATCTTTTTGGAAACAGCCCATCCTGCCAAATTCCTTCAGACCGTAGAAGATATCATTGGAGTGAATGTGAAGATTCCGGAAAAACTGCAAGCATTTATGCGGGGTACCAAACAGAGTATTCCGATGCCGAAAGATTTCGAATCATTCAAGACATACCTTATGAAGCAATAAAACGAAAGGAAAGCAATAAAAACCGGAAATCATCATTTTTAGCAGGATGATTTCCGGTTTTTTTATTAATAAATTCTTTTATATCAGTCTGTTGATGTAATTTATCTGTTCTTGTACATGTTTTCGTAGTAATTCTGATAATCACCGCTTGTTACATTTTTTACCCAATCCTGATTGTTCAGATACCATATAATAGTTTTTACGATGCCATCCTCAAATCGGGTTTCCGGTGTCCAGCCTAATTCATTGGTAATTTTAGTAGGATCTATGGCATAGCGTTGGTCGTGTCCAAGTCGGTCTTTTACGAATGTGATCAGTGAATCATTGATCCAGTCAATCTTGATCTGTCCGTTTTCATCCAGTTCCTTTTTCTTCAGCATCTGACGGTATGCAGGTTCTTCTTCCATCAGTCTGCGGATTGTGGCTATGGTCAGTTTTACGATTTCGATGTTCTGCTTCTCATTATGTCCGCCTACATTATAGATTTCACCGTTCCGTCCTTTGCGTACTACCAGATCAATTGCCTTGCAATGGTCTTCTACATAGAGCCAGTCCCGTACGTTTGTTCCGTTGCCGTAGACCGGAAGGCGTTTGCCTTCAAGAATATTTTTGATGATGAGCGGTATCAGTTTCTCGGGGAAATGGTAAGGCCCGTAGTTATTTGAACAGCGGGTAATAGTAACGGGCATCTTGTAGGTGTCACGGTACGCCATTATGATAAGATCAGCACTGGCTTTGGAAGCGCTGTACGGGCTGTGCGGACAAACGGGAGTCTCTTCCGTAAAGTAGCCTTCTGCTCCCAAAGAACCATATACTTCGTCTGTCGATACCTGATGGAAACGTACATCTTTTCTCCAGGTCGGATAGCCCTGTTCATCTTTTCCTGTCACCCAGGCACGGCGGGCAGCATCAAGGAGATTCTGTGTTCCCAGAATATTGGTCTGGAGGAACAGCTGGGGATCTTCAATACTGCGGTCGACATGACTTTCTGCTGCGAAATTGACGATATAATCGAATTTATAGTCGGCAAAAAGTTGGTCTGCAAGGTTGCGGTCGCAAATGTTACCTTTTACGAAGAAACATCGTTCATTGTCGATATCCTTTGCTATTGTACTCAGGTTTCCGGCATATGTCAATGCATCAAGAATCACTACCTTGATGTCTTCGTGCTTGGCTAGAATGTACTTTATGTAATTGGAACCGATGAAACCGGCGGCTCCGGTGACTAAATAAGTTTTCATCTTTGGTCTTTTATTTTTGCGGATGCAAATTTCGGAAAGTTTTTTCAATAAGGCAACAGTTAGTCTGCTAATTCGATTACTTCCAAGTCAAAAAAGTTTCCGTCATTTATAGTAAATCTCATTAATGTCCGGACTGTATGGAAACCATATTTGCCGGCTGCTCCCGGATTAAGGTGAAGCATTCTCAATGTCTTGTCATATTTGACTTTCAATATATGTGAATGTCCGCTGATGAAGAGTCGGGGAGGATGGGTCAATAGGACATTTTTGATGGATGGATCATATTTGCCGGGGTAGCCTCCTATGTGTTTGATGAGGACATCTGCTCCTTCCAGGGTAAACCGGTTTACTTCCGGAAAACGGAGCCGTATGTCCTGTCCGTCAATGTTGCCGTAAACGGCGCGTAGTGGTCGGAATGCTTCCAGACGTTCGGCCACTTCGAGCGAGCCGATATCACCGGCATGCCATATTTCATCGCAGGATTCGAAGTGCTTGAGATAGCGCTCGTCCCAATAGCCGTGGGTATCTGATAGGAGTCCTATTCTTTTCATGTGTTATATTAGAGTGTAATCAGGGCAGTTGAAGTTTCAGTTTGACAAATTTCTTGATGAATTCCACAGTACCGTCAATACCTAATACAGAGGAATCGATACAAAGGTGATAGGTTGCGGCTGCTCCCCAAGTCTTATAACTGTAATAGTTATAATAGGAAGAACGCTTTTTGTCGGCCTTTTCCATCAGGTCTTCAGCTTCTTCTGCGCTGATGTTATGGATTCTGGTCAACCGCTCGATGCGGGCTTCTGGAGAGGCGGATACAAAAACGTTGGCACAGCGGGGATGGTCACGCAGGATGTAGTCGGCACACCGTCCTACGAACAGGCAGGATTTTTCTTCTGCCAGATGGCGGATCACATCGCTTTGTATTTTAAACAGTGAGTCATTGCTGAGGTAGGAATTGTATGGATAGGCTCCTTCCGTCACAAACGGGAAGCGGGTTCCGAAGAGTCCTCCCAGCAGGCTCTGGGATGCTTTTTCGTCCGCTCTTTCAAAAAATTCACGGCATAATCCGCTTTCTTTTGATGCCAGATTGATCAGTTCTTTATCGTAAAAAGAAATGCCTAGGTCTTTGGCTAACTTTTCACCTATCTCTTTTCCGCCGCTGCCTAGCTGACGTCCTAAGTTGATAACATAGTGATCGTTCATGTGTATATGCTATTTGGATTTCTTGTTCCACAAATATATTAAAAATTTGTAGATGAAAAAATATTCTTTTGTGCTATGGGAGCAAATAGTTCACAAAATTTAGTGAAGCTGCCCGTAATGTTTATTAAAGTTCTATATTTGCATGAAAAGAGAATGAATGGAACAAATGGAATATCAGCCTTTATCGTTGGTGGAGCTCAATGCGCTGGTACGTAAAAGTATCCATACCTGCTTGCCCGATGCATATTGGCTGCAGGCTGAATTGAGCGATGTGCGCACAAATTATTCTGGGCATTGCTATCTGGAATTCGTCCAAAAGGATCCGAAAAGTAATTCCTTGATAGCCAGGGCTAGAGGACTTATATGGAGTAACGTCTTCTGCCAGATCAAACCTTATTTTGAAAGAGAAACAGGGCAGGCTTTTGTATCCGGTATCAAGGTCCTGGTAAAAGTGACGGTCGATTTCCATGAGCTTTACGGTTATTCTCTTACAATTGTTGATATTGATCCTACTTATACCTTGGGGGATATGGCCCGGCGGCGGAAAGAAATTTTGAAAAGGTTGGATGAAGAAGGTATTCTTACGTTGAACAAGGAACTGGAGCTTCCGGAACTGATGCAACGTATTGCAGTCATATCATCGGCTACTGCTGCCGGTTATGGCGATTTCTGTAACCAATTGGAAAATAACGCTTTCGGATTCGCTTTCTACCCGAAATTGTTCCCGGCTGTGATGCAGGGAGATAAAGTGGAAAGTTCCATTATACATGCTTTGGAAGAGATAAACAGGGAACGCGACGACTGGGATGTTGTGGTAATAATCCGGGGAGGAGGTGCAACTTCCGATCTGTCGGGATTCGATACATATGATTTGGCTGCACATTGTGCACAGTTCCCTTTACCGATCATTACAGGGATAGGTCATGAACGGGATGATACAGTACTTGACCTGATTTCGCATACACGTGTCAAGACACCGACAGCGGCTGCAGAATTTCTTATCAATCATTTGCGTGAAACGGCGGAAAGACTGGATGGATATGTTTCATTTTTCTACGAGGGGATCCCATCTCTCCTTGAGAAGCATAAAGAACGTTTGGAACAGTGGGTAGCCCGCATTCCGGTACGGGTACAAATGCGTTTGCAGAATGAACATTTTGCTCAGGAGCGTCTGACAAAGCGGATCCAGATGGCCTGGCAGACACGTTTGCTGAGCGAGCGGTTCCGGCTTCAGGTAGACAGACGTATGGCTGTGGCGTTATATGCCCGGTTACAGCGTGAAAAGCATCGGCTGGATCTGTTGGAACAACAGGTTAAGGCGGCCTCTCCTGAACTGTTGCTGATGAAAGGATATAGCATTACCTTAAAGAACGGAAAAGCCGTGACCGATGCAGCACAGCTGGAACCGGGGGATGAACTGGTGACTAAAGTAGCAAAAGGTGAATTTAAAAGTAAAGTATTGTGATATGGCAGCAAAGAAAGAAACTTATGCTGAGGCGATGAAGCGTTTGGAAACCATCGTTTCAAGGATTGAAAGTAACGAACTGGATATTGATGAGCTGGGAGAGAATTTGAAGGAAGCCCAAAAGCTGATCAAGTATTGTCGGGAGAAACTGTATAAGGCAGATACTGAAATAAAGAAGATGCTTGGTGACGCGGAAACGGTGGAATAAACCAGAGAATTTTGTGTGCAGTAAGTGGCTGTGTTGGGAAATAATAAAAAATGTGCTTATGACATTGTTTTTTGTAATTAAAAACCTTACTTTTGCTCACAGATTCTAATATATTGTAGAAAATATCATAAACCATAATAATGATGAACGAAATAGATTGGTCTAATCTGTCTTTCGGTTATATGAAGACAGATTATAATGTACGTTGTTATTACCGCAACGGCAAATGGGGCGATTTGGAACTTTGTTCTGAAGAAACATTGAACATTCATATGGCTGCAACCTGCCTGCATTACGGACAGGAGGCTTTTGAGGGACTGAAAGCCTATCGTGGAAAGGATGGCAAGATCCGTGTTTTCCGTCCTGAGGCAAATGCGGAACGCTTGCAAAGTACTTGTGACGGTATTTTGATGCCGCAGTTCTCTACTGAGAAGTTTTGCGAGGCTGTCCGTCTGGTGGTAAAGAAAAATGAGCGTTTTATCCCGCCTTATGAAAGTGGAGCATCTTTGTATATACGTCCTCTGTTGATCGGTATCGGAGCTCAGGTGGGTGTACATCCTGCTTCCGAGTACATGTTTGTGATATTCGTTACTCCGGTAGGTCCGTATTTCAAGGGCGGATTTGCTACCAATCCGTATGTGATTATCCGTGAGTATGACCGTGCCGCTCCGTTGGGAACAGGACGATATAAGGTAGGTGGTAACTATGCCGCCAGCTTACGGGCCAATAAGATAGCTCATGATGCAGGGTATGCCAGCGAATTCTATCTGGATGCTAAAGAAAAGAAATACATTGATGAATGTGGTGCCGCCAATTTCTTCGGTATCAAGAACAATACGTATGTAACACCGTTATCTACTTCTATATTGCCTTCTATAACAAACCGTAGTTTGATGCAGCTGGCTGAAGACATGGGACTGAAAGTTGAACGTCGCGCTATTCCGGAAGAAGAACTGGCTACGTTCGAAGAGGCAGGTGCATGCGGTACAGCGGCAGTTATCAGTCCTATAGAGCGGATTGATGATCTGGAAAACGGTAAGTCGTATGTAATAGCCAAGGATGGTAAGCCAGGACCTGTTTGTGAGAAACTGTATAATAAACTGCGGGCTATCCAGTATGGTGATGAACCGGATCCTTACGGATGGGTGATGGTTCTTGATTGATGTAATTTACATTTAAGATAATTTGTCTTAGAAAAACTTCTTCTCTGGAACAACATTTCAGGGAAGAAGTTTTTCTTTTGTCTATATCTTTGAAAAACCGTAACTTTGCAGTCTGAATATAAACAGAAACGCTGAAAAGATGGGAAAAGGGAAACTGGCAAAGTTTGCTGATATGGCGGAATATCCGCATGTGTTCGAGTATCCGTATTCGGTAGTCGATGATGTTCCTTTCGGAATGAAAGGTAACTGGAACCGTGATTTTTTCAAGAATACCAATCCTATTGTGCTGGAACTGGGATGTGGACGGGGAGAATATACGGTAGGTCTGGCACGTCGTTACGCCGACAAGAACTTTATAGGTGTGGATATCAAAGGTGCACGTATGTGGACCGGTGCGACGGAGGCTTTGAATGAAAAATTGGGGAATGTAGCGTTCCTGCGTACCAACATCGAGATTATAGACCGTTTTTTTGCACCGGGAGAGGTAAGTGAAATCTGGCTGACATTTTCTGACCCACAGATGAAGAAGGCAACCAAACGTCTTACATCGACATATTTCATGAACCGTTACCGCAAATTCCTTGTTCCGGGTGGAATCATCCATTTGAAGACGGATAGTAATTTCATGTTTACGTATACTAGATATATGATCGAGGCAAACGGCTTTCCTGTGGAGTTCATGACGGACGACCTTTACCATTCGGGTATGGATGATGATATATTGAGTATCCGTACCTATTATGAGCAGCAGTGGCTCGACCGGGGATTGAACATCAAGTACGTCAAGTTCCGTCTGCCTCAGGAGGGTGAACTGGTTGAACCTGATGTGGAGATAGAGCTTGATGATTACCGTAGCTATAACCGTAGCAAGCGTAGTGGTTTGAAAACAAGTAAATAATTAAAAATATATATTATGACGTTATATCCTAAATTGATTCTTGATGCACTCTCTACTGTGCGTTATCCGGGTAACGGAAAGAATCTGGTTGAAGCGGAAATGGTAGCAGACAATCTCCGTATTGACGGCATGAAAGTGAGTTTCTCTATCATTTTTGATAAGCCGACAGATCCTTTCATGAAATCGGTGGTCAAATCTGCTGAAACCGCCATTCATACATATGTCTCAAAAGATGTGGAAGTGACGATTGCCACCGAAAGTCGTCAGGCTGCACGTCCTGAACCGGGGAAGATGTTGCCGCAGGTGAAAAATGTGATTGCGGTTTCTTCCGGAAAGGGGGGAGTAGGTAAATCGACTGTTGCGGCTAATCTGGCTGTAGCTTTGTCGAAGCTCGGCTATAAAGTCGGGTTGTTGGATGCGGATATTTTCGGTCCTTCAGTTCCTAAGATGTTTCAGGTGGAAGATGCACGTCCGTATGCGGAAACGGTCGACGGACGTGATTTGATTGTACCTATAGAGAAATATGGTATAGAACTGCTGTCTATCGGTTTTTTCGTTAATCCGGATCAGGCTACATTGTGGCGTGGAGGTATGGCTAGCAACGCCTTGAAGCAACTGGTGGGAGATGCCAAATGGGGTGAACTTGACTATTTCATTCTGGATACTCCTCCGGGAACCAGTGATATTCACCTGACTTTGCTTCAGACTTTGGCTATTACCGGTGCCGTAATTGTAAGCACTCCACAGGAAGTGGCTTTAGCTGATGCCCGTAAAGGTATCAATATGTATATGAATGATAAGGTGAATGTTCCTATCTTAGGTCTGGTCGAGAATATGTCATGGTTTACTCCGGCAGAATTGCCTGACCATAAGTATTATCTGTTCGGCAAGGAAGGGACGAAACGTCTGGCCGAAGAATTGGATGTGCCGTTATTGGGACAGATTCCGATTGTACAGAGTATCTGTGAAAACGGAGATAAAGGGACTCCCGTTGCACTCGATGAGAATACGGTAACCGGACAAGCTTTCATGGAACTGGCACGTAATGTGGTCAAGCAGACAGAGAAGAGAAATGCCGAGAAGGCGCCTACCCAGATTGTAAAGACGCATAAATGACGGAAGAGCTCCTGTCAGAAAAGGAAAAGTCCTGATACAGAAGGAATCTTGAAATTCGTCTGTATCAGGACTTTTTTTAGGTAAGGGTTATATTAACCTATATTCTTTACTTTGATCAGATATTCGGCAATCTGTACGGCATTCAGTGCAGCGCCTTTTTTGATCTGGTCACCTACAATCCAGAATGTCAGTCCATTTTCATTGGTAAGGTCTTTACGGATACGGCCTACATATACCGGATCCTTGCCTGCCAGAAACAGAGGCATCGGATATTCTTTCTTTTCCGGGTTGTCCATCAGGACCAGTCCTTCACCTTCGGCGAATGCCTTGCGGGCTTCTTCTACAGAAACCGGGCGTTCGGTCTCGATCCATATGCTTTCAGAATGAGAACGTAAAGCCGGTACACGGACGCAGGTTGCACTGACTTTGACATCCGAATGCATGATTTTGCGTGTCTCATTATACATCTTCATCTCTTCTTTGGTATAACCGTTATCTGTAAATACATCTATTTGAGGAATCAGGTTGAATGCCAGCTGGTAGGCAAATTTTTCTACAGTAACAGGTTCGCCGGCCAATACTTGGCGGTATTGTTCATATAATTCATCCATTGCTGCAGCTCCTGCACCGCTGGCTGCCTGGTAAGTAGACACATGGACACGTTTGATGTGTGTCAGGTTCTCGATTGCCTTCAATGCTACTACCATCTGGATTGTTGTACAGTTCGGGTTCGCTATAATGCCCCTCGGGCGGTTCAATGCGTCTTCCGGATTTACTTCCGGTACAACCAACGGTATATCGGCATCCATACGGAAAGCGCTTGAGTTATCGATCATTACAGCGCCGTATTTGGTGATTGTATCTGCAAATTCTTTTGATGTGCCGGCACCGGCCGAAGTGAAGGCAATGTCAACACCTTTGAAATCATCATTATGTTGTAATAGTTTCACTTCAATTTCTTTGTCACGGAAAGTGTACTTTCGTCCGGCGCTACGTGAAGAACCGAACAACAACAATTCGTCCACCGGGAAGTTTCTTTCATCGAGCACACGCAGGAACTCCTGTCCTACAGCTCCACTTGCACCAACAATAGCTACTTTCATTTTTTTTCTTGTTTTATTTTTAGATATTAATAATTACCTCTTTCTTGCTTATGGGGCTTTTTATTTTCCTTTTGTAAAGAAGAAACTTTGTTTTTGAAATAAAAAGATTTCTTAAGCAAGGCTTCGGACTGCAAAAATAAAACATTCTGATTTATTAATATGGAAAATCGGAAGTTTTTTTCTATTTTTGTTGATAAAAAGCAAAAAAAGATACCATCTTATGAAAGAAATGCTCGATTTTATAGGTTTAGATATAAGTTTTCCTATTACAGATCCTACATGGATTTTCTTCCTGGTATTGGTAATTATTCTGTTTGCCCCCATTGTGCTGGAACGGTTACGTATCCCTCATATCATCGGTATGATATTGGCCGGTGTAGTGATAGGTGAACACGGATTGAATATTCTGGCGCGTGACAGTAGCTTCGAGTTGTTCGGAAAGGTAGGGCTTTATTATATTATGTTTCTAGCCGGTCTGGAAATGAACATGGAGGATTTCAAAAGTATCCGTGTCAAGGCTACGGTTTTGGGACTGCTGGCCTTTGTCATTCCGTTAGGTATCGGGGTGTGGACTAATTTGAGTCTGTTAGGATATGGACTGGCTACTTCTGTACTGTTGGCGAGTATGTATGCGTCGCATACTTTGATTGCTTACCCTATAGTTATCCGTTACGGCATCAACAGGCAGCGTGCCGTGAGTATCGCTGTGGGAGGAACGGCTGTAACCGATACGTTGACGCTGTTGGTACTGGCTGTGGTCGGCGGTATGTATAAAGGCGATACTTCTGAAATGTTCTGGGTTCTGCTGGTATTGAAAGTAATCATCTTGAGTCTTGTCATCATTTATATTTTCCCTTATATAGCGCGTTGGTTTTTCCGCCGTTACAGTGATAATGTTGTTCAATACATTTTTGTTATGGCGATGGTCTTCTTGGGAGCGGGACTGATGGAGTTTGTGGGAATGGAAGGTATATTGGGAGCGTTCCTTGCCGGATTGGCTCTTAACCGTCTGATTCCGCATGTCTCTCCGTTGATGAGCCATCTGGAATTTGTAGGAAACGCATTGTTTATCCCTTATTTCCTGATAGGTGTGGGTATGTTGATCAATGTGAATGTGCTCTTCGGGCATATCGATTCCCTGAAGGTTGCATCTGTGATGATAGTCGTAGCGTTGGTCGGCAAATGGATAGCATCTTATCTTACCCAAAAGATTTACCGGATGCGGGCTGTGGAACGGGATTTGATGTTCGGGCTCAGTAATGCTCAGGCAGCGGCTACGTTGGCTGCTGTATTGGTGGGCTATAACATTATTTTGCCCGACGGGGAAAGGCTGCTGAATGATGATGTGTTGAACGGGACTATCCTTCTGATATTGGTCACTTGCGTGGTAAGTTCCTTTACTACTGAATTTGCCGCCAAGAAGATGGCTATGGATGATGCTGCGGTAGAGAATGATAAGGCAGAGGAAAAGGAACGGTTCTTGATTCCGATTGCCAATCCGCACACGCTGGAAAGTCTGATGAGTCTGGCCATGGTGGTCCGTGATGAGAAACTTTCCAATAATCTGGTAGCTTTGAGTGTTATCAATGACAGTAATGATTCGGCCCGGCAGGAGATGAGGGGGAAACGCAACCTGGAACGGGCGGCCCAGATAGCGGCTTCTACCAGTGTGCGGTTGAAGACTGTTACCCGTTTTGACCTGAATATCACTACAGGTATCTTGCATACGGCCAAAGAGTATGAAGCTACCAATATTATTATCGGTTTGCATAATAAGACCAGTATTGTCGATTCATTTTTCGGAAATCTGACAGAAAACCTGTTGAAGAATACTTATCTGCAGGTTATGGTGGCACGGTTCCAGATGCCGGTCAATACCTTGCGGCGTATCATTGTGGCAGTGCCTCCAAAGGCCGAATATGAACATGGGTTTACCAAATGGATTACCCATATGTGCCGTATGAGCAGCCAGTTGGGTTGCCGGGTTCATTTCTATGCACATCCGCAGACGTTGGGCTATATCCGTGGATGTATTCTGAAGAAGCATAAGGATACCCGGGTCGCTTATTCGGAGCTTGAAGACTGGAATGATCTGTTGTTGCTGACCGGACAGGTAAATAATGACCATCTGTTGGTTATCATTTCGGCAAGGAGAGGGTCAATATCTTATGACTCTTCCTTCGAACGTCTGCCTATGCAGATATCACGGTATTTTAACAATAACAGCATCATGCTTCTTTATCCCGAGCAGAAAGGTGATCCGATAGAGAGCCTTTCTTTTGCTGATCCGCGCGGATTTGCTGAGACGCAGTACTATGACAAGGTAGGTAATTGGATTTATAAATGGTTTAAGAAGAATTCATGAATGAGAATGACAAGTCCTGGCAGCAGCGTACAGAACTGCTGTTGGGAGAAGAAAAGATGGAGCGTCTGCGCAAGTCGCATGTATTGGTGGTCGGATTGGGTGGCGTCGGCGCCTATGCCGCCGAAATGATTTGTCGTGCTGGAGTTGGAAAAATGACGATTGTTGATGCCGATACAGTCCAGCCAAGCAATATCAACCGTCAGTTACCTGCAACCCATTCTGTTATCGGACGGCTGAAGGCGGAAGTGCTGGCCGAACGTTTCAAGGATATAAATCCTGATCTGGAATTGAAGGTGCTTCCTGTCTATCTGAAAGATGAAGCTATTCCGGAATTGTTGGACAGTGACCGTTTTGATTTTGTTGTGGATGCCATTGATACGGTAGCTCCCAAATGTTACCTTATTTATCATGCTTTACAGCGGAAACTGAAAATTATCAGCAGTATGGGGGCAGGAGCAAAGAAAGACATTACCCAGGTACGCTTTGCGGATTTATGGGAAACTTACCATTGCGGATTGAGTAAGGCAGTACGTAAGCGTCTGCAGAAGATGGGGATGAAACGCAAGTTGCCTGTGGTGTTCAGTACCGAGCAGGCCGATGAACATGCTGTCGTTCTGATAGATAATGAACAGAATAAGAAATCGACTACGGGTACAGTCAGTTATATGCCGGCTGTTTTCGGATGTTATATGGCGGAATATGTTTTAAGGAAGTTATAGGATTATGATACAGCTGGAGGGAATTACCAAGAGTTTCGGTACCTTGCAAGTATTGAAAGGTATAGATCTGACTATAGATAAAGGGGAAGTGGTGAGCATTGTGGGGCCGAGTGGGGCCGGAAAGACTACTTTGCTCCAGATTATGGGAACACTGGATAAGCCTGACTCGGGAAAGATTGTTCTGAACGGGACCGAAATCAACCGTTTGAAGGGGAGTGAACTGGCTGCCTTCCGTAACAGGGAAATCGGTTTCGTTTTTCAGTTCCATCAGTTGTTGCCGGAGTTTACGGCTTTGGAGAATGTGACCATTCCGGCCTTGATTCAAGGAAATTCGGCGGGCATAGCCAGAAAGAAAGCGAAGGAGATGTTGGAATTCATGGGACTTGCGGAGCGTGCGTCGCATAAGCCATCCGAACTTTCGGGTGGTGAAAAGCAACGTGTTGCAGTAGCGCGTGCCCTGATTAACCATCCGTCGGTGGTTCTGGCGGATGAACCTTCCGGCAGTCTGGATACCCGGAACAAAGAAGAATTGCATAAGCTGTTTTTCGATTTGCGTGATAAACTGGGGCAGACTTTCGTTATTGTCACGCATGATGAAGCTTTGGCTGCCCAGACCGACCGGACCATCCATATTGTAGACGGAAGGATTACTGAGATGAAATCCCGTTGAAAACTGCAGACGGTGGTATCAATTTATCTGAATGTGAAAAAAACTTTCTATCTTTACTGCAAAATATTGTACTAATATCATTTTATGAGTCATATACAGCTAGGAAAATATAATCAGTTGGAAGTCGTGAAAGAAGTCGACTTCGGTATGTACCTTGACGGTGATGAAGACGGTGAAATCCTTTTGCCGAAACGCTATGTGCCCGAAGGCTGCAAGCCGGGTGATGTGCTGAATGTGTTCATTTATCTGGATATGGATGAACGTCTGGTGGCAACGACGTTGGATCCTTATGTGCAGGTCGGTGAATTTGCCTGTCTGGAAGTGGCCTGGGTCAACCAGTTCGGTGCGTTCCTTGATTGGGGATTGATGAAAGACCTGTTTGTCCCTTTCCGGGAACAGAAGGCAAAGATGCAGAAAGGTGGCCGCTACATAGTACATGTACATCTGGACGATGAAAGTTACCGGATTGTGGCTTCTGCCAAGGTCGAGCATTATCTTTCAAAAGAAAAACCGACATATAAGCTAGGGGAAGAGGTACATATTCTGGTATGGCAACGGACAGACTTAGGCTATAAAGTGATTGTCGACAACCGGTTCAGTGGAATGCTTTTCCATAATGAGATTTTCCAGCCGCTTGAGATGGGTATGCAGATGAAGGCTTTTGTGAAGCATGTGCGTGAAGACGGGAAGATAGATCTGATATTGCAGAGAAGCGGTGCCAGGAATGTGGAGGATTTTGCGGAAGTCTTGCTGCAATTCATAAAAGATAATAATGGATATACTTCCGTCAATGACAAGACTGATGCGGAAACCATCTATCAGACCTTCGGCGTAAGCAAGAAAACCTTCAAGAAGGCTGTGGGAGATCTGTACAAGAAGCGCCTGATTATATTGGAACCGGATGGTATCCGTCTGGTGTCGGGGAATTGATCGGGAAGGAGGGCCGTTTCCCTAAAAGAAATAGGAAAGTCCCTATTGACATGTGGGGATATTTTATTGTAGGAGGATTTTTATCCTCCTATTTTTGTATCAGAGAAATTAAAAACGATGAAGATATGAAGGTAAAGAAATGGAGTTTAATATTGGTGGCAGTCTTGTGTTGGATGGCGGTTCCGACTTTTGCCTCCAGTTTGGGGGATATCCGTGTCAACGCACGTTTCCTGACCGACCGTATGGCGTTCGAATTGAATCTGAGCAATGCTCAGTATAATGACCTTTTTGAAATCAATTACGATTTTCTGTATAATGTAGATCCTTATATTGACCGCCTGGCATATTCCGATCCGTATGCATTGGATTGTTATTACCGTTATCTGGATGAGCGTAACGATGATTTACGCTGGGTCCTGTCCAGTCTGGCATACGCCCGTTTTATGGCATTGGATTATTTTTTCCGTCCTGTCTATGCCTTGAACCATGTATGTCATCTGCGTATTTATCAGAGATATCCTAATCATGATTTCTTTTATTTCGGGCGACCCAGACATTATCTGACTTATCGTGGTGCACATAGCCGTCTCCATTGCGGTGGAATAAGTTTCTATAGGAAGAATTATGCGAAACGTTATCATCATCCGGTCTATGCGGGACATTTCCGTAGCCGTCCGGATTTCCGTAAACATGATTTTGTAGGGCCTCGCCCGTCCAAAGGGGGGAATGGTTTCCATTTTACACCGGTGCATGGTCCGCGTCCCGGAGCATCGGCTGTAAAACCGGGAAAGGGTCGTCCGGATGCGGACAGGACCAGACCGGGGATAGGTGACAGGCGTCCGGAAGTCCATCGTCCGGTGTCTGGCGGCAAGCGTCCGGCCGATAAGGGCAGGCCGAGTCCATATACCCGTCCAAGCAGTACGCAGGACAGAGGTAACCGTCGTGAGTCGGTACGTCCATCCAGGGGTGGAGAAAAAAAGGTCCGTCAGGCGGTAAGACCTTCCCAAAAGGAGAAGAGACGTGAAAACAAACAATCCGGCCGTGCTTTCTTGCGTAACATGTAACTAAAATGTATTTTTGTAAACAGATACCAATCTGTTTGCTATGATAAAAAAATGGCTAAAGCTTGTCATGATAGGATTGGTCTCGCTTCTGCTGCTGGCAGGAGTGGGACTTTTCTTTTCCCGTGGGGCAATTCTGCGTCATATGGCCGGTTTGAAAATTCAGTCTGTTTCTTTGCGTTATGGGTTGAATATATCTTATGAAGAATTAGACATGCCTTCTTTGACCTCTGTATCATTGAAGGGACTGAGTGTTGTTCCTGTAGGGCGTGATACCTTGTTGACATTACGGAAGGTAGATGTTACGCTTGATCTGTTTCCGTTGCTGGGCGGTGATATTTCGGTCCGTGAGGTGATGACTGACGGATTGAAGCTGTCGTTTATCAAGCGTCATGGCATTTCGAATTATGATTTTCTGTTCCATAGACCAGGTGGTGAACCGGACAAGAAGGATGTTCCGGTAACTATGGATTATAATCAGCGGGTTGATAAGATATTGGGAATGTTGTTCCGTCTGCTGCCCGAGAATGGCGAGCTGACGGATTTTACGGTAATCGGTCAGCGTGATTCATTGGTTACATCGTTCAATATTCCGGATATAAGTCTGAAGGAAAGTCATTTTGCATCGGAAATAAGGGTAGAAGAAGGGAATGTATCCAACAGGTGGAAGGTTGTGGGATCATTGGAGCCAGGGAATCAGAAGCTGGAAGGCAGGATCCTGTCGGCCGAAAATGGTGAGGAAGTCATTTTACCTTATATAGGTCCCCATTATAATGCAGTTGTCAAGTTTGATTCCATTGCTTTCAGTCTGTCGGCTTCCCGTAATGCGGTTTATAAAGGAACCGTATTACAAGGGTTGGCTGCAGTGAGCGGACTGGAAGTCTATCACAAAGCCCTGTCTCCGGATACCATCGATTTGGATAATGGAAGTCTTGATTATAAGATCAATATAGGGGCTCGTTCCCTTGAACTGGACAGCACTTCTACCATTGTGTTTAACCGGATTGATTTTCATCCGTATATCAGGGCCGAAAAGACCGGCCGTTGGCATATTAAGGCTCATATACATCGTCCGGATTTCCCGGCCCAGGATTTGTTCGCTTCATTGCCTGCCGGTCTGTTCCAGCATGTGCAGGGACTTGAAGCTACCGGAAATCTGAGTTATGACCTGAATCTGGATATCGATTTCAATGACTTGCAGGCCTTGCAGTTTTCATCCGATCTTTATGGTCATGGGTTCAGAATCATTGATTTTGGAAAAGGAGATCTTACACGGATGAATGATGAATTCGAATATACGGCTTATGAAAACGACTTGCCGGTGAGGACGTTCGCCATCGGGCCTTCGAATCCTGATTTCCGTACGCTTGACCAGATTTCACCGTTATTGCAGATGGCTGTCATGCAATCGGAAGACGGAAGTTTTTTCTATCATCAAGGCTTTTATCCGGGGGCTGTACAGGAGGCATTGGCTTACGACCTGCAGGTTGGGCGTTTTGCCCGTGGAGGTAGCAGCATAACCATGCAATTGGTGAAGAATGTGTTTCTGAACCGCCATAAGAACATAGCCCGTAAGCTGGAGGAAGCATTGATTGTCTGGCTGATAGAGAATCAGCATATTACTTCCAAGGAGCGTATGTATGAAGTCTATATGAATATTATCGAGTGGGGGCCGCTGGTATATGGAGCGTGCGAGGCTTCTCATTTCTATTTCAATAAAGAACCGTCAGAGCTGACCGTTAACGAAGCCATTTTCCTGGCGTCTATCATTCCGAAGCCGAAACACTTCCGCTCGGTCTTTAATCCGGATGCTACGCTGAAGGAAAACCAGTCGGGCTATTATCGTCTGATAGCCCGTCGTCTGGCAGCAAAAGGGATGATAAGCGAAGAAGAGGCTGAAAATATTGTGCCTCAGGTTGAAGTAAAAGGACCGGCAAAGGAATTGATACTGTCCCCGGATTCTGTAGGACTTGCCGCAGACAGCTTGTCGGTGGAGGAACTTATGGGGTTGGAAAAAGGACTTGACAAATCTGGAAAAGAACTTGAATAATCAGAAAAAAGAACTTGAACTTTCCATAAAGATGACTTGGCCTTTAGGATAAAAGGACCTGATATCCGCAGCAGGATATCAGGTCCTTTTACAATATGGCTGGTCATTTATCCAGAATCAGTTCATAATCGGCAACATCCAGCAGGCGTCCGAATTTGATTCCCACTTCCTTGAATAAGGATACCTGTTCGAAACCCAATGCTTCATGAAAGGCGCAACTGGGTCGATTTTCGGCGGTAATGCATGCTATCAATGCGTGGTGCCCTTGGTTCCGGCAGGTGTTTACCAGTTGTTCCATCAATTGCTTGCCGATACCTTTTCCCTTTTGTGAAGGGTCCAGATAGATGGTTGTTTCCAACGTGTGCTGGTAGGCGGCTTTTTCCTTCCATGGATGTGCATAGCAGTATCCGGCAATCCGATGGTCGTCTGTCTCGTAAACCAGATAAGGATAATGTGCGGCAAACGATTCTATACGGGCCTGCATCTGTTGCTCGGTAGGAGGTTCTATTTCGAATGTTGCTGTACTGTGCAGTACATATTCACGGTAGATGGTCGTAATGGACGGAATATCCTGTTGTGTTATGTTTCGTATCATAGTGACAATTATATTTTGTATTGCAAAGATAATCTATTTCTCGTATAATATAAGTTAAATGAAAATCCCCTTGAGACATTTGTTGTTGTACTCAAGGGGATCGGCGATTTATTTATCTTTTACAGGGAGACTCTTTCATGAACAGGAAGGATGGCTGGTATCCTCCGCAGTCTACAACAATCTTTTCAAGTACAATACCCGGATCCAACGGTTTGAACACAAGAGTATGTTCTCCGTTTACCGGAGCCGGGAGCTTCATACTGATCTTATTTTCCACTACCCGCCGTGCTACCGTAGGATAATATATGGTATAGATGTTTTCGGGATCTTCGTTCAGGTTTTTGTTGAAATTGACCGGGAACGATTCTCTTCCTTCGAATCCTACAGTATAGGTATGCCCTTCTTTCTTGTGGAAGGCCAAAGTTGATTTGACAACGACATGGACCGTTACGGAATCCAGATTTTCGGGTAATTTCATCTTATAGCTTACAGAGGCTCCTCCGGTAGGTTCTGTATATGGCATCAGTGACATGCCGCTCAGTGTACGTCCCATATAGGGGATAATGGTCCACCGGGCATTGGCGGCATCCGTACGTCCGAAATAGTGTTCTGCCTCCATTGCCACATATCCGTCTTTGGCGGTAAATACATATCCACCTGTCGCTTCTTCCGGCTTTTCGATTCGGTATATTTCCGGCAGTTTGTCGGCCGGGAAATTATCGTTCCAGGAAGTATATCCGATGTGTTTCTGGGTCATCATTCCTTTCCATTTCCCGTTTGACATTACATTGTTGTAATCATCGCACAGTTCCTTGTCGCGGGCAAAAGCTTTTTCCACTTTATCGGCCCAATAGTTGGCTTCCGGATTGTTTTCGGCGTAAAGCTTATGGTTCATGGCCTGTGCATAATACATTTCGTACAGGTTGCTCATTGCCTGGACAGGGAAAAGTATGAGCTGTTTATAGGCATCCTTGTATTCCGGTTTCAGACTGATATACTGGCGTAATGCTTCGGTTTCCAATTTGGCAAATTCGTCGGACACCTGTTTCCATTCGCCTGTTTCCAGATTATAGGTCGATGCATCCAGCATTTCGGCTGTACTTCGTCCGTTATATTTGCATGACAGGTTGAGAATACGGGTGGCTTCATCTGCCTGTTCTTCACCGAAAGCTTGTGCACAGAATCTGCGCGTATGTTCCAATAGGGTTGAAGCGTCGTATTCTTTCGGGTTCCATGCCATATCGAGGAAGAGTGTGATGGGATATTCCATCGGTTTCAGGTCGCCTACATTCAGGATCCACAGTTTGTCTACCCCATAGTCATAAGTAAGCTGGAGTTGTTCCCACATATTCTGGATAGGGGTGACATTCAGCCATTTTGAATTACGTGGCGCTCCCACGTAGTCTACATGGTAGTACATGCCCCAACCTCCGGAATGCTTGCGTTCTTCGGCAGTCGGCAGTCTCCGAACATTTCCCCAGTTATCATCGCAAAGTAACATGATGACATCGTCCGGGACACGCATACCCTGATCATAATAGTCGAGCACTTCTTTATAGAGTGCCCATATCTGTGGGGTTTTCTTGGCCGGTTTCCGTGTCACTTTCTCGATAATCTTCCGTTGGTTCTTGACCACATCCTCCAGCAACCGGACATTTACGTCCTGGCTCATGGCTTCATCGCCGTCACCTCTCATACCTATGGTTACAACATCTTCCGTCCCTTTCATCCGTTCAATTCCTTCCGTGAAGAATTTGTCAAGGACTTCTTTGTTGGTTGCATAGTTCCAGGCACCGTATTCCTTCCTTTTCCGGGCCCATTCCTGGTGGTTACGGGCCATTGGCTCGTGGTGTGAAGTGCCTATGATGACTCCCATTTTATCGGCGGTCTTTCCGTTTTCAGGATCGTCGGCATAGAAGGCCCATCCCCACATGGCCGGCCATAGATAGTTACCTTTTAATCGTAAGATCAGTTCAAACACGCGGCTGTAGAAACGGTGGTCACCATAGTTGGTGCCATAGCGTTGTTTCACCCATCCGGTGAGACAGGGAGCTTCATCATTCAGGAAGATACCGCGGTAAGTCACGGCCGGTTCTCCATCTGTATATGTACCGGGGCGGAAATATATTTCTTTCTGGGGCTTGGTGGGTACGTCTGCCCACCAGTACCATGGTGAAACACCCATCTGTTCCGACAGTTCATAGATTCCGTAGACAGTTCCGCGGCGGTCACTTCCTGCAATTACCATGGCACGGCTGATTCCTTCTTGCGGATTTTCTACCAGTTGGATTATGTATTTCTCCTTTTTATTCTCCAGCTCTTTACGAGAAATCTTTTTATCCTTGATAAGTTTCTGTATAAGCGGCGTATGTAGGCTGCCTGCTATTATACATAATGAATCCTTTCCGGCTGTATTCGAAATTTCCGGACGAGTACCTGTAACGCGGAAAAAGTCTTCCTTCAGATTCTCCAAAGCTATCTTGACCGCTTCATCGTCATTGCTGTCGGTTATGATACGGCAGGGGGTCCCGTTTGCAAACAGGGTAAAGTCGCCTGCATTTTTCTTGAAATGGATGAACTGGTCAGCTGCAGAAGCTGATAGGCATAAGGCTGCCATGGCGGCAGAAAGTATCAGTCTTTTCATAGTAAAATATTATTTGTTTTTACAAGACAAAAATAGTAGATTGCCGGTTAAGTGAAATAATCGGGCGTTACGGATAATATTCCAGATGTTACGCTTTTCCTGAAGTCGGATGAAATGTGTAATTTTTTATCTGCCTTTTTCATGAAAAATGTGTTGTATAGCATATATGTTACAGAAAAGAAACAAAATGTAACATTTAAGGTCTGAATGTTACTTTTATGGTAAATTTTAGTTCTGTTTTACATATGTTCCTTTTCTTTCTATTCCATACCTTTGCATTGTAACAAAAAATGATTCTATGAGACATAATAATTGGTTTAATAATAGATTAGGGTTAGTTTTATTGAGTCTTTGCTTCGCTGTGATTAGCGAGGCAAAGATTGTTTTACCTAACCTGATCTCTGATGGGATGGTTCTGCAAAGAGGAACCCCTGTCAAAATCTGGGGAAAAGCCGATTCCGGTGAAAAAATACAATTGACGTTTTTGAAGAAAAAATATCAGGCGGTTGCCGACAGCTTGGGTAATTGGCAGATAGATCTTCCCGCTTTAAAGCCGGGGGGACCTTTTTCCATGTCCATTAATGATATAACATTACAGAATATATTAATAGGTGATGTTTTTCTGTGTTCGGGGCAGTCGAATATGGAATTGATGGTTTCCCGTGTGATGGATAAATATGCCGATGAAGTGAATCAGTATGAGAATCCGTCTATCCGTTATCTGAAAGTTCCTTATGCATACGATTTCAATACGCCGTTGTCGGATATCAAGCCTATGGCATGGAAACCGTTGACCAAGGATAATGTAATGGGATATTCGGCCTTATGTTATTTCTTCGCTAAATTGCTTTATGAAAAGACGGGAGTACCGGTAGGTATTGTCAATTCCAGTTGGGGAGGAACTCCCGTGGAAGCATGGATCAGTGAAGAAGGACTGAAGGACTATCCGATTTATTTGAATCAGAAATCGCTTTATTCTTCGGAAGAATTGATGAATGAGATCCAGCGGACCGGTGCCCGTCATGGACGGCAGTGGCAGGCGGTGTTACATGCTTCCGATAAAGGACTGCATGACACAACTCTCTGGTATGACGAGAACCTGGATGATTCAGCCTGGGATTCTGTTGACATGTTTTCAAGTCAATGGGGGTCAAACGGCTGGCGTCCTATCAACGGATCTCATTGGTTCCGCCAGTCGGTTGAAGTACCGGCTTCGTGGAAGGGGAAAGATGCTGTCTTGCGTTTAGGTTGCATTGTCGATGCCGACTCTGTTTATGTGAACGGACATTTTGTAGGTTCTGTTTCGTACCAATATCCACCTCGTATCTATAAGGTTCCGGCATCAGTTCTGAAGCCGGGGAAAAATCAGATTACAGTCCGTCTGATCAGTAATGGGGGATACCCTCATTTTGTAAAGGAAAAGCCTTATAAGCTGGTCTGTGGCCCGGAAGAGGTCAATCTGTCTACAACGTGGAAGCATCGTGTAGGAACCGTAATGCCTTCTATGCCGGGAGGATCTGTAGCCTTTCAGAATATGCCGTTAGGACTTTATAATGGAATGATAGCTCCGCTGTTGAATTATCAGTTCAAAGGAGTAGTCTGGTATCAGGGAGAATCGAATGTCGGTAAATGGAAAGAATATTCTTCACTGCTTGTTTCACTCATGAATGACTGGCGTAGTAAGTTCGGTAATGCACAATTACCTTTCTACATTATAGAGCTTGCCAGTTTCATGTCGCCCGATAATCCGGGAAAGTTTGCCTGGGGAAAATTGCAGGAACAGCAGGCAGATGCTGTAAGCAAGGTATCGAATGCTACGTTGATCAAGAACAGCGATACCGGTGAATGGAACGATATCCATCCTTTGGATAAAAAGACTGCTGCCGGACGTTTGGTAGAAGCTGTGCTCGCCCAATAAAATACGAAAACATATATTATATTCGGAATTTTGTTGCCGTGAGATCAGATAATTTTAAGTCGTGTTTTTAGGTGATTGAATAAGACGTTTAGTTGTGAAGAGAGGCCGTTTCAAAATAAAGATATTTGAAACGGCCTCTTCTTTTTTACTCTTCTTTTTTCTGTTCTTTCTCGGCTACCTTGTTCTTTTTATATTGTTCCACATAGACAGTAGGAGGTACACCATAGAAATCTTTGAATGCGCTTGAAAAATAGTTGATGTTGTTAAAACCTACCAGCATGGCTGCTTCACTTACATTCTTGTTCTTTTCAGTAAGTAGGATTGCGGCCTGTTTCAGTCGTGTATTGCGTATGAAGTCACGTGTCGATTGGTTGGTCAGTTCCTTCAGTTTGCGGTACAGATGTACGCGGCTTATACCGACCTCCTGTGCTATCATTTCCACATTCAGTTCAGGATTACTTATGTTTTCATTCATAATTTTCATGACACGTTCCATCAGTTTTTCATCGGGAGCCTTGTCGTCCACGTTCATACTGATTTTATTTTCCTGTGTCTGGTTGCCTTTATAATTGTTTTTTAATATTTCCCGATTCTTGATCAGATTTTCTATGGTTGCCCGTAGAATCTCTATTTTAAACGGCTTGGTTATATACATATTCCGGAGCATACCCGTTCACTTTCCAGTAG
>ULQU01007652.1_pt1 | contig 27011 bp, 22 predicted proteins | sample 1954841 | NCBI WGS metagenome assembly ULQU01 (sample SAMEA4835664, study PRJEB28245) | human gut metagenome | biome: gut microbiome; material: fecal sample | place: Denmark | collected 2008
ATATAACACCGCTAGTTCCAAAACACGCAACATATCTCCCAGATGAGAGCCCTTCCGCCCTCACGTATCGTCATCCTGAGCGGACGAAAACACTCTATGTGTGAAAAGCCCTAGCCAGAACAAGTGGGGACTGAGCCGAAGGATCTCATGCCACATATGTGAGACGATCCACTCCCCGCTTATCAAAGGAATGACTGGTGACTTGGAGACTTTATAAGCCTTCCCCTCTAGGGGAAGGTGCACCGAAGGGGCGGATAGGGCACTGGCGGTATGAAAGAGCGTGGGGATATGCGTTTCAAGCAGGCGATCTGCGGCGGCCCCTTCATCTTGCTTCTCTCGAAATGACGATACGAGAAAGTCACCAATCCCTAGCCACTAATCCCTAGCCACTAGTCCCTAGCCACTAGTCCCTACTCCCCAGCATCAAAAAATCCGCTCCTCTCGGAGCGGATCTTCTCATTCCAGTATGAAATTGTGCTTCTCATCCAGATGCCCCGTGAGGCGAAAAAGCGCCGGCGCATCACTCGCATCGATATAGATATATTTCCCTCTCTTGAGGCCGGGTGCCTTTCCGAAGGTGGTGGTGAAGCGCTTCCAGTTCGGCGACCACTCCGTGCGGATGCCGGCGGCCTTCGCGACGGCTATCACAGGAAGATACACGTGTCCATCCTTGCCATAGGCGTGGACATCGAGCAGCTCTCCTTTGAGATACAGGTCATAGACCTTTGCCACATAGCGAGGCTGTCCGTCCGAACTGTCGATCGCCTGCTGGATGCTCGCATCATCGGCAAGACCGCCCGCCCCCAGCTCCGCCAGCTTCTTTCTGACATCAGAGATCTCGAGCGGCTCTCGCCCATAGCCGTCAGGGTATACGTAGTAAACGACGGTTTTGTCCGGATCCATCTCTGCCACGACACGTTCATACTTGATGTCGACAGGGATCCCCTTCACGATGTGATCGAAGAGGTCTTCGACATCCTTCTCGTACATGCGAACACAGCCGTGGGATGCGTAGCCGCCGATGGAGGACGGCACATTCGTCCCATGGATCCCATAATTACCGCCGATTCCGATCCAGCGGTAGCCGAGCGGACAGTCCGGCCCCGACGGCACCTCGGTCTTCGGATCATCCGGATCGACCCAAGTCGGATTGATCTCCATTTCGACCACCTTGCGCCGCCCGGTCGGTGTCGGAGAATCCGGCTTGCCCGGTGCGACAGGATACATGCGGATGCCGACGTCCCCCTGATACAGGGTGAGAAGGCGGCTCGCCAGATTGATCTCGATCCGCTTGTCCTCGAACGCCGGTCTCTTCAGCGTGTCTTCCGCTTTTCCCTGCGTCGCTTCCGCCTGTGCAAGGAGCTGGGCGCCCGCATTGTCCTTCGCATCGGAAACAAAAGGCATGGCACTGGCGGCGCAGAGCGCCATGGTCATGAGTACTTTTTTCAACAAAGAAATCCCACCTTTGCATTGATTTCTCTTTATTATAACATGTTTAGCAGAGGGTTCAAGATTTGCCCGCAGGCCATGAGAAAGCGGTGTCCTCGTATCGTTACCTCGCGAGGGGATGAAAGAGAAATGGGGATACTCTTTCATGCGCTCCCCCTTTGAGAAGGGGCTGCTCAGCTGGGAGGAGTTCTTTGAAACCCAATCCCCAGTCACTAGTCCCCAACTATCAGTCACCGATCCACCAGCGTCTCGGCCCGGTAGGTCTCCCCGCTTTCATGTGTGACTTCACAGGAAAGACGGATGACGGCGGCTCCCTCTACTGCGGTCTCTTCCTGATGGAGATCTACGCGGTACGTTCTCCCATTCCTTACCATGTCTCCTTTTGAGATGGAAAGCGGCGTACCAAAGCGCACCGCCGCTTTCCCCTGCTCCAGCGCTTCCTGTACAATGAGCGCTTCATCGGTCGCGATCTCCATCCTGACCTCCCGGCGCATCGCCTGCGAAAGCGTCAGCGCGACGCTGCCGGCAAGGATCAGGATGACCGTGATCCCTGCGAGTGCCCAGACCATGAGGAAGCCGCGATGTGTTTTCATTTTGCCTCCTTAGGGAAAGCAGCTAGGGATTAGGGATTAGGGATTGGGGATTAGGAGTGACTGGTGACTAGTGACTGGTGACTAAATACAACCTTCGGACACCATCATGATTTATACTCCGCGGCGCATTTCGTCATCCTGAGCGGAGTGAAATGTCGGATGTTCGATCATGTAAAGGCGGAACAGTGAGAACTGAGTCGAAGGATCTGGCGCCGCACCACCATTTCGCATTTCTCATTTCTAATTTCTCATTCAAGCGAGGCTTCAAACGTAATCAAAGGGCGGCACGCCCCACGGGCTACCCCTGAGCCTGATCCCCTTCCTATATCATATCCGGCGGCGGTTCCTGATTGGTGAGTTCATAGAAGAGCGTGAACTGGCCGGCAAAGAGGAGCTTCACCGTATCGACGGGGCCGTTACGGTTCTTGGCGAGGATGATCTCCGTCTCATTCTTCTGCGGATTGTCATCCTCCATGTCGCGGTCGTAGTACGCAGGACGGAAGAGGAAGGACACCATGTCCGCATCCTGCTCCAGAGAGCCGGATTCTCGTAGGTCAGAAAGGAGCGGTCGATGGTCCTGACGGGCCTCGACGCTTCGGGACAGCTGCGAAAGAGCGATGACCGGGACATTCAGCTCACGCGCCAGACTCTTCAGCGATCGGGAGATCTCGGAGATCTCCTGCTGGCGGTTATCTCCGTTTCGGAGCGTATTCTTCGCCTGCATGAGCTGAAGATAGTCGATCATGATGATGTCGAGCCCCTGCTCCGCCTTGAGGCGGCGGCACTTGGAGCGGATCTCCGAGACGGAGACGCCCGGCGTATCATCGATGAAGAGCGGCGCATCCATGAGGACGCTGGCCGCAGAGGCGAGCTGGTCCCACTCCTTCTGCGTGGAGATCCGCCCGGTGCGGAGCTTCGCGCTGTCGACGAGCGCGGTCGAGCAGAGCAGTCTTTGCACGAGCTGCTCGCGTGACATTTCCAGCGAGAAGAAGGCGACGTGCTTGTGCGCCGAGGAAATACTCATGTTCTTCGCGATATTCAGTACAAAAGCCGTCTTGCCCATGGACGGACGCGCCGCCACGATGATGAAGTCGCCCTTCTGGAAGCCGCTCGTCAGCGCATCAAGGGAAGGGAATCCGCTCGGAAGCCCTGTGATGGACTCCTTGTTCTTGAATTTCCGTGTGATCTCCTGCAGCTCATTCTGCACCGCCTCGCCGATCGAGGTGAAATCCGAACGGCGATCATCCCGCGTCACGGCAAGGATCGTTTTCTCCGCATTGTCCGTGATATCCTCGACATCATCACGCTCCGAGTACGCCTCATCCGTGATGACGCCGGCTGCATCGATCAGCCGCCGGAGCTTCGCCTTGTTTGCGACGATGTCAGCGTGGCGGTCCACCATCTTCGTGGTGGCTACATTCGCCGGCAGATCATTGACATAGAGGACGCCCCCCACATCATCCAGACGCCCCATGCGCTTCAGCTCTTCCGTCACCGTCAGGATATCCGCCGGCTCGCCCTTGTGCGCCAGATTCAGGATCGCCTGAAATACGATCGCATTCGCTTCGCGGTAGAAATCCGCGGCCGTCAGCTTGTCCTCAGCCGTCATGATCGCGTCCTTGTCGAGCAGCATCGCCCCCAGGACGGACTTTTCCGCGTCTATATTCTGCGGCGGAATGCGCGTCACGATCATCGTATCCGTGTCCGGCTTCTTCCCCCAGCCCTCTTTCTTCCAATTCCCCTTCGGCTTGCTCTCGTTCTCTGCCATGGTGTTCTCCTTTGCATCAATATTAGCTTTATTATACGGTTTCCCTAGCGAAGGAACAAGCGAACAGGTGTGAGTGGTGACTCATGACTGGTGACTAGTAGCTAGGGATTAGGGATTAGAAATCTCAAGTGACTAGTGACTGGTGACTGGGGTGACTAAATACCACCACTGGCATCGCCATTATTTTTACTCCGCGGCGCTTCTATATTTTTATGCGCCGCACCAGCACTCCTCACTCCTCACTCCTCACTCGAGAGCAGCGCTTCCAACCGTATTCAAGGGACGGCACGTCCCACAGGCTCACCCTTCCCCCCTATTTGATCCTCGTCACCCTGACACGCCCCGTGTACATAGCGACTGTGATCTGTTGCTTGTGCTTTCCATCTTTGGTCATGAGCTGCATGGAATACCGCGATTTGTCCATCGACCCAGCAAAACCATCTTTCCTGAACAACACATGTATCCGCCCCGAACAATAAACATTAGCTGGCAATGTGCCGCTAGGTTGTATATACCGATTTCCCTGCGATGACCAATAAGCAACACGACCGGTTTCATTGACCGCGCAAAAGAACTCCACCGACGCTGACAAGGGCGTCCCCTTTGCGTCCTCACTCTCATTTCTCGCAATCATCTGCGCCTCGCGGATCGCCGAAGCCACCTCCTCCGATGCAAGATCGAGCTCCCTCTCCTCCTGCCAGTCATAGAGCATCGGCACCGCTACCGCAGAGGCGAGCGCAAAGAGGAAAAGGACGAGCAGGAGCTCAGAGAGAAGAAATCCCGAGCGATGCGAGAAGGAAAGCCATTCCCACCGTTTCCTGCACCCCATACGCCAAAGCACCTCCGATCGCCAGGAAGGGCACGAAGCGGATCTCCGTCCTTCGCCCCAACCGTCCCCGCAGAAGCAAAAACGCACACCATAAAAGGGCCGCCAGCGATGTCAGCCATAGAGAAAGAAGGCCATACATCGGCAGCAGCCAAAACGAAGAGGCCGCGGCCAGAAACACATCCGCAAGCCCCAGGGATCGCTTAGAGATCAGATACAGCAGTCCATAGAGCGCCCCCATTCCTACGCCCGTCAAAAGACAGAGGAGGAACGTCCCCCGGGAGAGCATCAGTAAAGCGCCGCACACCGAAAGAACGAGCGGCCAGCCATCCGACACATACCCCGTCCGCGCATCCTCCAGCGCCGGAAAGAGCAGGAAAAGCAGATAGACCCATCTCGCCCACGAGCCTCCCAGCGCAAGTATCACGCCAAAGCTAAGTCCCAGCGCCGCCACGACGCCCCATCCCCGCCGCCCCGCAAAGATCACGCCGCTCGTCAGAAGGTCGAACATTCGCATGGGAAGCTCCTTTCGATGTTTAGTGACTTGTGACTAGTAGCTAGGGACTAGTAGCTAGGGATTAGGAGACTAGAAGACCAAGAGACTAGGCGACATCGGACTCTCTCGTGTCGTCATTTCGAGCGCAAGCGAGAAATCTTTGTCATTCGCGGCCCAGCGGTCGATGTTTGGAAAGCTCGAAACGGGAATCCTGCTCTCCGCAGACCTTCGGACATCACCCCGTTTCGTCATCCTGAGCGGCGAGAAGCGTCGTATGTGAGATAACGAATGCCAGAACAGCTGCGACCTCTTCATCGATCGCGACGAAGCCGCCACCACAAGTTTGAAAGCAGGGATTAGGGATTAGCAGCTAGGGATTAGGAGCACCAAGCGACTAGTGACTAGTGACTAAATGCCACCTTCGGGCATCGCCATTATTTTTACTTGCGGCGCATTTCGTCATCCTGAGCGGAGTGAAATGTCGGATGTTCGATCATGTAAAGGCGGAACAGTGAAAACTGAGTCGAAGGATCTGGCGCCGCACCACCATTTCTCATTTCTCATTTCTCATTCAAACGAGCCTTTCAAACGGAATCAAAGGGCGAGCCGCTCCACGGGATAACCCTGAGCCCTCATTTCACTCATACCCTCTCTTCTTCCTGTAATTCAGCGCCATATCTGCCACGCCGAGATACACCGTGAAGAGCTGCAGGAGAGGGATCCAGATCGAAATGATGACAATGAGCAGACGCAGCCGCTTCACCACCGGATAGATATGCGGTAGCCACCAGAGCGTCGCGATCCCCTGGATCCACAGCACGAAGTAGCACACCGCGCCCACATTGTACGCAAGATCCTTCACCTGCTCGGTGAGCGGCATGTACTGCGTCCCTACAGACAGAAGAAGGAGCAACAGCACCCAGCGCGGGAAATGCCAGCGCTCCAGCGGAGGAAACTGCGGAAAATCCGTCAGCCCCAGACGGCGGAAAACCACCTTCTCGATCTGCATCACCGCCCAGGCGAGCACCATCGGCGCCATCACCATCGCCGCCGGGATCATCTTTCGGATCGTTTTGATCATTTCCTCCGTCTGCTGATTCACCTGATCCAGCTGATCCCCGGACGCCATGAGACCTGACATTTCCTTCGCCATCCCCTGCATCTGATCCAGCGTACTTCCATACACCTGATCCCAGGGCATCCCCATCATGACCACCGTACCCAGAAGATTCAAAAGCATCGCGAAAAACATCACAACCACGATCGTCCCAAAGGTGCGGAGCGCCGATGCGCGCTTCTGATAGCAGTACGCCATCGCGATCCCTGCGAAGCCGAACATCACCACCAAAAAGAATGCCGTCGTGATCCCGAAGAACGCCGAGTCCAGGATCATGATCCCCGACGTCGCGATCACCGCCCACTTCACACCCTCGCGGATCCCCATGTACGCGATCGGCAGCGGCAGCGAGAGCAGCGCCAGAAGAGAGATCCCCGGCACATAGAAGCCCACCATAGAAAGCACCACGGCGAGTGCCGTACACATCCCTGCCAGGACGACCGCATTCGTGTCGCCCGCTTTGAACTGATTCATAACTACTCCTTCCAGAATATAAATGTATATCGCCTTTTTATACCCATATTCTATCATACATGAAGAAAGAATAGGAAAAGGCTTCCTCCTCGCCAAGCGCATCGCCGCTTTTTATCGCGCAAAGCCCCAAGCCCGCCGATCATGCTTCTCTCCACCTTACTATTTTCTCCATTCGCATCCCCTATTTCCTTCCCCCATGTGATATAATAGGAAAAGCGACTATGAACGGCTTTTATTTTTGACATACAATGCAAAAATATTTTTTTAGAGCCGGCGACTGCCGGCTCCGACAACTGAATAGGAGGTTCTATCCATTTTGGCAAAAGCAAGATTACAGATCATTCCATTAGGAGGTCTTGGAGAAATCGGGAAGAACATGACTGTATTCCGTTACGGCGACGAAATTATCGTAATCGATGCAGGCATGGCATTCCCAGAAGAAGACATGCTCGGGATCGACATCGTCATCCCTGACTTTTCCTACCTCATCGAACACAAAGACGAGATCAAAGCCATCCTCATCACCCACGGACACGAAGATCACATCGGGTCCCTTTCCTACCTGCTTCGCGAAGTGAACGCCCCGGTCTACGCCACACGCCTCACCTGCGGCCTCATCGAAGGCAAACTCAAAGAAGCACACATCACAAACTACGACCTGCACACCGTCAAACCCGGTGACGAATTCAAAACAGGCCTTTTCAAATTCGGCTTCTTCCACGTCTGCCACTCCATACCGGACTCCTGCGGCATCTACCTGCGCACCCCGGTCGGCACCATCGTTCATACCGGCGACTTCAAATTCGACCACTCTCCGGTCGACGGCGAACTCACCGACATGTACAAGCTCGCCGAGCTCGGCCACAGAGGCGTCCTCTGCCTTCTCGCCGACTCCACGAACGCGCAGAATCCCGGCTACACCCCTTCCGAAGCCATCGTATCCAAGTCCCTCATGAGCGCTTACGCCGATGCCAAAGGCCGCATCATCCTTGCCACCTTCGCATCGAACGTCTCCCGCATCCAGATGGCCGTCGACGCAGCAGTCGCTAACAAAAGAAAAGTCTGCGTCTTCGGCCGCTCCATGGTGAACGTCGTCGGCATCGCCCAAGAACTCGGCTACCTCAAAGCCCCGGAAGGCACCTTCATCGAGCCGGAAGAGCTTGGCCACTACAGAGACGACCGCCTCTGCATCCTGACCACCGGCAGCCAAGGCGAACCGATGGCCGGCCTCTCCCGCATGGCCGACGGCTCCCACCGCCAGGTCCAGATCCACGCAGGCGACACCGTCATCATCTCCGCCTCCCCGATCCCGGGCAATGAGACCAGCGTCGGCCGCACCATCGACAGCCTAATGCGCCTCGGCGCCCACGTCGTCACCAGCACCACCACCCGCGTCCACGTATCCGGCCACGGCTCCCAGGAAGACCTGAAGACCATGCTCTCCCTCGTCAAGCCGAAATACTTCATCCCCGTCCACGGCGAACACCGCATGCTCGTCAGCCACGCAGAACTCGCAGAAAGCCTCGGCGTCGAAAAGAAAAACATTCTGATCGGCGAAAACGGCACCCTCTTCGAATTCACCAGCCGCGGCGGCAAGATCAATCCGCAGCGCGTCCAGGCCGGCCCCGTCTTCGTCGACGGCCTCGGCGTAGGCGACGTAGGAAACATCGTCATCCGCGACCGCCAGCAGCTCGCTCAGGACGGCGTCGTCATCGTCGTCATCGCCCTCGAAAAAGGCAGCAACCAAGTCTTAGCCGGCCCCGACATCGTCTCCCGCGGCTTCGTCTACGTGAGAGACAGCGAAGCCCTCCTGACCGAAGCCAGAGAACGCATCGAGTCCGTCTTAGACCGCTGCGAAGCCGGCAACGTCTCCGAATGGAATGCCATCAAGACCCAGGTGAGAGACGCCCTCGGCAAATACTTCTTCGACCGCACCAAGCGCCGCCCGATGATCTTGACCATCATCCAGGAAGTGAAATAAATAGCAATAAAAAAATCCTCCCTCGGTTTCACACCGAGGGGGGATTTTTTATTGTCGAATCGTGTCATCTATGGATCCTCAGGCATCCGCTATTTCGCCAGCGCCGGATCATCCTTCACCATCCGCTTTCCCCCGAACGTCTTCGCATCCTCCATCGTGATCGCATAGTCCGGAGAAGAAATATCATAAGCAGCGTGATAGAAATTCGTCTTTGCCTGCCACAGACCCGTGACCGTATCGAAAGCCAGATCATTGGTGAAAGGCCGTTTCTCATGACTCTTCAGCACCGGCATCAGAGACGGATGCGCTGCCTGGTAGTCCGGCGACAAATAGACGAAAAATGGAATATGTACCATATCATAGAAAAATGGAGAAGTGGAGTGGAAATGTTCCATATTCTCCCCATGGTCAGAGAAATAGACAAGCGACTTTAAGTTCATATGTGCCTTGGCATACTCGAAAATATCCCGGATGACCCGATCAGTATACGCGACCGTCAGATCATAGCCATAGTAGGGATCATTTTCAGAGATCCCCAGCGCACCCCTCTGATCCGCCGGCACGCGCGCCAGATACGTATAGTGGCTGCCCATGATGTTAATGAAAAGCACACGCCGCTTCGCCGGCGGCAGCTTCTTCATGACATCGACGGCATATTCATCATAATTTTTCTCCCAAAAGGACGCATCACTGCGCTCTGCGATCAGCGTCACGCCCGCGCTCGAGAGCGAGCTTCTATTATGGAAAGAGATCCAGTCCGTGCGATACCCTGCAGCCCGGGCCGCATCCACCATACTGACTGCATGAGACAGATCCATATCTCCATACTGGTTCGCACTCGTCATCGCATACGAAAGCGACATGAGGGTATTCGGAAAATTCGAATACGCCATGTAGTTCAACGAAAAATCGGGATCATTGACCTTAGAAGAAAGCCAAGGTGTCGTGTCTTCTGGATAGCTCGGCGTGAATGCCTTCAAATGATCCCTATTTGCACTCTCCCCGATGATGACGATATGTGTCCCCTCATCCAGCCCATCCGCAGGATCTATAAGCTTCAACCCGACTGTATTTTTATCCAGATTGGTATTAAAATTCTGCAAAAGCTGAAACTCGCTCCCCTTGCTGTTCATTGTACGATATAAATTGATCGGGAATACATGGATGATTTGTCGGATAAAGCCGCCAAAGAAAAGGATGGAGATCACGATCAGGCCGACCTTGACCTTCTTCCCATTGCCTCGCAATAAAGCCTCACCGCTCTCCGCACATCGTCCCATCTGTTGCGTCAGCACATAAGCTGCCAGCAGGAGCAGCAGGAGCACCCCAATAGCCAATCCAAGCGACAAAGGAGATCCCATGGTGCTGAGGAACTCCTTCACCTCTTCCCAATGCGTAGCGCGGACAGCCATCAAAGCAAAGAGATCCATTTCTCCGCCGAATCGCCAATAATAACTGATATAAATCAGCGGAAATAGCAGCATGAAAAAATTGAAAGCGCCGTACATGACCTGCAAAGCCGCGCGTACACAGCCGCCGCATTTCGTAAGCCCGATCGTATACACATAAGGCAGAGAAAAGAGCAACGCCCCCAGCACGTAGTAATCTCCCAAATGTTTTTTCTCCGGCAGCGAAGCAAATCCATACGCCCAAGTAAAAGTACCCGCCCAAAGAAGCGGCAGGATCCCCGCCCACGGCAGGAGCCGCTTCAGATAGTCTTTACTGAAAACGGAAAAAAGCCCAAAGGAAACGATGAGCATGACCGCAAAAGCCGCGCCCAGACGCGGCTGTGCGTAGCTGTAGATATCAGGGAAGTCTCCCCCGAAATGAAGAATAAACATAAGAAATGCGGCTATCCCCCATGGGAAGCACGCGGAAGGAATGACTATTTTCTTCAAAATATCCCTCAAGGAAAGGCCTTCACCTTTTAGACTAATCATTTTGAACACTCGTTTCAATCCCGTTCAAATAAATCTCTCGTATAGACCTTGCTTCTTACATCATCGAGCGAGTGATCATAGCGATTCGCAATGATGCCATGGCTCTGCTCTTTGAACCTTGCCAGGTCATTCACCACAAGACTGCCAAAGAACGTCGTACCATCCTCTAGCGTCGGTTCATAGATGATGACCTGCGCACCCTTCGCCTTGATGCGTTTCATGACGCCTTGGATGCTGCTCTGGCGGAAATTATCCGAATTTGACTTCATCGTCAGACGATATACGCCGATCGTCATTGACTCTTCCCTACGCGGATCATACTCACTGTTGTCGTGGTAGTAACCCGCGATTTCCAACACCTTATCAGCGATATAATCCTTTCTCGTCCGATTCGACTTCACGATCGCCTCGATCAGATTCTCCGGCACATTCTCATAATTTGCCAAAAGCTGCTTTGTATCTTTGGGGAGACAATAGCCGCCATAACCAAAAGACGGATTGTTATAGAATTCACCGATTCGTGGATCCAGACAGATACCATCGATGATTTCTGCCGTGCTGAGACCTTTCGTCTCCGCATATGTATCGAGTTCATTGAAATACGACACACGCATCGCAAGGTAAGTATTTGCGAAAAGCTTCACCGCTTCCGCTTCCGTAAATCCCATGAATCGTGTCGGGATGTCCTGCTTGATCGCTCCTTCCTGGAGAAGTCCCGCGAAGGTATGCGCTGCCTTCACCAGCTTCTCATCTGTCGGATCAGTACCGACAATGATACGGCTCGGATAAAGGTTATCATAGAGCGCCTTGCTTTCACGCAGAAATTCCGGGCTAAAGATGATATTCTTCGTACCAAACTTCTCACGGACGCTCTTCGTATAGCCGACGGGAATCGTCGACTTGATGACCATGATAGCATCCGGATTGTACTGCATCACCAGCTGAATGACCGCTTCGACAGAGCTGGTGTCAAAGAAATTCTTTCTCGAATCATAATTGGTCGGCGTCGCAATAATGACGAAGTCCGCGTCCTTGTACGCCGCCTCCGCATCCATCGTTGCCGTCAGATCCAGAGCCTTCTCTGCCAAGTACTTCTCGATATAGTCATCCTGGATCGGCGACTTTCTATGATTCACCATGTCCACCTTTTCTGGGATGATATCCACTGCCATCACATGATTGTGCTGCGCAAGAAGCGTCGCCAAAGACAGACCCACATATCCTGTACCAGCTACTGCAATATTCATTGATCTCGATCTCCTATATAAAGCTAATGATTCCTTATTTGACATAGTATGCCTTATACCACTCAGCAAACTTTCTAAGACCATCTCTGAGCGAAGTCATCGGGCAATAGCCGAAATCCCTCGAAAGCGCCTCCGTATCCGCATACGTCACTGGCACATCTCCCGGCTGCATAGGAACCAATTTCTTATGCGCCTCAAAATCATAGTCTATCGGAAGCACACCGGCACGCACCAACTCCTGCTGCAGGATATCCACGAAATCCAAGAGATTCACCGGATGACCGCCGCCAATGTTATACACTGCATACGGCGGGATCGGGAGCCCGTCTGCCCCGGTCTTTTTCTCCGGCGCTCCCTTCATCACACGGACAACACCTTCGACGATGTCATCCACATAGGTAAAGTCCCGCTTGCAGTTTCCGTAGTTGAAAATCTTGATGGTTTCGCCGTTCACCAATTTGTTGGTGAAGCCGAAATATGCCATGTCCGGACGGCCAGCAGGGCCATACACCGTAAAGAAGCGAAGACCCGTACAGGGGATGTTGTACAACTTCGCATAGCAATGAGCCAGAAGCTCATTCGACTTCTTCGTCGCCGCATAGAGAGATACGGGATGATCTACTTTATCCTCCGTGCTGAAAGGCACCTTCGTATTCCCACCATAGACAGAAGACGAGGACGCATAGACCAGATGCTCCACACCCGGTGCGCCATTATCATACGAATGGCGGCATGCCTCCAAGATGTTATAAAATCCGATAAGATTCGACTCGACATAGACATCCGGATTCGTGATCGAATACCGCACCCCTGCCTGCGCCGCCAGATTTACCACGATCGACGGCTTGTACCTGGCAAAGACCTCTCCCATCAGTGCCTTATCCGCAATATTCCCGTGAATGAATACCCACTGACTGGACGATAGCCAAGCGACCTTCTCCAATTCCTGCAGGCGATACTCTTTCAGGGAAACATCGTAATAGTCATTCATATTATCGATACCGATGACCGTCCCCTGTAAATCCATCGAAAGCAACTGCCTTACCAGATTTGCGCCAATAAAACCAGCTGCACCCGTCACGAAAATTGTCTTTTTACTGAGCTGAATATTCCGCTTCATTCAAGGCCTCCTTGCTAGTATGTTTTACATCATTTATACTAGTATAAATGATATGCTGAAACTATGAAAGGATGAAGTTTTTATGTCAAATATACTTGACAACGCCATAACACAAACACTGCACTTCGGAAAGCCGACCACGAAAGATGCTTTCCACATCGCTCTTACAGGCACACCCGACTATATCCCACACATGGGGATCGTAGCCCTCACTGTGCATGAGCACAATAAAGACCTTCCCATCTGCTATCATTTCTTTATCAATCATCTTCCCGAAGAAGAAAAGGCGAATCTTCAAAAGGCAGCGGCTTCCATGGACAGCCCTCTAGAAGTTCATCTGATCGACGACAGCTGCTTCAAGCCACTCCTTCTCTCTGATGGGGTAGCTGCTTTCTTCTACCGCTTTCTCGTCGCACCGACCATCGCATCAGTTGCTGACCGCGTCCTGTACCTGGATGGGGATATGCTCTGCCGCGGTTCCCTGAAGTATCTGTCAGAACTGGACTTTCAAGGAAATGCTGTCGCCGTCGTATCTGATCGCGGAGAACAAGCCAATGCAAAGCGCATGCACACCGCCCGTTATTTCAATGCCGGCATGATGCTCATCAATACACGTCTCTGGATGAAAGAAAACCTCTTCGACGACATCGTCCGCCGTGCGGAAGAAAACGTCAAGCGTGTAGGCAATCGCCTCTCTCACCACGATCAGGACATCCATAACGAAATGCTTGACGGTAAAAGCCTCTATATCGACAAGAAATACAACTACCTCTACAATCTGGATCGGCACTCCCTGTTTGCCAAGCAGCCCGTCAATGGAGACTACAAAGATAAAGTCATCATTCACTTCGCCGGCCATGCCAAGCCGTGGCACGACTGGGTACAGAACTGGGACGTCGTCAAAGAATACGCTGCCATTCAAAGAAAAACACCCTGGAATGATGTTCCCCTTGTTCCCCCAAAAGGGACGAAAAACCTCCATCAGGCTGCCCGAAGTGCCCGTATGTATGGAAACTACGGAGAAATGCTGATGTGGTATCTGAAATATCTCAGTGCTAAACTGTAGTCCACAATGCCTCGCCCCGTTTGAAAGGTAAAGCCGCCTACTGACACCCACAATAAACGCCCGAAAGGATCAGCCTATCCCCTCGGGCGTTTTACTATGCCTGTTGATGACCCTTCGCAGGCATCATCCGCCATGTCGATCTCCCTCAACCAGCACAAGATGCCCCTCATACCGCTCATCGCTTATCATTCCCAGCGCCCACTCGCCGGCACGAACAGCATCGCCTGCAGAGATGGCATCTATCGGCGTATAAGACTTGTCACGGATCGTATGATTCACATGATCCTGCATGCGCGGCATATCCGTTGTCGCCAGAGCGCACGACTTCTCACCCAGCGGATGATGAAGCTTTGCATTGCTCGGCCCAAACATCGCGATCACCGGCACCTTGCGGCTATCGAACACGTACATCGGTCCGCTGTCATTCGTAAAAGCGACTGCGCACCAAGAAGCTGCCGCGATGAATTCCCCCATAGAAAGCTTCCCAGCCGCCACGATGGTCTCATCTCTGCGTTTCATATGTGCTAAAGCCTTCTCTATGAGCGGCATCTCGCTGGGGACGCCAAAGAAAACAGGGCGATAGCCAAGGCCAGCGAAGTGGTCCGCCACTTCTCCATATTTCTCTGCAGGCCAGTTCTTCTCCGCGGTCGAGCTTCCCACAGAAAATCCCGCCAGTCTATCCCCCGGCTTTACCCCCTCTGCAGCAAAAAAAGCCTTTGCCCCCTCTTCCCATGCAGGGCAGGTATACATCTGCATCCCATGGTGGGCCAAGTTTGACACGCCCAAGTGCTCTAGCACCTTGACATACTTTTCTGCCGCATGACAGTCACGCCGCTCCACCAGTATTTCATCATCAATAAAAAACCGCCCCAGTGGATTTCCCGTCTCCCCGACCCACACCTTCGCCTTCATCGCCTTCGCCATGAGGAAAGTACGCGTCGTCCCGTGAAGCACCATGAGAATGTCCGGATGCGTCTTCCCGATTTCTTTCCCTAGTTTCCAAGTAGCAGGAAGCCCCATCTTTTTACGATCCACAGGAATGATCGTATCGATGCATGGATTATATCGGACAGCCTCTTGAAATCTAGCATCGATGACAAGCGTGATCTTAGAGCCAACAGCTTCGCGGCGAAGGATCTCAAGAAATGGCGAAAGAGAAACCATGTCTCCAAAGTAGAGCATGTAGATAATGACGATATTTTTATCCTTCAAATTCATTGTCGATCACTACCCCTCACCTGTTTTCCCTTTACTAAGAAAAAAGTATTTTTATACTACTTTGAAAAACTTTTTATTTATGCGAAGAAACGACCTCTATCATTAATTTTTCCCATTGATCCCATATTTCTTTCGCAGCGTATTTTGTCATATCCTGCTGTGCTTGTTTTCCAAATGCCAACCTTTTCTCTCGATTTGTCATTAAATATTCTAATCCTTCCGACAATGCTTTCACCCCATCCTTCACCAGTAATCCATTCCTTCCACTCTGAATCAATTCATTGACTGCAGGGCAAGATTGAAAGGCAATAACCGCCAATCCGGCGCTCATTGCTTCCGTCATTGCCAAGCCGAATCCTTCAAAAGCACTTGGAAAGGCAAAAATATCAGCTTTTTTATATATATCAATTACATTTTTCGCATTCCCTCGCAAAAATACTTGCGATTCAAGATGATACTTTATAATAAGCGATGTCAAGTACATTGTATATTGATTGCTATTTTGCTCTTCCCCCCATAATTCCACCTTCCACTGGGGATACTTACGAGCGATTTTCGCAAAAGATTCAATTAATAAATGCTGTCTCTTTTGTCCCCTAGACAATCTTGCTATATCAATAATCTTATTACAACCATCTCGCTTTTCCATAGATGAGACATGATACTGAGGCACAATATTGGGGATATGAATTAAATTTATTCCCGGTAACGCACGACTAAATACCTCCATATCATGTGGCATCAGTACCTGTACTACATCACTATTTCTTAAGCTCTTTTTGTCAAAAGCAGAAGCGTCCGATAAAATATTTTCCGCATTAAAATGACTCATCGCGATGACTGGATATCGATTGGTGGAATCTGCCCATTTAATGGCTGAAGTAGTTTTTGCATCCAATGTAACAACCACATCAGGCTGAAAATCTTCCAATAATCGCTGAACGCCTAGTTTTAAATAGGCCACCTCGCATTTCCTTATATAATCTAACATGAAGGATTTACCTATTAATCGCCAAACCTCCCTTTTGATTTTGAAAGATGTAGTTTTATGGCTTTCCCATTTTCCTCCGGGTAAATAGTGTGCAATATTGACAACTCCTACGCAAGGATCGATAGGCGTATATACTTTGCCATCCCGTTCTGTACAATAAGCTAAATCCACAGAATGCCCACGTCGCACCATCTCATTAGCAAATCGAATAGAGACCTTTTCCATTCCACCATTACGCCCCAAGAATTGAGAAATCCATGCAATCAAAATTCGCATAATTTGCTCCTCTCATGATCTCTCATAATATTATCAAACATAATATCATCAAAACTCCTAACAAATTTCCTTCTCATACCTTTTTGCTTTTTCCTCCTGTACCGAAGACAGTCACGGCGTCGTTTCCACTGGATAGCGAGGCTGGTACGCACGCATGTGATCCCTGTTCTCACTCTCCCCAATCACCACCAGCACCGTTCCCGGCGCCTTCTGCGGCAAAAGGACGGCTCTACTATCTAGGTGAAACGCCATCGCATGCTCTGCATGTACCCGCTCTGCGACTTTGACACTATTTATATATCCTTTCGCCACTCGATACTCATAGAAAGGAAAACCCTCCTTCAGCTGACCGCTCGCCTGTATGAGCAAGATCACCATGAGCCCCAGAAGCAAAGGCGTCTTCCACCGCGGCCACGCGGGAACATCCCCCCTCATGCCATACCAAGCCAGCGCAACGCATCCTGCCCAGTACACCAGGACCCCAAGATCACCGCTGCGATCCTCCCCATGCCGGCATACTGCAAAAGAAAACCTTCCGCCTCTTTCCAGCTGGTCTGCACCACAGGAAGCATGTCACCCGCCGCAAAGGCGATGTGATAAATCCCGTAATACCCCGCATGCACAAAAGCGATCAGCGAAAGAACGCCCGTCGCCGCGCCATACACTGCGACAACCAGCCACTTCCCCATTGGAAAATGCCTCCCCAGCGCCAAAAGAAAAGCCGCCGCTATACTGAGGAAAAGAGACGACTTATAATAAGACGCCATATCCCCAAAATTCACCGTCCACTCTTTGGCGGAAAGCATCAGAATCACCGGAAATACGAGCATCCATACCAAGAACAGCACATAAGACCCATACCAGATCCTCTGCCTCAGATCCTCCCGCAGCATCCCCTGCGCGAGCACCCGCCGCAAAGCCGATCAGTAAATCCCGGATCACATGCCAGGACGTAAATCCCGCCACGCCCCATACCCGTAAAAAGCACACCACCAGTGCGATATAGAATTCAATCTTATTGCCTTTCCTTCTTGATTAAACGATCCCAAGCATCCCAAATCTTATCCGGCGCATATTGCCGCATCGATTCTTTGGCACTTGCTCCCATCCGCACTCGCTTCTCTCGATTTGCCATTAATTCCTCACAAGGCTAAAAACGCATTACGTATACATATATCTATCGAAAAAGCCTTGATATAATCCCGCTTCCACAATGTATATGCCACATATAACGCAAAAGCTATCATCGCAGCAGATATACCCGCCTTGTAAAGGCAATCTACTGTCGCCTCCCACGTAATTCTGGCTGCAACCACCACGGCAAAAATGCTTGTTATTTTATTGTCACTCACTTTATTTTCCTTTTCCCTGCCTTTTTTTCTGCTGATATGCAACAACCGCTCTCTGTATCTTTCCTAATAAGCAATTCAGTTTTTGCGGCCCGTATAAAATCAGGATCCTGCTACATTGCAAGCGGAATGGCAACGAACCCTCTCGTGAGAAAAGATACGTTCGAATTTCATGTTGTATCTTTGAAGAAAGTATACTTGTCCCACTATTTAGGAAGAGGGAACGAACTGCACTATGGACAGCTTGGCATCTGCAAATAACTTCAAGGTCCGGATAGTATTCCTGCGCCATCGCCTCATGTTCTTTCCAAGCTAAATATTTCCCGTATCTTACCCGAATATATGAACTCAGATTAGCTGAATTCATAATACTGCCACTATTTTGGTAATAGTAATACAGCAAATCCGTAACAAGCATAATTCTTTCAGCCTTCAGGAAGATCCGCGGCAGAACGAACATGTCCTCCATCGTTTGACCTAGTGGAAATTCTACTCCATCCCATAAGCATCGTAAGAAAAGTTTTCCCCAAACAAAATTCGGAATCTTATTCGATAAAATATCCTTCCTGATCTTATCTGCATCCTCAGAAAGCTTCCAATCAACTGCGCTCTGTGCTTTCCCATCACTCGTCACATGATAGTGTCCGTGCATGACGATCTCTGCCTTTTCTTGCAAAGCATATCGCAAGAGAACAGTAAGGGTTTCTGGTGCTATATAGTCATCCGAGTCCACAAAATAAAGGTACTTCCCATGGCAGTTTTTCATTCCATGATTTCTAGCTGTTGAAACCCCCTTGTTCTTTTGATGTATCACCAAAATCCGAGCATCCCTTCGTGCATAAGCATCACACATATCTCCGCATTGATCAGGCGAACCATCATCAACCAGAATCAACTCCCAATTTGTATAGGTTTGGTGCAGTACGCTTTCTATGCATCGCGACAAAAACATTTCCACCTTGTACACAGGAACAACTATAGAGATGAGAGGCGCCTTGTCATCAATTAGAACGTTTCCCATAAACTAACCTCCCACTTACGATACCAAGAATGTCTTTTATATATTTTACTTCGTTTCAGAAACTACATGCAGTAGTAAATCTTCCCATCGATCTATAATTCTATATTCGCGAAATTCTTCCATACGCAATCTTCCCGCTTTGCCCATTTTTCCACGTAGTTCAATACTTTCCATCAATTTTTGTAAAGCAGTCGAATAATCCTCTGCACTTGATGAAGTAAGAAATCCAGTTTCCCCATCCAAAATAAGCTCATTGATACCAGAGCAAGACTTCAAACCGACGCACGGAAGACCTGCCGCCATTGCCTCGGTCAAAGCAATTCCCCAAGACTCCAATGTACTTGTCGTTGCAAAAATATCGCTTTTCGCATATACGTCAGCAATATTTCGTGTAGAACCTCTAAGATAAACACGCCTATCTAGCTGTTTTTCCTCAATAAGTTTTTTTACAGACTTGCCATAGTTAGAATCTTCACCCCCCCGAAAATTTCAACATTCCAATCAGGAAACTGATTGGAAACCTTTGAAAAAGCCTCCACAAGGAGCTCTTGATTCTTCCTATGAGAAACACTCCCGACGCAAGAAATAATTATTGTTTTTTCGCTTTTCCAGGAAATGCTTGTTTTTTCGCTTCTTCCATTATGTTGCCAATCACATAGACGGGGACATCTGGAAAGTACTTTTTAGTAACTGGCACAAAAGAATATAACAGGACTTGTATAAATTTACATTTTCCCATTGCTTGAATTTCTTCTCTCGAGAGCAATGGCATAGAGATATTACAATCGTCATGATCCATAAGTACAACTGGCACCTGACATCTTCCACCAACAATAACATACTTTGCTGACAGTGGTGAACAAGCTACAACCACATCTGGCGAATACTTTGACAAGCACTCTGAAATACGACGCCCATACTGTTTTTCTTTGTATACAGCATTAACATGCTTCGGACCTTTTAAGCCAAAAGGTCTAAGGATTTCTCGATAAATCCGATGAAAAACAGGCAATTTTTGCGAAATCACCTGTCTATGATTTTAAAAAGAATATTCTCCGTTACAACTTGCCTATCCAATAAAAAATATGGGTTGCCTTCCTCTTGATCCAAATAAAGTATAGTTACAGAATGCCCTCGTCGAGCCAATTCATTCGCAAACCCGACAGTGGCTTTCTCTACGCCACCGCTACACCCAGTGAGTGCCAAAATGGGCAATTAAAATATTCATAAAACACCTCCTTTGCTATACTTGGTGCACAACAATCTACATAATAACTCTTCCCACTGCCCCCACACCTTCTCTGCATGATACTTCTCCGCCATGCTGCTCGCTGCTTCCCCATAGGCTCGGCGAAGCGTGCGATCGTCCATTAGGCATCCCAGCGCCTGCGACAAAGGGGCCACCCCGTCTTCGCAAAGGAGCCCATTCTCCCCCGATACGATGATCTCATTCACCGCAGGACAGCTTCGATAGCCGACCGCCGGGATGCCACAGCTCAGGGCTTCACTCAATGCCAAAGGAAACCCTTCGTGATGGCTGGGAAATGCAAAGATGTCTGTCTCTTTCCAGACGGCATCCATGTCTTTTGTCGTCCCGCAAAGGAAGACCTGCTTTCCAAGACCGTACTTTTTTATTTTAGATCTCAGCGAAGCGACATAGGGCTTATCATAGGTATCTCCCCAGAGCTTCACCTGCCAATCCGGATGGTCTTTGGATAGCCTTGCGAAGGCTTCGATCAGGAGATGCTGACGCTTGGTGCGGCCGGTGAGGCGGCCAACGCAGGTGATGGTGTACTTGTCCTTCTTTGCGAGATGATCTGCCGTGACGTGCGGCGCGTTCACCGCATTCGGTATCGCGATGAAGTGGTCATAGTGCAGGTATTTTTTCGCTTTGGAAATAAAAGAAGGGAGCAGCACCTGAATGGCGGCGCTTTTTTCTAAGGCCTTCCTTTCCTCTGCCGGCGAGCCGCGGAAGATCTCATCCGGATCATTGTGCAGCATGGAGATCACGGGGATCTTCGTCCCCACGCCATCCAAAAGCAACCGTCCGGTGGGTTCACGGAAGGAGACGATCACGTCCGGCTTTTCTTTTTCGAGAAGCCGCGACAGCTGTGCTTTCGCCTGATAGAGCAGGCGGTAATTCTGATCTCGGGCTGCCGCTCTCGAGAAGGGGCGGATGACTTCGCGGAGCGCTTTCGTAAGTCCGCTCGGTTTTACTGCTTTCTCTCCCGGCAGGTGGTAGAGGTTCAGGAGCTTCACGCTCTTGGGCACGGTAAAGAAGGGCTCTCCTTCCCTTTTCTCGTCGGCAAAGACGGCGATGACGTCATAGCTTCTTTCGGAAAGGACGCTCGCCATCTTAGCAAAGACGTTCTCGATGCCGCCGCTGTAGCCAATGAATTTATGAAAATCTGCCAGCATGACTTTCATGGATTTTTCTCCCTGCATAGTAATAGTATTTCAACTGGAATTCAACCATCCAGGAAACCACTGATTCAATCGCAGAATCTGATTTAGCATGTATTTTCATGCAATGCTTCGTCATAACCCTCCTTAAATAGCTCGCTATTCACGCCAGATCATTCCAGGAGTTGCCTGAAATCGTAAGAATAAAATCAGACAACGATTGAATCAGTGTTTTCCTAGAAAGCATCTCCTAAATCATTGAGACGAATGATCTGGAAGACAACCGACTTCTGCCATCAGTTTCTTATCCTGTGTCTTGACTCGTCTCTCCAACTTTTTAATATCTTCTGCCGGCGGTAACTCTTCGGGGCGTATTCCTCTTTGACCAAGCATCTCTCTTACAGACTGATTATTTTGTACATGTTCTCTTGTAATACGTGATTCACCCATCAAATCCTTGGTTTCCACATTGTAATTTGTCATTTCAGTTGCCAAGTTCTTGGCCGCAATAGTCAAGGTGGGTAGAAAATCAGCTAAAGGTCTTCGCTCGTTAATTCCCAATTTTTCTTTCATCAGCTTAGTAGTATGCCCGCCAAACAACGCTTCATCTCCTTTTGAGCGGATTCTTGCAAACCCAGAATCATCCACTCCACGTTCATAGATATTTTTTGATAAGCGTTTTTCTGATTCTCGTAATTTTTCTCTGGCCTCTGTTCTTTCTATATAAGAAATTCGTTCTTCAATTAACTCTTGTTTTCTTGTTTGTACCGCAAAATACCCTTGTGCAAAAGCAATTTGTTCTTTTTGGGGATCGCCATTCTGTGCGATCAGATAACAAGCATATCTTGTCAGCATATAATCTTTAACATTCCTTTGCGCCCCGCTGCCAAGTCGAACCATTTTCGTGACCTCACGAAAATGGTTAACAATAGGAATGCCGGCCGTGTAACAGCTATCAACAGCTCGCTGAATCACTTTATCAAAGTTTTCCCAGCGTTCATACCCTAACAGCGGCATCAAATCGCGAGCATACCAGAATTCTATCTGATTCTCATCATCACACTGTATAACGTTATCAAAAGCAGCCTTAATTTTCGCTATAAATTTAGAATCCATAATATTCCCTTTCTAACGAATGATGTCCCAAATCGGCTTCACTGCTTTCTCCCCCGGCAGATGATACAGGTTCAGGAGCTTCACGCTCTCGGACACGGTGAAGAAGGACTCTCCTTCTCTTTTCTCGTCGGCAAAGACGGCGATGACGTCGTAGCCTCTTTCAGAAAGGGCGCTCACCATCTTAGCGAAGACGTTCTCGATGCCACCGCTGTAGCCTATGAATTTATTAAAATCTGCCAGCATGACTTTCACGTCTCATTCCTCCGCGAAATGCTTTGGTACAAAATTATGATCCAGTTCGGCCCCACTAAGCACATGGACCTCTTTAAAATACACATTTTTGAACTGTCCTTGCAGCCCGAATATGTCCGCCGGACGCTTTGCGAGATTTCCCACAGCATTCATAATCCCGGTGAGAGCCTGCTGGTTCTTCTCCGGCTCATACACAAGCACATATGTCATATGCTGGCGGGAAAAAGAAATCGTCGTTTTGCATATGTCACAAAAGATCAAGAGACTCTCGTAGATTTTCCTCTTGACTTCCGACATTTTCTTTCTATCTCTCAGGCTACCGCTTTTAAATTCCATGAAGTAGTATTCACCACTCTGTTCCAGCAGCGCATCATTGGACGCTGGGATCTTGCTCAGATGGAACTCGCGAACATAGTCATGAACCACATGATCAAAATGAATGGCCTTCACTTGCGACTCGGTCATGTAAGAAATTTCACCTGATTCCGGTTCACTCTTCGATGTTTCTTTCAGCGTCGTTCCATATCTCTTCAGCCATTCAGGCATTACGACCTGTTCAATCTCCATAGAGCATCCTCTGTAAGTCCTCAAATGGTTTCAACATCATCTGATAAATCTTTTCTGTATCGCCTGTTACGTTGCAGAAAGAAACCTCATTATTTTTATTTTCTGCCAAGTAGTACCGGCACTGTTCTTCCATACCGTACTTCGCAGAGTAAACTTCCAGTGCATGCAGGAAATAAGGGCTATGCGTAGTCAAAAGAACCGTCAAGTGAAATGCCTGTTGCAGGAGAACAACAATTTCCGCATAAAGAATCTGCCACTCCGGGTGCAAATGAACTTCCGGCTCGTCTAAAACAAGAAGATCTTTTTCCTTAAGTGCCTGGTTTTCTATAAGAAGTTTCAAGATCATGAAAGCTTTCAGCCCTGTAGAGAGATTTTCCAGCTTAATTGGTTTCGTATACGTTATATTTTTGAGCGATAATTTATCTCCTTGTCTCGTTGTTTCGCCAGCAATGACATCATGCATCCTCGCCAGCACTTTTTCTAGCCTTTCCTGCGCTATGACCGTCTGAAGTAATTCCGGAGACTGACGTTCCAGACCTCGCAATAATTTTTTCTCCATCGGGGTCTCACGGGACAGTTCATATCGACGAATAATTCCTGCACTCAAACCAAAAGCTATATGATCTACCACAAATGGATTATCTATGTACATGATGTTGCTTGTAATATCAATTCCCAGCTCCGCTTTTGTACAGTCATTCTGCAAGAAGCACAGAGAAATAGACCTTTGTTTGAGTCTTAGGTCAACTTCTGCTTCACGGTCTGGATATAGCAAGGAATTCATCTGTCCATGAAAAATATCACCGAAAGACTGCTTTAAGACTTGCTTTTTATAAGACGCCCGGTTCACTTGGAGTGCTTCTTTCATTCTGCGATGCACATTCCATAAAAACGCCTGTTTTTCTTCAACAGCAAGAGGTATAGCCAAATCATAGAACAAACTGAATACTTCTTTAGCCTTCCAAGAAAGTGGATCGCCTCCCTGCTTTATGTATTCGGCAAAGTATTTCGGAGCCGTCACAATGAGGAATACCTTTTTTCCCGTATCTTTTCCAGATAGCAATTCCCGTGTTTCTTCTTCTATAATCCGTTTTAATAAATGTTCCTTTTCTTCATCGATGCGTGTATCAATATGATGCAGGGAATCAAAGAGTGCAAAAAGAATCTTTCCCACAGTGCTTTTGCCTGTATTGTTATTCCCAGCAATAACCGTCAACCCATGAAATCCTATTTGGGCCTCATGAATTTTGGCGAAATCTTTGATGAGAAGTTCCATAACTCCGTTCCTCTCTATCTAATCTACTTTTCTTTATCATTTCCAACAAATTTGAAGATCAGCGCACTCATTTCCCCCAAATGTCCCGTATCATCCGATACACCTTCTCCATCGGGAGGCTTGCCATCTTACATTCTTTCGTCCCCGGATGCTCTGCCAGAAGGACGTGGCTGTTGTCATTCCCATAGGGGCCGCTTCTGTCCGGAAGTGTCGGCCCGAAGAGGGCAATGATGGGAGTGTGGACGGCGTTTGCGATGTGGAGTGGACCGGTATCGCTGGATATGTGGAGCGCCGCCATTTTTTCCAGAGCGGCGAGTTCCAAGAGGTTCGTCTGTCCCATAAGGTTCACGGTATACGGGGAGGAAGAGATTTTCCGGATGGCTTCGCCCATGGGCATCTCGCCTTTTGAACCCGCAATGACGGTGGTGATCTTATCTTCAGCGAGTTTCCTTGCAAGCTCGCCCCAGTACTCGATGGGCCATTTCTTATGGTCGCCCCGTGTCCCGGGGACGAGAAGGACGTAGCTTCCTTTGACGCCGTTTGTCCGAAGAATCGTAGTGACGGTTTCCATTTCTTTTGTCAGATCAGGAAGGGGAAATTCGATCTTGTCTGCGGGGCAGCCCAGATAGCGCATGACGTCTAAGAGCTGCTCGATGATGTGTCCGTGCTTATGGGAGCCGGAGATCGGTTTGCTGAAAAGGAAGCTGCCTTCACGTGCATCATGATAGCCGATCTTTTTCTTGCCGCCGGAGAGGAAGGAGATGAGTCCGCTCTTGGCGATCATCTGCAGGTCGATGACGAGATCGAAGTGATGCGCATGCAGGTCTTTGCGGATCTCTCTCCAGTAGGAGAGCTGATTGATGCGCTTCCGGTCGACGAGGTAGACTTCATCGATCCACTGCTTGCCGGGAAGGATCCCCGCAAAGGCAGGATGTACGGCCCAGGTGATCCTCGCATCGGGATAGGCCTTGCGCAGGGCGTAGAGGGAGGGGAGCGCGTGGATGATGTCCCCCAAAGAGCTCATTTTTATGATCAGGATATTTTTATACGTCTTTGGCATGATGGATGTCCTTGGATCCGGCTCAGCTCGCCGTATCTTGGGCGCTTTGGCGGATCGGAATGATAAAATATATGTTTATTTTATCACATTTCAGCAGCTGCTTCGATGAAAATTCCACTAAAAAGGACGCGGATGTATTCCGCGTCCTTTTGCCATGAGAGTAGGTCGTTTAAGGAAACACTGATGAAATCTGATCCTGCGAGGGAATCAGTGTTTCCCTAGGTCCATGGAACCCATTGCCTCTATTTTTCTTTTTCAAGTGCTTTCAAAAGCTCTTCGCGGCTGACGGCATAGGTGCCGAGCTTGGCGACTACGACACCGGCAGCGAGATTTGCAAGGTAAGCACTGGCCACAGGTGCGATACCACCGGCGATACCCATGGCGAAGACGGCGATGACGGTATCCCCTGCGCCGGAGACGTCGAAGACTTCCTGCGCTTTGGTGGGGATGTGCTCGATTTCTTCCTCTCTGACAAGGGAGAGACCGGCTTCGGAGCGGGTGACGATGATGCTGCCGAGGTGGAATTTCTTCATCACAGCGCGGGCTGCTTGTTCAACGGGCGCGTCTTCATTGCGGATAGGATCGGTGAGAACGGCGTTGATTTCCTTGAGGTTCGGCGTGATATAGTCCGCACCGGCGTACTTCATCCAGTTCGTCCCTTTCGGGTCGACGATGACCGGCACGTGGTGCGCCTTACAGGCAGCGATGATTTTCTGGCAGTTTTCTTCGGTGCATGCCCCTTTGCCGTAGTCGGAAATGATGAGACAGTCCAGCCCCTCATCCAGCTTCTTGTAGATGCCGGCAAGGAAATGCTCTGCCTCTTTTCCCGTCACAGCGGCGGACTCTTCAAAGTCGAGACGCAGCATCTGCTGATGACCGCCGATCACGCGCAGCTTCGTCGTGGTCGGACGATCGGTCGGAATAAGGCCGGCTCCATCGATCCCTCTGGCGCGCAGTTTTTCAAGCAGGCTCTTTCCGTGATAGTCCTTTCCCACAAAGCCTGCAATGCTGACCTGACAGGCAAGGCGCGTCAGATTGTGCGCCACGTTTGCTGCGCCTCCCAGCGTTTCCATTTCCGATCGCACGTGTGCGATCGGAACGGGGGCTTCCGGGGAAATGCGGGTCACTTCGCTGTAGTAGTATTTATCGAGCATCACGTCACCTGCGACAAGGATCCGGCACTGGGATGTGCGCGTGGCGACAAAGCTATAAAGTTCCTTCTTATCCATAAGTTCCTCAAATTCCATCATATAACCGAGCTGCCCTTAAAATGATAGGGCATAAATGCCATATCTGCTGCAGGGACTCTCTATTGGCTTTATTTTATCACATTTGAAGGTTCCCTTCGATGAGAATACACGGAAAAGTAAGTGTCAAGTTTTCCTCGGTAATTCATTTGACTATC
>ULQU01047796.1_pt1 | contig 26729 bp, 11 predicted proteins | sample 1954841 | NCBI WGS metagenome assembly ULQU01 (sample SAMEA4835664, study PRJEB28245) | human gut metagenome | biome: gut microbiome; material: fecal sample | place: Denmark | collected 2008
CCAACTCGCGCACGCGCTTGCGCAGGGCCGCGTTCTCATCCTTGTAATCTTCCTTGCTGCGTCTTGCCATGTCGTCGTATTCTTCTTCCGACGGCAAAGATAAGGTTTTCTCACCATACTTTGACTGCCATGACGACAATAACGTCGGATTACACAGGCCGTACTTCTTTGCACACTTGCGCTTGCTCATGCCTGACGAGTAATAGTCACGAAGGACGCTCAATTTGAACTCCTCGCTGTACTTTGTTGGACTCTTTCGCATTGTTCTACACATTTTTTATTGTTCATAAATGTGTCAACTTTTGCCAGGACAAGACATATTGTTAAACAGCTGACCACCAGACAATTACAGAGATATCTGTTTACGCAGTACATCTGACTCCTTAATATTTACCCACAAATGACATGAATAACATCGACAGAACCCTGTTTTTGAAAGTAAAACACACAGAAAGTCAGACTAAATATAAAAATTTTAATTAAAAACAGCGACAAAAAAGTAGTTTATTGTAAATAAAATATTATCTTTGCAAAAAACAAATCAATGTTTTTTTATTATTAACTTAATAAAATTAATGCGTATGAAAAGTATTACAAGATGTATTGCTTTGTTGTCATTGGCATTTGCCACTGTGTCCGCAACAACGGTCACGGCACAAGAAAACAAAGTAAAGAGTCCCATTTTACAAAAATTAACGGGTGGGGGTAAACCTGTAGCCTTTGCCGCTCCACGGTCGGCAAAACCACTTGTTCCGGTGTTCGGAGCTGACAAATTCCGTGATGCACGATACATTGCGCCTCGAAATGAGTCCATAGACCCGTCGGTCACAATCGGTCCGGCTACAAGTTGGGGCGTCATCAACGGTCCGGACAATTCTGAATGGTTGTTCAAGCAGTCGAACACCATTGAGGGATTTTCGAGCATCAGGACATCGGAGATAACGATTTACAATAATGATTATCAAGAGGTTGGCACGTTTACAATCAACATTCCCGCGGAAAGAAAAGTGAACGACATACAGGTGTTCGGTACGGTTACCAACAGGTTTTTCGATCTTGACGCCAACACATATGAGCTTACGGTATATCTCCATGAGATAGGAGCAGACTACTCACAAATAGGAACGATTGATGTATATTCGATAACTGACGGTACGCTCGTAACGTCATATTCAGTCTCAAACGCCCTTTACTACAGCACTACAGAGAATTTCACCACCTACCAGCGTTACATTTTCGTCAATGAAGAACTACAAGACGACGGTTACTATCTCAACGCAAGCGTGTACGCCCCGGTATCTTACGCCTCAGACAAACCCGTGCTTGAGCATACGTTCATGATTCCGTCTGACAATCTTCAATACAGTGACGGTCCTTACCTTAATTATTACAACATCGACGGCGAGCCTTACTTCGTTGTTTCGCAATACGAGAAGCCTTACGTATCGGACTACGACGAAAACTGGAACCCTATCGCCACCGAAGACAACAATTACCTCATAACCGTATATGACAGGAACTTCGACCAGGTAAGCCAGCTGAAGCTGCCCGTTGAACAGCAGGACGGTGCACTGTACACATTCTACACGTTCGGCTTCTTCTCGTATAACGACCTTTGCCGTGGCGACTACACCGGCGACGACCAGTTCAATTTCATCGTTACACGTTACGATTACACGGTAGGCAACGATGAAGACTACAAATACGACATTCTTGTTTATGACGAATCGGCCAATCTCGTCAACACCATCGGTTCTGACCTTACCACATGGATGCAGCTCAGCGACATCGAGGGTCAGCCCAGGCAGTACGCACTCGTTCATATCGACGAAGCAAGCGAGTCAATACAAATGGTCAACGTGCCGAGTTGTGAAACAGTAGTCACATTCCCAGGCGAACTCAACGGTGACCTGCTGTCAACCAATCTCGACCGCTATCCGAAGGGTGACAGCTATCAGTATGTCATTGCTCTCGGCAACGGATACGATGACGGCAACGGCAATACGATTACGAAGATTGGCTGGTATAACCCCGATCTCACGCTTGACCACTTCGCAAACATCAATCTTGGCAGCAACGGAATCTTCGCCCGGCACTATTTCGTTACAGGTTCACTCAACCCCTATCTGTTCAACACTGACGACCAGCATGAATACATACTGATAGGAACATTTGAGAATGCTGCCGGCTCCAACGACAACATACTCTGCATAGCTAACGACAATGGCGAACTGAAATACCAGTTTGCTGGCGACGACACTAAGGGTGCCTACAATTTCGGTTATCTGAGCGGGGCTACAACTGACAATCCGAAACTGCTTGTAGGATTCATGAACGACGAGAGCGAGTTCACGCTTGATGCATACAACCTGCCGTTTAGCATGTTTGCCGGCGGAAGTGGCCAAGAAGATGACCCGTATATCATCGAAACCCCAGGCGACCTTAACCAAATGCGTAAATCACCTTCGGCATATTACGCACTGGCCAACGACCTCGATATGAGTAAATTCTACGGAAAATTCAAGCCGGTAGACGCTTTTAGCGGAGGATTTGACGGCCGTGGCAACTCTATTGACAATCTTGTCATTGACGGAAGCCAGTCAAGCACCGGTATGTTCGGAAACGCTACGGAATGCGGCGAAATAAAGAACGTAACGTTCAACAGTCCCGTAATAGATGTAGAGTCAAACAGTTTCTATGCAGGAATTGTAGCCGGTATGCTGTCGGGTGAAGCTGCTGCGATAAGCAACGTACAAGTAAACAACGCCTTGATCACAGGCGACGAGACATACTCAGGCTACATTGGCGGCCTCGTGGGTCAAATAACCAGCAATTCTTCAGTGTCGCTGTGTAAAGTCAATAATATTACTATAAACGCTCCCGAAGCAAAAGGCGTAGGCGGCCTTGCTGGTGATTCGCGTACAGGCACGTCGTTTACTGCTTCGTCTGCAAGCGGAAGCATAACCGCAGCCAGCAATATTGGAGGTATCGTCGGATCTGCCGGTAACGACGTTACGGTAACCAACTGCCATGCTGACATGACCCTTAAGGGCAAAAACACGATAGGTGGTATTGCAGGTGAATCGTCAAGAGGCCTGATAAGCAATAACTACAGCCGAGGCAGCATAACAGCGACTGAGGCTGACCGATGGAGCGGTAACTATAACGTAGGCGGCATAATAGGCGACCTGGGAACCGACTGGAGCGGCTCAACGACTATTGTTGCGACCGGCAACCTTGCCGCAATAGAGTCTGTAACCCTTCCCGAGAATGCGGAGGCAAAGGCCGTACACCGTATCGTAGGCCGCAGCATTGCCGACGAAGAGTGGATGGAAGGCGAGGAACCGCGCACGGAAGTAGGTCTGGCCAACAACTATGCAATAGCAGAAATGACGATAAACGGCGCTACGACGACATCACAGGACGCTACCACTGTTGAAGGCGCAGATGTTGCAGGTGCCGATCTGAGCGACGACTTCTTTACAGGAACGCTAGGCTTTGCATACGGCACTACTGCCGAAGAGCCTTGGAAGGCAACGGAAACAGCGTTCCCGATACTGTTCTTCGAAAACGTGGCAACAGACATAACACTTGACAAGACTACGGCCGAGATGGTTGCGGATGACGAGATTTGTCTCACTGCCACCGTTGAGGGCTCGTCAGCCGAGAGGGTCGAGTTCACTTCGAGCAACCCTGCTGTAGCACAAATAGTATCTGTTGAAGCTGAAGGCAATACTGCCGTTGCCGTAATACGCTGCATGGCAGAGGGAACAGCCACCATTACAGCTTCGATAGACGGGCTGAGTGCCACCTGCCAGATAACAGCCACATCAACAGGTATAGAGGACGTAACGGCAACACGCGATACGGGCATACATGTAGCAGGTGGTGTCGTTACTGCTGACAACGCCGTACGCATTGAAGTATTCGGCATTAACGGCAACAAGGTTGCTTCCGCTGGAGGCAGTCGTGCCGAGGTAGGTTCACTGCCTGCAGGTGTCTACGTTGTTGTGGCAACTGACGCAGCCGGGAAGCGTTCTACCGTAAAGGTTGTATTGAGATGACAAACAACTGTTTATAGCTGATAATACAATACATGGCCTTTTGCTTCATGAAAGGCCATGTATTACACGCTAAAATGCCGCCTTTTGGAATACAAAAGGCGGCATTTTGTTGTGCGTATTGAAACAACTTGCCTCCCGACCCTGTGCGGGGCATGTCTCAGAGTGCATGTTCTTATACCTTATTATATATAATAAATACGGGCTTGGAACACAATTCAGGTGATGTAAAAAGAATGAAACATGGTGTATGGAAAATGAAATATTCCTGCAATTACAATGTAAACACTTGTTGGTAATTTTGCACAGATTTTAAAGGATAATAAACATTTAAAACGGTTTATGAGGAAAGCAGTTGTGCTATGCTTGTCGTTGCTTGCCGCGGCTAATATGTATGGAGATGTGATTAAGGGCAAGATAAAAGATGCACGTACGGGTGAAGAACTTATAGGAGCATCCGTCTTTATCAAGGAAGAGCCATCAAAAGGTGCCGTTACCGGGCTTGACGGCAGTTTCAGTCTGTCGGCCACACGCCGCAAATGCACTTTGGTATGTTCATATATCGGTTACAAAAAGCGCGAGATAGTCGTTGACGGCGATGCCGCCAACGTGGAGATTCCCATGGACGAAGACGGAATGGAACTTCAGGGTGTCACGGTGGTTGCATCGAATCCCGGCCGCAGCGAGGCTGGCGCACGCGAACTGGAGCGCAACTCGATGAACGTAATCAACGTGATGAGCGCCAAGGCAATGGAGCTGTCACCCGACATTACCGTGGCCAATGTCATCCAGCGCATGTCGGGCGTAACCATTGAGCGCAACAGCAGCGGCGAAGGGCAGTATGCCATCCTGCGAGGCATGGACAAGCGCTATAACTACACTCTGGTAAATGGTGTGAAGATACCGAGTCCGGACAACAAAAACCGTTTCGTTCCGCTTGACATGTTCCCGTCGGAGATGCTTGACCGCCTGGAGGTAACAAAGTCGCTTACGGCCAACATGGAAGGCGACGGCATCGGCGGAGCCGTCAACCTTGTGATGAAGGACGCCCCCATGCAGCGCCAGTTTACGGCGAGCGTGTCGACGGGATACAATGCCATGTACTTCGGCCGTGACTTCCAGTCGTTCAACCACGGCGACATAGCCAAGAAATCACCATACGAACTCAATTCAAGCGTCAACCGCGTGACGATGGACGACTTCACCACGTCTAATCTGAAGATGGACAGGAAGAAGCCTCTGCCTGACATTAACGCCGCCCTTTCTTACGGCGACCGCTTCTTCGGCGACAAACTCGGTGTGATGGTTGCCGCAAACTTCATCAACACTTACCGCGGAAAGGAAAGTGAGATATACTATCAGCCCGGCACGACACACAACGGCATAAAGTATCGCGACTATTCGGCACAGCAGACAAGGATAGGAGCGCACGTAAAACTTGATTACCACATCAGTCCCGCCCACAAGCTCACATGGTATAACGGATACATGGACATGCGCGAAGCAGAGGTGCGCGACTGGAGCGACGAGAAGGAACGCGCCGTCAGGATGAAGTGGAACAGGCAGTATATCATCAACTCCACGCTGAAAGGCGAACACGGATTCCTTGACGACAACGCTTTGCGTCTGAACTGGTCGGCCGTTGTCTCGAAGGCCGGCAACGAGACTCCAGACAACGCCGAGATATTCATGCAGGGCACGCACGTGCAGACTTCGGGTGCGGCCATACGCCGCTGGGAGCATAACTCCGACCGCGACATAGCCGGATACATAGACCTTATGTACAAGCTTAAACTTGACAACGACGGCGTGTTCGACTTCTCCGTGGGCGGACTTTACCGCGACAAGCAGCGCACGAGCTTCTTCAACGAATACACGTTCAATTCAGCCACAGGCTCAACTCCGCAGTATCTGGGGCAGGACTGGAACAACTTTGACGAGATACTCTTCACGCCGCGTTCGGCCGGCAACGTCAGCAGTCCGCTCAACTACGACGCTTCTGAGAAGATAGGCGCCGCATACGGTATGGCGAAATATACCCGCGGCAGGCTCGAACTGATAGCCGGAGTGCGCATGGAGCATACCGACCAGGGCTACGTACTGAAGTTCCCGAACGACAATGCCGACCCTGTGGGCAACCAGAAGTATACGGACGTGCTGCCCAGCTTCCACGCCAAGTACAACGTACACAACAAAGCCAATCTGCGTTTCTCATACGCCAGGGCCATCAACAGGCCGAGCTTCTTCGAGATTGTGCCTTACACCATCATCAACGAAGACTACACCGAGAAGGGTAACCCCGACCTGAAGCACACCGTGGCCGACAACATTGACCTGCGTTACGAGTTCTTCCCCAAATCGTCGGAACAGTTCATGGTGGGCGTGTTCTACAAGAAGCTGCAGAATCCGATAGAGTACGGGCTGCGCAACGAGGGTCAGGACACTTTCTATGTGCCGATGAACTACGGCGACGCTGACAACTTCGGTGCCGAGATAGACATCATGAAGTACTTCAGCTGGTTTGGAATCAAGGCCAATTACACATATACCCACTCGAAGATAACCACCAGCAAGTACATCATGGACGGCTCTCAGATGGTGCAGGTCAGCCAGTCGCGCCCGCTGTACGGACAGGCTGCTCACGTGGCCAACCTCTCGCTGCTGTTCAAGAGCGCGAAATACGGCTGGGAGGGACAGATAGCCGGCAGCTACACGGGCAAGAGACTGAGCGACATCTCCGACTGGTATGACGACGACATCTGGGAGAAAGGTTACTTCCAGCTCGATGCCTCGGTGGAGAAGAGCTTCAAGTCGGGCTGGTGTATCTTTGCCAAGGCATCCAATCTGCTCGACACTCCGCTGCTGCGATTCATCCAGCAGGGACCCCATACGGCGGATGTCAGCTCGGAGCGCACCGACGGCAACGTCATAGAGCGCAAGGAATGGCACGGCCAGTCGTTTACGGTAGGAGTGCGTTTCAAACTTTAAAGGCAACGGATAAAGAACAAACATAATTATATTTTTTAATACATTAACATTATGGATTTTAAGAAGTATTTATTTGCAGGTGCAGCTCTCATGACGCTGACAATGTTCACAGCCTGCAGCGATGACGACAACAACGAACAAAATCCCGACCCTACGCCCGGCGGCGACACCGAGATTACCGACCCGTGGGCTACGGCAGACGTGGTAACATGGCCGGCAGACACTGTGGTAAACCTCACCGACCACTTCACCGTACCTGAGGGCAAGACTCTTATCATAGAAGAAGGCGCACAGATAATAGCCAGCGTAGACGGTGTGGGCGCCAACAAAGTGCCCATCGAGTTTACCGTGGAGGGCAACCTCTATTGTGAAGGTACGGCCGAGAAACCAATCCTTTTCTCTGTTCCCGAGCAGTACCGCACGGCCGACAACATCTTCAACGAGAGTGCAATGTGGGGCGGCATCGTGGCCACTGAGACATGTGGCGAGATGCTTATCGACCACACAATCATCGAATATACCGGAGGTCAGGTGGTTGAAGGCTCACCCGCAGCCAGTGCAGGCATCTACACCGCCGGTGACGATGCTTACCCACAGATTACGACGAACAACATGAACGGTAACTACGTGATAACCAACTCTGTGTTGCGTAACGGCTGGTCGGACGGCATCTACATGATGGGCGGCAACGGCATTATCGCCAACAACGTCTTCGCAGCCAACGGTTATGACGGTGCAGAGGCTGTCAACGTGAAGGCCGGATGCAAGGTTGACGTGGCCGGCAACGTGATGTACAGCCCCAACACCAACGGTCTGAAGTTGTCAAGTTCAGGCCAGAGCGACACCCGCGGCCAGGCTCTCATCCAGGCTTACAACAACACCATCATCAACGCCGGCTGGCGTCGTGACGGCGAGAAGGGCGGATGTGTCTACGTGGAGAAGAACGCCAAGGTCAACGTGTTCAACAATCTGATGGTTAACTGCAAGTTCCGCGCCATGACGCCGAGCTATGACATACCCAACAACCCTGAGGAAGGATACGACAACTCGTCGGTCATCGACTACAACTATTACGCATCAGGCTCGCAGAAGAGCAGCATCACTTTCGAGAGCGGTGTTGAATACGCATGGCAGGGATATAACTACGAGCATGAGGACTACAGCCCGTCAATCGACGCTCACAGCTTCAAGGCAACCGAAAGCAGCCTCGGCGACCCGATGTTCGTTAACTATGACGTCAACGGAGTGGCTCTGACCAACTACGTTTATGATGAGGATTGGGACTTCCACGTACAGAGTGGCTCGCCCGTACTCAGCGGAGCTTATAGCGGCGATGATGCCGGCATGACACCGTTCTTTGCCACAAGCGGACTCACTCTGAACGGCAAGACTTACACTTCTCCTGCTGTAAAGGCTCAGTTTGGAGCTTACGGTGTGAAATAAGAAATGTCTCACAGACATAAATGTTTGTAACGTTATCAATGATTCAGGCCCGCAGCCGGCATACGGTTGCGGGCCTGTTTTATGTTGAGTGTGCAAGTTTGTAAGACATTGATATTCAATGCGTTGTAAAAGATCGTCTTTTGCCCGGCGAAAGCTTACCTTTTGGCGGCTGAAAGCTTACCTTTTACAACCTGAAAGCTTACCTTTCGCATCGGAGGAGATAATCTCTTGCAAAACCGTTTTTCATTCCAGGCTGCAGGCATGTCCGGTTGCAAGGTGTTGGAGGATGGTCGGACGATGCCTGGCAACCGTGCCATGCAAGCGGTTTTAACCTTTGTTTGCTTTTTTAGGGCGGTAATTTTTATTAAATTTGCAGGCATACAATAGCGTAAATCTTAAAGCATGGAGAATATAGGCCGATACTTGTTGGATTTCTTGAAATATACGGCAGGCGTGTCAAGCGGGGTTATCGAGTGGGTGTATCCGCTGACGGCCGTTTTCGCGATATGGCTGTTCGCCTATCTTTGCACTGCGGCGTTCCGCTTCATCGTGATGCCCGCCGTACAGAAGGTGACCGAGAAGACGAAGGCGCAGTGGGACGACTACCTGTTCAACCGCAAGGTGATGAAGGCCTTCCGCCGCATGATACCGCCTGTTATATGGTACGCCGCCCTCCCGGTGGTGATGTCGGGCTGGCCTACCTTGCTGGTGCTGCTTATGAAGGTGTGCAACATTTACCTGGTTGTGGCGGCGCTGTTGTTCGTTAGCGCGTTCCTGCGTTCGCTGTATGAAATATCCGAAGGGCACAGTAAGCTGCGCAACCGCCCGCTGAAGGGCGTCTACCAGATGTTCAACCTGCTTGCCTTCGTGTTGGGCTGCATTCTCGTTATAAGCATACTTGTCGACAAGAGCGCTACTGCCGTGCTGGCGGGCTTGGGAGCTTCGGCGGCCGTGCTGATGCTTATTTTCAAGGACTCCATCCTCGGCCTTGTGGCAGGCGTGCAGCTGTCGGCCAACGACATGCTGCGTCCCGGCGACTGGATAACGGCCGACAAGTACGGGGCTAACGGCTATGTGCGCGAAGTGTCGCTGACTACGGTAAAGGTGCAGAACTTCGACAAGACCATAACCACCATACCGCCTTACGCCCTTGTGAGCGATGCTTTCCAGAACTGGCGCGGAATGCGCGACGCCGGCGGCAGGAGGATGAAGATGTCGTTGTGCATTGACGTCGATTCCGTAAGGTTTTGCAGCAAGGACGAACTCGACGCTTTCGTAAGCAAGGGCTATGTGCCTGAGGAACGGTACGCCGACGCCGGCTTCCCCGTCGCCAACACGCAGGTGTTCCGCGAATACATGTACGGCTACTTGCAAAACCATCCCGACGTGAACACCGACCTGACGATAATAGTGCGCCAGCTGCAACCTACGCCCGAAGGACTGCCCATTGAGCTGTACTGCTTCTCAACGTTCACCGACTGGTTGCCGTTCGAGAGGTTCCAGAGTTCAGTGCTCGACTATGCCATCGTTATGGCGCGCGAGTTCGGTTTGCGTTTGTACCAGCGCCCGTCCGGCAGGGACTTCAAGAGTTGACGGCTCCTGCGTAGCGTCCCCTGTTCAGCGGTGCCGGTACCGTTTTTCTTGTTTTTTATGAAAGTTATGCCATTATTTAAGGGTACAGATGTCGGCAGCCTGCGTTATCATGTCGGATAAACAGCGACGGCCGCCAGATCCGGCGGCGTTACCTTGGCGTAACGTCGGCACGCAAATACGTCCGGTTTGCTTTTTTGTCCGCATGCGCGTAAGTCCGTTACGGGCGCACGTGCGTTCTCAATCGTGTTTTAATTTTAAATCTTAAGGATAAACTATGCTAGTAAATACTAAAGCAAGAGTAGGCGTTTTCTCTATCGCCTTGGGTGCATACCTGCCCCAGTTCCCCTCGTTGGTACCAGAGTTCGAAGCCCAGTATGAGGCTTTCAAGAAGATGATTCCCGACACGGTCGAGATTATCGACGGCGGTTTGGTTACAACCAAGGAGCAGTCTCAGGCGGCAGGCGACAAGTTCCGCGCTGCCGATGTTGACATCGTTATGATGCAGCTCCTTACTTACGCCACCTCTTATAATATGCTTCCGGCAGTCAAAGACCTCGACGTGCCCGTGGTACTCGTTAACATACAGAAGCTGAAGGCGCTCGACTACGACCATACCGACATAGCATCGTGGTTGGGCGAAGGCTACGCCTGCGGTGCAGTAGGCGAGATGGTGGCCGACCTTGAGCGTTACGGCAAGCGCCACGCCGTAATCACGGGCGTGGTTGAAGGCGGCGACCCCGAGGTGCAGGCCGAGATTGACGACTGGTGCCGCGCAGCACAGGTGAGAAGGCGTTTCCGCGACACTAACATCGCACAGATAGGCCGTCCCTATCCCGGCATGATGGACCTCTACATCGACGAGTCAAACCTCTACCGCCGCATGAGCCTCTACACCAAGCAGTTCGATTGGGAGAAGATGTGGGCCATAGCCGACAACGTAACCGACGAGGAGGCAATACGCGCCAAGGCACAGGACATACTCGACACCTTCGACATCGAAGGCGGCGGCAGCATAGAGGAAGTTTGGGAAATGGCCAAGTACGTTGTAGCCTTCGAGCAGTGGGTTAAGGACGAGAAGCTCGGCCTCATTGCCTCTCACTACGACGGCTTCGCACAGGGCAAGGCCGGCGTGCTCGACAGCATGCTGATACCTGCGTTCTCCATGCTTATCAAGCAGGGCACGGCTTGTGCAGTCGAGGGCGACATGAAGGTTGCAATGGCGATGAGCATAATGAAGACCATTTCGGGCACAGGACAGTTGGCCGAGATGTATTCGATCGACTTCAACGACGACATCGCCATCATCGGCCACAGTGGTTCGGGCGACGCCGACATCTCCGACAAGAAGCCGACGATGAAGATAGTCAAGGTGTTCCACGGCAAGACCGGTGGCGGCTACCTGACACAGTTCTACCCCTACCTCGGCCCAGTTACTTATCTCGCGATAACCCAGGACGGCGAGGGACACTTCAAGTTCGTTGTGGCTGAAGGCGTCAACGAGGACGGCAAGATACTGTCGTTCGGCGACACAAACATGCGCACACGCTTCACCTGCGGTGCAAGGGACTTCGTTACACGCTGGAGCGAATGCGGACCGACCCACCACTTCGCCGCCGCTACCGGCCGCCACATCGACACGATACTGAAAGTCGCCAAGATATTCAACGTGCCGGTTGACATTGTGACACGATAATGTGAACGCTTTTTGGCGTACGCTATATAGGGCGGGACTGTATCAGGCAGTCCCGCCTTTTTATTTTTTTAAAGACTTAAGATGACGTCAATCACATATTTTGTGCTAACTTTGCATCAAGGCGAAATAATAAGGAGGAAACAAAGAATGAAAGTATTACTGATTAATGGAAGCCCGCGTGGCAAGGGCAACACTTACATCGCATTGTCTGAAGTGGCAAAGGCCCTTGAGGAAAACGGGGTAGAGGCTGAAATAGTATCGATTGGAGCCAAGGCAGTGCAGGGTTGCATAGCATGCAACAAGTGTGCAGAACTAGGCCGGTGCGTGTTTAACGACACGTTATATAATACTGTAAGGGAGAAACTCGAGACTATTGACGGCATCGTAATCGGTTCACCCGTATATTACGCTGGCCCCAACGGTTCGCTCTGCGCCTTCCTTGACAGGTTGTTCTATTCTGCTTCGTCGCTGTTGCGTTACAAGCCGGCTGCAGCCGTTGCGGTATGCCGGCGCGGAGGCGCGAGTGCCACGTTCGACCGCCTGAACAAGTATTTCACCATAAACAACATGCCCGTAGTGGCGTCACAATACTGGAACAGCGTGCACGGGCGCATGCCGGGCGAGGCGTCACAGGATGCCGAAGGACTCCAGACAATGCGCACCTTGGGGCGTAACATGGCATGGATGCTGAAGAGCCTGAAAAACTCAGGTTTGTCCGCACCTGAACGTGAGCCTGGCATAATGACAAGTTTCATACGTTGATTCTTGTTCCTTAATATTTGTAAGACACCCCATTATTAAGTAACCAAAAACATCATGTACCATGAAATACAAGTTATTAGTTCTCGATGTAGACGGAACGTTGCTCAACAATGAAAATGAAATAAGCAAACGCACGTTGTCAACCCTTATCAAGGCCCAGCATACGGGCGTGCGCATAGTACTCGCTTCGGGAAGGCCTACTTCCGGGATTTTGCCTTTCGCAAAGGCGTTGGAGCTTGACCATTTCGGAGGTTTCATCCTTTCTTACAACGGAAGCAAGGTCATAAAGGCCGATAGCGGCGAAGTGTTGTTCGAACGGCGCATCAATCCTGAGCAGATACCTTATCTGGAAAAGAAGGCGCGTAAGAACGATTTCTCGATCTTTACTTACCACGACGACTACCTGCTGACCAATAATGCTGACAATATCCATGTGCGCAGGGAAGCTTGGCTGAACCATTTGAGGATTATGGAAGAGCCTGAATTCTCAATAGCCATCGACTTCGCGCCGTGCAAGTGCGTGCTGGTCAGCGACGACGAGGAAGCCCTGCGCGGTCTTGAGAGTCATTGGAAGCGCCGCCTTGCCGGCGTGCTCGACGTGTTCCCGTCGGAGCCTTATTTTCTTGAAGTGGTGCCGTTCGGCATCGACAAGGCCAACACATTGGGCGTGCTTATGGAGCAGTTGGGTGTTACGCGCGACGAGGTGATAGCCATCGGCGACGGTGTTGCCGATGTGACAATGTTGCAGCAGGCTGGAGTCGGCGTGGCCATGGGGCATGCCCAAGACTCTGTGAAAATCTGTGCTGACTATGTTACGGCCTCTAACGAGGAAGACGGAGTGGCGCAGGCCGTCGAGAAACTTATCCTTTCTGAAGTGCGTGCTTCCGAGATACCGCTCGAATTCCTTAATGCCCAGACCAAGCATGCACTGATGGGCAACCTCGGCATACAGTACACTTACGCCTCGCCCGAACGCGTCGAGGCGACGATGCCTGTCGACGAGCGTACACGCCAGCCTTTCGGCATACTGCACGGCGGCGCCACACTGGCCCTTGCCGAAACCGTGGCAGGCCTCGGCTCGATGGTTGCCTGTCAGCCGGACGAGATTGTCGTGGGTATGCAGGTCAGCGGCAACCATGTGTCTTCGGCGCACGAGGGCGACACGGTGCGTGCCGTCGGCACCATCGTACACAAGGGACGCTCATCCCACGTGTGGAATGTTGACGTGTTCACATCCACCAACAAGCTCGTGTCAACCATAAGGGTTGTGAACAGCGTACTCAAGAAAAAGTGAACGGCTTGTTAGCAACAAGCGGAAAAGCCAACGGTCAAACAAGGTTTTCATTGTTTTGCCCGTTGGCTTTTTGTTTTTCGTAAACTTGTGCGTTTTTTTCGCGAACTTCATCCGTAAATATCAAAAAGTGTAAACAACGGTGTTTATACTTTCAGACAAAATAGCATGATTTAACGTTTATTAGTTGTGTAAGGCGGAATTTTTTGGGTTAATTTTTATAAATTCGCTGCAAATAATCCAAATAAAGTAAAGAAAACTTTAATTTATTAACAATAAAGAAGGACGGAAAAGTCCGGTTCCCCAAAAAACTAAACCTATGAGAAAATCATTACTTTTGTGCATTGTGGCAGTGGCGTTAAGCATTGGCAATGCTTTGGAAGCAAAAGCGGCATACTATGATGTTGTCGTTGACAATGTGAATTACCGTATCTCAACCGACAGCATCGACGAGCAGCACCGCACTGGATATGCTTATGTCAGAGGGCTTGCCGACCAAGCAGTGCAAGACCTCGTAATCAAGGGCTATATCGATTACCAAGACACAACTTACCATGTGAAAAGCATACAAGGAAGTGCGTTTTACAATAATGACAACATTCGCACGGTTACGATAGAGGAAGGTCTTGAGGAAATTGGGCAAAATGCATTTGACGGCTGTGATAACCTACAAAGCGTTGTCCTGCCGTCAACGGTTTACTCGTTGGGCGAAAGAACGTTTTATAGCTGTGACGCATTGACAACAGTAAATTTGCCTGAGGGGATGACGGAATTGAGAAGCGAAACATTCAGGTCTTGCTATGCGTTGAGTAATATAGTGTTGCCGCAATCGTTGACGACGATACGTAATACGGCATTTAGGGATTGTGGCCTTATTGAGGTCGTAATACCGGCTAATGTGACAATCATTGAAGGAGATGCTTTTGATTGTGCAAGTTTGACATCCTTAATATGTGAGGCTGTTGTGCCTCCAACGATAGATTATTATACATTCCATGAGAATTTAAGGACGGTAACCGTGCCAAAGGGTAGTGCTGAGGCTTACTATAATGCGGCTTATTGGAATCAGAAAATAATAATCAACGGTGAACCGCTGCACTTGACGTTGGATGTGCAGACGCCTGGAGGACTTGCCGACATGATACTTACGCAGACAGAGAATTTCAGGGACGTGAATGAGCTGACGGTAACGGGCTCGCTCAACGACGAGGACCTTAGCACGATAAGCTCACGTCTTACCGGTATGTATGCCCTTGATATGAGCGGAACAGACGTTAAGGCGATACCAAACGGTTTCATGAGAAGTAAGAGTTATTTGGAGACGATAGTGCTCCCCTTGCAGCTTGAATCTATAGGTAGTGAAGCATTTGAGAACTGCAAGGTATTGGAAAACGTTGTGCTTCCGCAGACGCTGGCACAGATGGGGGATTATGCGTTTAGTTCTTGCACGGCGATGACGGAAATAGAAATACCTGGTTCTTTGTCAGCTATTCCATCTTGGGCGTTTGAAGGGTGTAGTAATCTACGTAAAGTGACGTTTAACGAAGGTCTTACGTCTATAGGTTCGAGTGCGTTTCAAAATTGTACAAATATTGAGAACTTGGCATTCCCGTCAACGTTGCGTTTTATAGATAGTTGGGCCTTTGGATATTTGCAGCGGATAACCAGCGTTGTCGTCAATGAAGGTGTTACAAGACTGGGAAGTGCTGTTTTTTGCGATTGTAACAACCTTTTAAAAATAGAACTGCCAAGTACGCTTACTGGTTGCGGTGATGTATTCTCGAATTGTGACAATATTACGGAACTGGTCTGCAAGGCAGCCGTTCCTCCTGTGACGAACTGGAACAATGGCTGCTCGGCCACATTGTATGTGCCACAGCTTTTGATTAACGAATACAAACAGGCCAAGGGTTGGGATAGTTTCACAAATATAAAGCCGATAGAAGGTTATGAACCGGACAATATTAATATTATGCCACAGGTGAGTGTTAATTTCCTTTCCGATGCAAGGCCGACAAATACGCCTGACCTGACGATAAGCGTTGACTATGGCAGTAACAACATAGCCGGAAAGATGTCAGTGGAGCCTGGCGACGTGTTCTCCGTGCACGACTTCATGATGCAGATAGACCGTGACTATTATTATTACGACGATAACTCAGGTTACAAGGAAAGATATAACACCGTCCTGCTGACAAATTCGCAGATGCGTGCCGACAGTGTGATGGTTTACATGGGATTGTACAACGACCGATGGCATTTTGTCTCGTTCCCCTATGACGTGAAGGTGAGCGAAATAGAAGTCCCAAGCGACACCCGTTGGGTAATCAGGAAATATGCGGGCGAGAACCGTGCTGCTGGTCTGATGGATACGACGTGGGTTGACTTGACGGCTGACAGCGTGATGCACGCAAACGAGGGATATATAATAATGACGAACCGTGACGACAACTATTACCCTATTTTCTCGTTCATGGCGCAGAATAACACTAACAAGAACAACATCTTCAGCACGGGCGCAGTGGAGATTGCTTTGAAGGAATACCAGTCGGAGTTTGCGCATAACCGCAGCTGGAATCTCATAGGCAACCCGTATCCGTGCTTCTACGACACTCGCCGTATGGACTTTAACGCTCCGTTTACGGTTTGGAACGGATACGGCTATACGGCTTATTCCACGATAGACGATGCTTATATACTGCAACCGTTCGAGGCGTTCTTCGTGCAGCGCCCGGTCGACAGTAGTTCTATAACATTCAATCCTGAAGGCCGCCAGCTGACTTCGGCCGTAACAGAAATCCAGCCTGCAGCGTATGTATCGGCGGCTAAAGCCGTGAAACGTTCTGTTATCAACCTTACGCTTGGTGACGAAACATATACAGACAAGGCAAGGGTGGTAATTAACGAGGATGCCGCCAAGGCTTACGAGATGACACGCGACGCATCGAAGTTCATGAGCAGCAATACCTCAGTGCCGCAACTTTACAGCGTTGAGGCTGACGGAAACTATGCAATCAACGAGCGTCCGATGGGTGACGGCAAGGTTGCCCTCGGTACATATTTCGGCAAGGCCGGGACTTACACCTTGGCGTTAGGTAGTGTTATCGGTGGAAACGTTACGCTCATCGACCTCTATGAGGACAAGACCTGCACCCTGAATGCCGGGGCATACACTTTCACGGCGGAGCAAGGCTCTTACAACGACCGTTTCGTGCTTGACCTTGTAGGCACTCCTACTGGTGTTGACGGCTTGGTTGGTGACCTGGATGGTGTAAACGTAAGCGTTTCAGACGGAACAATCACCGTCGGCAATGCAGCTAATGCAACCGTTGAGGTCTATACCGTCGGCGGCAGCCTTGTAGGCAAGGCGGACACGACAACGGCAGAGTTTAACGTTGCAGGTGGAGTATATATAATAAAGGTCGGCGGAAAGAGCTATAAGGTTGTAGTGGCCGACTAATTCACAACACAAACTAATCGGAAAATGAGAAGAAAGATATATCTAATGCTGTTGTTGCTCGTGGGCTTTGTCTCGTTGCAGGCCCAGAACAACTACGGCATAGGCGAGGGGTTCGACCCGGCGAACCCGGGCAACCCCGACGCACCTGCAACGACATACACATTGCGGGCCGAGGCATCGCCGAGAAATGGGGGAAGCCTGTCGATAAGCAGTGATGAGGTTGAGAGTGGTGCTACGGTTTGGCTGTATGCCTACAACAACCGTAATTACAGGTTTGAAAAATGGGTTGAGAATGGAGAGACCGTCTCTACGGCGTCAAGTTTCGAGTATACGATGCCTGCACGTGACGTTACGCTAACGGCCGTGTTTGTTTTCGACCCGGAAAACCCTGCCAACCCCGACACGTTGGCAATAAAACATAATGTCACGGTTGTGGCGGAACCACAAAGTGGTGGTTCGTTCAATTTCAGTAACAGTGAATTTACCCAAGGGCAGGAAGTAAGTCTGTATGCTTATCCATCGACCAACTATGAGTTCAATGGTTGGCAGGTGAATGGCAATACGGTGTCAATGTCGCAGCCTTACACGTTTATTCCTACTGGCAATGTACGAGTGACGGGCTTGTTTACGTTCAACCCGTCGAACCCGTCAAACCCTGGCAGAAACTCGTTTAACCAAGAGACGGGCGAACTAATCCTGGACGACTTTGAACCTGGCTACATCATGAACGCCGTTGACGAGGCAATCGGTGGTTCGGTTAACCGTGGCCGCGTTACAATGGTGACGGTAAGTGGCAGGATGGAGAGCTACGACTTCGGCATAGCCAACTATCTGTCGGCCTGTACGTATTTCGACTTTAGTCGCACGTTTGGCTATACGGAAGTTCCCTCGTATGCGTTTGACGGTACTGGTGTTACCAGCGTAATCCTGCCGTCGTGTGTAGAGAATATAGGTTATGGGGCGTTCATGGACTGCCAGATGCTTACGGAACTGTCCCTTTATTCCGTAACTCCTCCGTCATTGCAGAATAGTGTATTCAGTGGCGTGCCCGACGGATTGGTGGTGCGAGTGCTTTCAAACGCCATACCATTATATTCGGAGAATGAAAGTTGGAGTGGGTACACGCTGTTGCCGCTTACTGCCGAGGTGCGTACGCTTGAGGTTTCCTTGCCGGCAGAAGCTGCCGACGGGCGTTACAAGGATATGTCGCTTGAACTCGTCAACAGTGCTTCGGGGCAGGCACAGAAGTACGTTGTGTCAGACAGAATTTCTTATACATTCTATGGACTGATTAAGAATTCCGAGTTTAACGTTTACTTGAAGAACCCGGTTGGTTCCGTACTTGGCACGATTGAGGGAGTTAAGGTCGTGGATGAGGACGTAAAGACGGCGTTTGAAACTATCCTTACGCCAAAAGACGTGACGCTTGCAGTCGTTACAGCCGACGGTACGGACGTTACAGCACAGACAAAGATTGAATGGACGCGCGCCGACGGCACTTATCTTGCACAAGGCAACGCCGTGTCTGGCCTGACCGACGGCACGGAACTTGCATACCGTGTGACGCTTGACCGCACGCTTGGTACGCAGTACGTTGAGTCTGGAAAGCATGACTTCACGGTAGGTGAGGAGAATGCTATAACTCTGACGCTGCAACCAATCAAGCAAGTGGCGTTGGGCGGTGTCGTGAAGGATGAAGACGGCCAGCCCATGAGCGGCGTAACCGTTGCCGTGACGCAGCAATTAAACGGTAAATACTCGAAGGCGTTTTCCGTTTCGACAGGAAGCGACGGTGCTTTCAACCTGCAAGTTTACGGCGAGCCTTCGTCAATATCGGCAAGTTATACAGACTACATCACGCAGACGCTTTCAACCGACACACTTACTTCCGATACAAACGTAGGCACCATAACCATGCGTGAAATCACCGGTGCACGCATCTCGACAAACCTAACCTTTACTCCAAGTGTGGCCGAGGGCGAGACGGCTGAAACACAGTCGTGGTATGACGACTATGCCAACATCGAGTATTCAGTCTACAACAAGACTGCCGGCAAGGCCGTCAGCCAGTTCAGCGTGCAGTATCCTACCATCGCGCTGATTGACGAAACCTCGCCGGGCGACGTGCTCGAAATAACCGCACGCAGCAAGACGGGAGCTTTCATGCCAGTTACGGTTGAGGCTACGCCTATTGACGAGCAGAACAATGCCGAGGCAACTATTGCCATAGTAGAGCTTGGCGGCATAAGCGCGTCGTTCTCGTCAACGGATAATTCGGCAGTGGTCGGCCTTCTTTATGACGCTAACGGGCGGTTGGTCAAGAAATATAGTTATTCAACGGCATCGCTTACCATCAGCGGTCTGCAGGACGGCGACTATACGCTCGTCACGATGGCAAACAGCAACCTGTTCAGTGGTCTGTCAATGTTGAGCCAATACGAGACGGCAGGACTTGTGGCCGGTACTGATTACGTAAGCAACAGCGTTACCGTAACCTCCGGTCGTCTCGCCACGGTTGCCAACGACGTTGTGCCCACGCTTGACGAGAGCAAGCTCTATTACACGGGCGACAAGACCATGGCAAGCGTTAACAAGACTTCCATCGTGGCAGGTAACTATCTTACCTTGCGCGGAGTTGTTGACTTCAAGCAGGAATTTGCGGGAAGCGTAAGCGACGCGAAACTCGTGATGGACTTGCCCGACAACACAACGTTTGTTGAGAACTCCGTAATGGTTGGCAGCAACATCGCAGGTTATTCGCTCGACGGTGACCATTTGGTTATACCCCTCAACGGTTCTACCGAGCAAGTGCGTTTCTGCGTAATCCCAGAACTTGGCGGTACATACAGCCCAAGCCTGTTCGCAGAGTTCACGGTCAACGGCCAAACGGTGACGCAGCCAATCGGTTCTGTTAACTACGAGGTAAAAGACCTTTCAATCAGCGTACCCAAGACCGTTGCAAAGACTTCCGTATCAATTAGCGGTACGGCTAAGGGCAACTCAACCGTCACCGTCTATGACAACGGCGTTGTTATCGGTACAACCACCACGCTTGCCAATGGCAACTGGAGCACAACGTGCGAACTGAACGAGCCTTACAACCTGTCAACGCACCCAATCTATGCCAAGGTTGTTACCAGTGAAGGCCTTGAACTCCAGTCGGAGACAAAAGAAGCGTTCTATGACAAGAATGCCATTGTGGTGTCAAAAGTTAAAATGTATCATGATAACCCTGAAATGGGTACAACTTATGAACTTACTTTTGATTTCTTGAATCCATCCGACCAAGAAGAATTCTATATTTATTACATCTATAATAAAAATTTTACTTTCACTATAGATTTCACTGACAATGATACAACTAAAGTCTCAAATGTTATTCTGTATGTTAAAACAGCTGATGGAATGTGGACTCCTTTGGATGCAGTATACGATGTCAAGCAAAATTTATGGGTGGCGGAAGGTGAATTTGGTAATATGTATGATGGCGTTTTGCCAGTGAATGTCTGTGTCGATTATGTTCTTAATACTGAAGTATTGGCAAGTAGGGAAAATCAAGATAATTGTATTATAAATCTCGAAGAACTAAATGAAACTTCAAAGGCATACATCGATGAATTTGCTGCCTTGCAAAGCAAACAGGATGAGTATGATATAAATAGTCAAGATTACGAGAACCTACAAAATGAAATTGATGGATTGTTGGGCTTTGGCGAAACTGTGCCAACGGAAAAAATAGAAGATATTGACCAGTTTTTACTTGAGTGTCAAGAGGCAAAGGATGATTTTGACAAAAATATCATAGAACGTGACACTATAATGTTAGATAAACTTTTTGACTTGAATATATATCAGGATGTCAACTTGTCTGATTATGGACAAAACGGTAGGTTGTTAATAGAGCGTTGCGATAATATCATTATGTCAGAATTATTGGCAAATGGATATACAAGCCAAAAAGTAGATGATGGGACAACCATTTATTTTCGTCTTACAGAAACGTCTTATGACTACATTGATGAAAAAAATGATATACATTTACGCATGGACTTTGATGAAGGTGTGTCACCATTGGTGGTTTCTCGTGCAGCCAGTTCGCCAATCGCAAAACTCGAAGAATGCATTAATGAAATAAATGCCAAAAAGGAAAAAGTAAAGATTGAGGTTGATTATATTATAGGTTACTGTAGTGAGTTAACCGATAATTTAAATAAAGCCATAGCCGACTCTAAATATGATATAGCACGTAATCGTAGGTTTATAAAAGCATTAGGCAATTATATGGTTGAACATCCAAATGTGGATGTTGACGATTATGCTAAGGAAATAGAAAGATTGCGGCAGACAAATAAAGATTTACAAAGGCAACTTTCGAGATTGAACTCATGTAAAACAGCTTTTGCGAAAATTACATCAAAGATAGCGTCTGTTTATGGGTTGATTGACCATATGTTCAGTCTGTCAACTGACTTAAAGGATTATGTGTCATTATATAATTCCGTTCCTGATTGTCCCTGCCATGAAAACGAACCTGAAGATTTGCGAAACAGGATAGCGTTGTATGGAGCGGGACGTGGCACGTATTATGTGTGGAGTATTGCAAGTGATGTTGCAGCCGTAAATGCAGCATGGGCTTCGATTGCGGCAGCTCCAGCGTCGGGTGGAACTTCTTTGACGGTAACAGTAGCTGCTGTTCTCAAAATATTTTTCCAGATGGGACTTAATTATGTAGCTGATTGGGCGAACAAACAACAGAAAGGTTTATTTCAGGCTGAAATTAATGACCTTGATTATGGGTATTGTTATAATTGTCCTCCACCTGTTGGAGATGGAGGCGCGGGAAATACACCTCCTAAAAAGACTCCTTTGCAAAATGGTGAGGGACAACCGTCAAACAATAAAGACAAGAAGTTTGGTATTGACCCCTCCGGCTACGTTTACGAGGCCGTGTCGAGCAACAGGCTTGAGGGTGTGACGGCTACGTGCTATTACAAGGAGACGGTTGAGGATATGTATGGAGACCTGCACGAAAATGTCGTGCTGTGGGATGCAGCCGAATATGCGCAGGAGAACCCGCTGTTCACCGACGAGAACGGTATGTACCGCTGGGACGTGCCGCAGGGTTTGTGGCAGGTTAAGTTCGAGAAGGAAGGCTACCAGACCACTTACAGCGAGTGGTTGCCCGTGCCGCCGCCACAGCTTGAGGTGAATATCGCCATGACGCAAGACCGTCAGCCGGAGGTGAAGGCCGCCGTGGCATACGAGGACGGCCTTGAGGTTGAGTTTGACAAGTATATGCAGCCCGAGACGATGACAACGGAGAATATTTTTGCGACGAAAGACGGCGTTACCGTTGAAGGCTCTATCGTAATGAAGAACGAGGAACAGGCCTACGGCGACGGCAGCGAAAGCTACGTGTCAAGGGTGCGCTTCGTGCCCACGACGCCGTTCATCACGGGCGACAAGGTTACGCTTACCGTGAGCCGCCGCGTCAAAAGCTACGCCGGAATACAGATGGAGACCGACTATAGCCAGCAGTTTGACATAGTGAAAGAGGTGAAGGAGATTGCCTCCGACTCGCTCCTGCGCGTGCCTTACACGGGCGAGAGGGAGCTGCGCGTCAGCGTGTTGCCGTTCGATGCAGCCGTTGGCAGGACGCTCAGGGCTAAGTCTTCATCGGAGATGATAGCCGTTGTAACGCCTGAGGCCGTGCTCGACGAGAACGGGCAGGCCACGCTCCGCGTCAGCGGCGAGCTGCCCGGTTCGGCCGTAATAACGTTCACCGTTGACGGCGTTGACGCAACGGCCACCACGACGGTGAAGGTGGCAGCCGACTACTACGACGTGGTTACGCCCGCGCCCACTGCCTCGCGTATATCCGGTACGGAGGTTTACAAGGGCACCGAAATAACCCTTACCTGCGAAGATACCGACGCCGTGATTTATTACACTACCGACGGGTCGTGCCCGTGCGACGAACAGAGCCGCAAGGAGTACACCGAGCCAATCGTAGTAGATGCCGACATGACCCTGAAGGCCGTGGCCATAAGTGACGGCAAGGAGGAGAGCGACGTGGCCGAGTTTACGTACAAGCTGAAGCGCACGGCTACGGCCATGAAGCTGAAGAAGGGTTGGAACTGGCTGTCGCACAACCTCGACGAGCCTGTTACGCCAGAAACGCTTGCAGGTGGAGCTACCGAGGCGTTCGTTGGCAGCGGCGGCAACGTGTCAGGCGAAACGTTGGCCGCGCAGTCATACAAGGCAAAGGTTGCTGAAGACCGCTCGTTCACGATGGAAGGCGTGCAGGTAAATCCCGGCAATGTTGCCATCAACCTGCGTTCAGGCTGGAACTGGATTGGCTTCCCCGTGGGCCAGGCGATGTCAGTGACGGAGGCCATGACCGATGCTACTCCCGACAATTATGATTGCATCGTGGGGCAAGAGGGCTTCGCCCAGTATGCCGGCGACGCTTGGCAGGGCACGTTAGACGTGATGCGTCCGGGCCAGGGCTATATGTACCTGTCTGGTTCAGACAAGTCGTTCACCTATTTTACCGACATCGTTTCGAAGGCCAACTCGCTTTACCAGACAGGAAAGGGCGGCGATGCCGTATGGACTGCTGACGCTTATGCTTACCCAGACGTGATGTGCTTCGTCACCCAGCTGTATGACGGCGACGTTGAGGCAGAGGAAGGCAAGTACGTCGTCGGGGCGTTCAGCGGTGACGAGTGCCGAGGCGTAGGCTCGTTTGCCGATGGGCGCCTGTGCATAAGCGTTGCGGGTGAAGACGGCGATGCTATCCGTTTCATCGCATTCGATGTTGACAGCGAGCGTTCATATAACGTAGACGAGACGTTCAGCTTCAGCCAAAGCGTGCAGGGCAACTTCGACTTGCCGCAGGCTTTGCATATCGGCGATGTGCCTACGGGCATCAACAGCGTTACGGCACGTGACGACTTCGGCGCAACCATCACTGGCGGCAAGCTCCGCATAACGCTCGACGGGCCTATTGACGGCGTAGCCCTCATTTCGGCCGACGGAATGTGCGTGCTGAAGTCGGGCTGGGATACCGGTGCCGTGTACAAGGATGTGTCGATGGTTCCTGACGGAGTGTACATCCTTCTTGTAGAGTCGGAAGGCAAAATGTACCACAAGAAGATTGTGAAGAAACCGTAAACATCGATATTCTGTAATATCAGTTGAGGGTGGCTGTGGCGCCAAAGACGTCGCGGCCACCCTCCTTTTTGTATCCGCCTGTGAACCACTGGCTTATACCTGTTCTTGTGAAATATGGCGAATTGCATTGTAAAAGGTGTCCTTTCAAGCAGTGAAAGGGCACCTTTTACAATGCTGTTTGGCGTGTTTTTATTTGTTGTCCGTGTTGTCGTTCCGCGCCTTGTCCATTTCGAGCCACTGCAACCTGCGTAAATCAGGCAGGTGTTTTACCGAGAAGCCGTCAAACGTCACGTTGAAGCCGTCGCCGTCGGGGCAAGCTCCCATCATGCCAACCATTACGGGCGTGTTGTCTTGCAGCCATGCGTTACGCATCATTGTGTACACATCGTCGTCGAACGAATAGAATACCTCCACGGCGTCCAGGCGCCTCACGGCCTTTATCCATACTGATGCGACGGGCCTTTCCAGCGGTATTATGCTCCAGTCGCTTGTGTGGTGGGTGGCCACCACGCTTAGGTTCTGCCTCCCGTCGGCGTATTCGATGCCCGCCTTTATGTAGTTCTCCTTGTCGATGCGCAGCATCAGTCCCGCTTGGTCGAAGCGTGTTTTATAGTCGCCTGATATTTTCACTTTCACTTCAAACTCACCTCCGCGCATCGTGTAGAGGAATGGCGCGTCGTCCACGGTAAAACCGTAATGGGATATGCGCCAATAGTCGGTTCGTGGCGTTACGCACATTGTCAGCGAGCTGCCCTTCACTTCCCATTGTTCGGGCTCGTTAAACCACTGCATCCTTTCAAGAGTCCGTGCCGTTGCGGTTTGTTTCAACGTTTCCGTCTTCATTCGAATTTCATCCATGTTTGTTCATTTGTTTTGTGCAAAGATAGCTCATTTGTGTGCGTTTTGCTTTCGTTATTGTATGATTAAAGCACAAATATATCTTTTTCATGCTGTTTTTCTTGAAAAAATTAGTAAGTTTGCAACTCGTAAAAATAAAGTATAGAGAAAGAGTAAGGATAATGGGAAAAATCATACTTACCGGCGACCGTCCTACAGGGCGTCTGCACCTGGGGCACTACGTGGGCTCATTGCGCCGCAGGGTAGAGCTCCAGAACGAGGGCGACTTCGACCGTATGTTCGTGTTCATTGCTGACGTACAGGCATTGACCGACAACGCAGACAACCCTGAGAAAGTAAGGCAGAACATCATAGAGGTGGCTCTCGACTACCTGTCGGCGGGACTTGATCCTGAAAAAGTTACCTTGTTCGTACAGTCAATGATACCCGAACTGGCAGAATTGACCGTATATTTCATGAACCTTGTAACTGTTTCGCGCCTTCAGCGCAACCCGACCGTGAAGACGGAGATACAGATGCGCAACTTCGAGACAAGCATTCCTGTGGGCTTCTTCACGTATCCTATAAGCCAGGCGGCTGACATTACGGCTTTCAAGGCTACCACAGTGCCGGCCGGCGAGGACCAGGAGCCCATGCTCGAGCAGACGCGCGAGATAGTAAAACGCTTCAACAACATTTACGGCGAAGTGCTCGTTGAGCCGAAGATAATGCTTCCTACCAACTCCGTGTGCTGCCGACTGCCGGGAACCGACGGCAAGGCGAAGATGAGCAAGAGCCTCGGCAACTGCATATACCTGTCTGACGAGCAGAAGGAAATGCAGCAGAAGGTGAAGAGCATGTACACTGACCCGGGCCATCTGCGCGTTGAAGACCCTGGAAAGGTTGAAGGCAACACCGTGTTTACCTATCTCGACGCTTTCAGCACTGAGGACGATTTCGCCGAGTTCTGGCCTGAATACAAGAATCTCGAAGAACTGAAAGACCACTACCGCCGCGGCGGACTGGGCGACATGAAGTGCAAGAAGTTCCTCATCAAGGTGCTCGACCGCCAGTTGGAGCCTATCCGTCAGCGCCGCCACGAGTTCGAACAGGACATCCCCGAGGTGTATAATATCCTGAAAAAAGGCTCTGATGCCGCTCGCGAAGTTGCCGCGCAGACGCTGCACGAGGTACGTGAGGCAATGAAGATTAACTACTTCGACGACATTGAACTGATAAAGGAACAGGCCATGAAATACCAGGGCAAATAATAAAGGGAAACATAACTATTTCCAAAATGCGGTCTTTTGCATTGCAAAAGACCGCATTTTGTGTTGTAAAAGGTAACCTTTCAGGGGCTGATATGCCGCCTTTTGCAAGACGGTCTGACTATGCCTAAAAATACTTTACACCAAAAGTCCTTAC
>ULQU01026388.1_pt1 | contig 26683 bp, 21 predicted proteins | sample 1954841 | NCBI WGS metagenome assembly ULQU01 (sample SAMEA4835664, study PRJEB28245) | human gut metagenome | biome: gut microbiome; material: fecal sample | place: Denmark | collected 2008
GAACGCGAAAATGAGATGATCGTTATTTCATATCGCCTTTTTCTGTGGTCATGAATAATGTAAAAATCCTATTGACAGAAAGAGAACAAAATGCTATAATCATTTACGTTGTCGGGGCATAGCGCAGTTTGGTAGCGCACTTGGTTCGGGACCAAGGGGTCGCAGGTTCAAATCCTGCTGCTCCGACCATTTATGCGGGTGTAGCTCAATGGTAGAGCGCCAGCCTTCCAAGCTGGTTACGAGGGTTCGATTCCCTTCACCCGCTCCATTTTTTTATCCGCTCAGTGAGCGGATTTTTTATTGGCAGAAAATTTCTCATGGGGAGCAGCGGAAAGAAGAATTTTGATTGAGCAAACTGTGTATCCAAGTACAGACTTGGATGCACAGTTTTTTATTGCAGGTCAGAGCTGCGGCGCAGCGGTTTGCAAAAACTATCTGGATCACAGGAGGAGAGGCGCGTAAAATAATCAGGTATAAAGAGCAGATGGTTTTGTGAAAAGAAGAGTAATTCAGCTCTCTTTTTATTGCAATCATAATAAATATTATAAAAAGAAAATAATAAAAACAATTCACTGGTAATATACTATTGAAATATTAGAGAAAATATGATAATTTATGTGAGTAATCACCATCAGAATAATAAAAATTAACAGAGAAAATTAAGCTTTGGGAGAGTAATAGGCATAAAGCCAATCATTTCTATCATGGAAACATGATGGGAATGATGGAATATTTTTTCATGTATCATTTTAAGAAAAGAGGAGTATTGTATGAACAAGAAAATTTACAGTGCTTTGGCAACTGCTGCCATGTTGACAATTTCGGGGGGGGGTAACTACCTGGGCAGCTAATGTGTATACCCTAGATGGTATCGAGGTTGATGCGAATAGGCAGTATGATAAATTTGGTAATGTAATTACAGAACAGTCTTATTCAAGAACAGGCGGAGATGTTACTGTAATAACGAGACAAGATATAGAAAAGAAGCATTTTCAGAATATTACAGATGCGGTAAAAAGAGTGCCAGGTGTTCACATTAATGATATGGGATATCATGGTGGTGAATATGGTTTTGCAGCATACAGCCAACAAGTGACAATTAATGGGGATGGTCATGTTGTTGTATTACTTGATGGAAGACGTTTAGATAATGCAGTATCTAATTCTGCTGGTGGGCAATCCAGTTCTAGCGGTAATGGGTCAGTAGTACCTCTTCATTTGATAACGAATATTGGCAATGTCGAATCTATTGAAGTAATTAAGGGACCAGGGGCGTCCGTTTATGGTGGAGATGCAAGTGGCGGTGTTATCAATATCATCACCCGTAAGGGACAATTAAAAAATTCAACAACTGTTGATTTAGCTACTGGTTCTTGGAATAAGCATACTTATGGAATTGTTACATCTGGCTCTAATGATGATGGGAAATGGCGTTATTTTGGAACACTCAATCGCGAAATGAGTGGAGATACTCATTATAAAGATGGAGAAATGGGTAAGAGCTATAAGTATTATGGTACTAGATATAAAGATGATGGCGCTTCTGTCCGGTTAGACAGATTATATGATGAAGATAGATTTTTATCGTTCTCTTTCAATTACACCAATAACTGGGATGGCTATCCTGTAGTACCGAGAGATTATAAAAATGTGGACAGATTCTTTAGTGGGGAAGTAAATGCAGATGCTGCAGCTGGTAAATCTCATGCACCAATTAATCCTGGCTTTAGAAATAAATGGTGGTATCATGGCGTTTTAGGTGATTATACCACTAGTGTTACACGTAATATGGATGTGACATGGCAATTAAAAAAAGATAATGAACTTCCTAGCTATATCCGATTCTTCCATACCAGTAATGACTATGGTGCTGCGTGGGTAAAGAATTCAAAGATGCCAGGTACGTCGCCATCGGGTAACTTAACTCCAGATCAAGTGAAACAATGGTTGGCTACTTATACAGGTGAACATTCTGTATCAACATATCATGAAAGAAGTACTGGGGTAGATTTTCAGTTTGGTAAAACAGTTGGATTGAATAATTTATTGTGGGGAATGACAATTAGTCATGATTATTTTTGTCGGGATAATCCGTCGGCAAGGACGACAGCTAACATTTCGCGTAATTCCATAACTGGTTATTTGCAAGATAAAATTAAAATCAGCGATAAGTTTGAAATTACACCAGGTGTTAGATATGTTCATGCAAGTGATTATACTGTGAAAAAGGGAAATGGTGCAGATGGTTCACCTTTGAATAGTAATGTAAATCATTTAGGCATGATGTTGTCTACACAATATAAGTTTAATAGTACATTAAGTGCATACGGTTCTTGGGCACAAATCTTTAGAGCCAAAAAGGTGACCGATTATGATGCTGTATTGGAACCGTTAGATGATGAAAAAGGTAATGTTTATAATGTTGGCTTAAAGAAATCCATTGGAAATAAATCCAGTATTGATATTAACTATAGTTATTTAGGAATGGATAATGCTATTGCATCTTATTCCATTGAAGATAGCACAACAGCAACGGGTACTAAGAGTTATGCAATGAATGCAAAGCAAAATAAGAGAGCATTCAATATTGGATATACCCATCAGTTTAATGACAATTGGAATATGGGAATTTCCTATTCTTATGTAAAAGCGAACTATCATGCCAAAAATATCAAAACTGTTCCAGATGGATCTGGGACAAGTTTGGATGATTTATTGAGCAAACAATTGCCTATCAATAGTTATCAGTTGGATGTTGGATATACTAAAGGTAAGTTTAGTGCAGATTTCTTGACTAGCATTTATTCAGGAAATGATACAGCTTATTTCACAAATAATAGATTTGTTGTTAGTGATCTGACTTTGAATTATAAAATAACAGACTCTACTTCGATTTATTTTATTGGCAATAATTTGTGGAATACAGCATGGGAGAATCGCTATTTCTACCATATGGGGAAAGGCGCATTCCCGCAGCCTGGAAGAAGCTTCATGATTGGAGTTAATACTAAATTCTAATGTTTTGGTTTTTGAAAAAAATATGGAGGGGTTTGTTATTTCTGCTTAGTGTTGTAGCGATAGTAATATTTGCCACGCAAAGCTATAGCAGAAATAACGACTCTACATTATATGTGCAGACATCAGATGCAAAAATGGTACAAACTTATAATTCGGAGCGTCAACCCGTTATGGTTTCTATTGAAAGAATACCAGAAAGAGTAATTGCTAATCGAATTAATTGTGAAGAAACCTTAATCGCGTTAGGTGTTGAAAATCGCATTGTTGCCGTAAATATGCAGAATACAGATTGGCAAAAGGAATATCTTCCTCAATACCGGAGTACTGCAGAACGCCTAAAACCAATAACATTTAGAAATCTATCTTTGGAAGAAGCGATGGCTCTAAATCCAGATTGTATTATTGGCTGGAAATCAACCTTTACGCCAAAAAGCCTTGGAACAACGGACTTTTGGAAATCTCGAAATGTGATTACTTATATAGCAGCAACATCAAATCGAGTAAAAAATTATGCTGGGGTTGAAGATGAATGCCAATATATTTTGGATATGGGGAAAATTTTTGGTAAAGAAGAAAAAGCAAAAGAGATAGTTGATAAAATTCATCGGAAGATTACTGGTATTCAAGAACGGATACAAGGGAAAGATCATCTAACCGTCATGGTCATTGAATTCCAAGGACATGCAATCGTGAACTATGGAAAAGAATGGCTCATCGGAGATATGATTTCACAGTTAGGTGGTAGATTACCATGGAAAAGTGATCGATTAGACTACGAATCTTTACTTGTGTTAAATCCAGATGTGATTTTTGTGGTCTATTTCAATGGTGATGATACTTTAAATGTGAATAAATTGCTCACTGATCCTAGATTCAATTCTTTAGATGCTGTTGAAAATCATAGAGTTTATCCACTTAGATTGGATTATATGTACACAACGGCAGTAAGAACTGTTGAGGGATTAGAAATACTGAAGAATGGGATGTATCCTGAATTGAAATGAGTTCAAATAAAGCGAAGATTGAGGAATTCCCTCAGTCTTCGCTTTTTCTGTGTGTAATGATTTGATTAATGGGAGAAAAAGGCTATGAGATGTATTTCTATCGGAATCGATATAGGTTCCACGATCATCAAGGTGGTGGCTTGGGATGAAAAGTCTGGCATGGTATATTCCGACTATGTGTGTCATCACTAAGAGGTACAGAAGCCATCTGTGATAGATCCAGAACAGCGATTTCTATCAAAATGCAGGGGTGGGGGGGAATATCTTCTGCATGAATTGACGATGCTTTATTTCATAGAAGAATTTCATGGAAATCCGGAGGCCGTTCAAGTTTGCATGGCTTCGCGGAGATATTCCATACCTGTTTAGAAATGATGATCGCTCATTTCAATGCCCCCTTCATGGCTAGATCCGTTGGAAACGCCGGAAGAGAAGAAAGAACGATTGAACCATTGAAGGCAAGTACCGGAAAAGACGTTGCAGGAGCACATGGCAGATTTGATCCAGCGGAAAGTGGATCAAATCATTTTGATTGAGCACATAGGACGGCAGAAGTGGATATTCTCGACCGCTTATTTCCTGTCGTGGACGTTCTTTTTCTGATAGCTGCGGAGACACTGTTTCTGCAGGTCATCAATCGATGGGAATTGTTCCCTAAAAAGGGCCCCTAGTGACAAGTGGTGGGGAGGAACGTAAATTCAAGATTTGCAGGAATGCTTTAAGGGAAGTGGAGGGACGGCCGAAAGAGGAGTCAGATCCACGCCATCATTCCTCTTCCGAAAAAGCCCCGTTTTCTCTTTACATTTCTTGTTTCTTTTGCTACAATGTTCCCATATACGGCGATGAGGAAGAGGAGTATGTCCGACAAAGCGAGCCGGCGGTGGTGAGAGGCCGGCGATGGACAGAAGGCGTTTCTGAGCTGTTTCCTGAACAGAGTAGGGAAATAAGAGAAATCAAGGTGGGCCTTAGGGAACACTGATCAAATCAGACTTTGCGATTGAATCAGTGTTTCCTTGGGTCAATGAGGGTGGAACCGCGGGTTAATGATCCCTGTAACTCGTCCCTGTAACTTTTTGTTACAGGGATTTTTATATTGTCAGGAAATGGGAACGCAGTGATCGATCGGTCACACCCCATTTCTTCGATCAGGAGGAACAAATGACTTTTCAGCAGATCGTCTTAGCACTCCAGAAGTTCTGGTCCAAGCAGGGCTGCGTACTCGGAGAAGCTTACGACACAGAAAAAGGCGCAGGCACGATGAATCCGGCTACCTTCCTGCGCACCATCGGACCGGAACCGTGGAACGTAGCCTATATGGAACCATCCCGCCGTCCGGATGACGGCCGTTACGGGGATAATCCGAACCGTCTCTACCAACACCACCAGTTCCAGGTCATCATGAAGCCGTCTCCGAATAACATCCAGGAGACCTATCTGGAATCCTTAAAAGAGCTCGGTATCGATCCGGAAGAACACGACATTCGTTTCGTCGAAGATAACTGGGAGTCTCCGACCTTAGGCGCATGGGGCATCGGCTGGGAAGTCTGGCTCGACGGCATGGAAATCACCCAGTTCACCTATTTCCAGCAGGTCGGCGGTATCGATGAGCATCCGGTCTCCGTAGAGATCACCTACGGTCTCGAACGTATCGCGATGTACATTCAGGAAGTCGACAATGTCTATGACCTCGAATGGACCGACGGCGTCACCTATGGCGACATCTGGCACCAGAATGAATACGAGCAGTCCGTCTACAGCTACGAGCTCTCTGACCACGACATGCTCTTCAAGCTCTTCGACATGTATGAAAAAGAAGCACAGCGCGTCGTAAAGGCCGGCCTCGTACTCCCAGCCTATGACTATGTACTGAAATGCTCCCATTCTTTCAATCTGCTGGACGCTGCCGGAGCGATCTCCCTCTCGGAACGTACAGAATATATTTCCCGTGTCAGAAACCTGGCCCGCATGTGCGCCAAGGCCTGGCTGAAAAAGCGCAAAGAGCTGGGATTCCCCATGCTTAAAGGAGGCGAAGCGAAATGAGTAAGAATCTTCTCTTAGAAATCGGTACAGAGGAAATGCCGGCCAATATCATGTCCGGTGTCGTAGACCAGCTGAAAGCGCTCGCGGCTTCCCAGTTCGAAGCCCACCGCATCGCTGCCGAAAACATCACCATCTACGCGACCCCGCGCCGTCTCGCCGTCCTCGTCAAGGACGCCGCAGACCGCCAGCCGGATGAAGAAGTCAAGAAACGCGGCCCATCCGTCAAAGCCGCTTTCGATGCTGATGGAAATCCGACACGCGCTGCCCAGGGATTTGCCCGCGGCCAGCACATCGATCCATCTGAACTCGTCAAAGAAGGGGAATACACCTGGGCACATGTCGTACATGCGGGCAAGAAAGTCGAAGACGTCCTTCCCGAGCTCTTCCTCTCTCTCATCACCGGCCTGAACTTCACCAGAAGCATGCGCTGGGCCGATGAAGAAGCCCATTTCATCCGTCCTGTCCGCTGGATCGTCGCTCTCTGCGACAAGGAGATCATCCCGATGGAATTTGCCCACGTCAAGAGTGGCAATGTCAGCCGCGGACACCGTTTCCTCTGCAAGGAACCTGTTGTGATCTCTGATCCGCTCTCCTACAAGGAGACCATGCGGGAAGCCTTTGTCATTGTTGATCAGGATGAACGCCGCGAAATGATTCGTACCGGCCTTCTCGCCGTTGCAGACAAGCTCGGCGGCCACGTCTGGCACAATGCAGACCTCTTGGAAGAGATCAACTACCTCGTCGAATACCCGACTCCGCTCTATGGCAGGATCGATGATGAATTCCTGAAGCTCCCTGTACCGGCCGTCGTCACCCCGATGCGTGACCATCAGAGATATTACCCTGTCAGAAACGAAGACGGCTCCCTCATGCCGTACTTCCTGACCGTTCGTAACGGCGGCACCAAGGCCCTCGAAAACGTCCAGCACGGCAACGAAAAAGTTCTCCGTGCCCGTCTTGACGATGCGAAATTCTTCTTCGAAAACGACCGCAAGAAAACACTGGAAGGTCATAGAGATGACCTCACCCGCATCAACTATCAGGAAGGCATGGGCGACATGCGTGATAAAGCAGACCGCCTTCAGAAACTGACGGAAGCCATCGGCAAGGACTGGGGCTTCACGGCAGAGGAAGCCGCTGACGCCGACCGCGCCGCTTTCCTCTCCAAGTCCGACCTCGCGACCGGCATGGTCACCGAATTCACCGAACTGCAGGGCGAAATGGGTAAGGAATACGCTCTCCGTGACGGGGAAAAACCAGAAGTCGCACAGGCCATCTTCGAGCAGTACATGCCGAGATTTGCTGGAGATATCCTCCCGCAGCAGGAAATCGGCCGTGCGCTTTCCCTCGCTGATAAGCTGGATAACCTCGCTGCGACCTTCCTGCGCGGTCTCATCCCGACCGGCTCTCAGGATCCCTTCGCGCTTCGCCGTCAGACCATCGGCGCCGTAAATATCCTGACCGACGGAAAGATCCACTGGGACATCCGCCGCGGCATCGAGGCAGCCCTTGCCCTTCTTCCGGGCGATGAAGAGACGAAGAAGACCGTCCTCTCCCAGATCGAAGACTTCTTCCGCCAGCGCATCAAAGCCATCATGCTCGACGAAGGCATCGCCTATGATATCATCGACGCCGTCCTCGCCGGCCCTGTCGACGACATCTACGCCCTCTTCCTGAAAGCCCGCAGCATGGCAGAAAGCCAGCTGAAGGACGAAGCCGAGCTCCGACAGGCTATCACCCGTCTTGCGAATATCACCAAGGGCAAGACCGGCGGCAAGGTTGATCCATCCCTCTTCACAGAAGACGTGGAAAAGAAGCTCCAGAATGCTTTCGAAGCTGTTTCTGCCAAAGCCCTTCCGCTCTTTGCTTCTTATGAGTACGGAAAAGCCCTCCCGGCTCTCAAGGAGCTCACGGCCCCGATCAATGACTACCTCGACAACGTCATGGTCATGGTCGATGACGAAGCCGTCAAAAACAACCGCATCTCCCAGCTCCTCGCTACCCTCGCCCTCTTCAATACCTGGGGCGACTTCAGCAAGCTGGTGTGATCGGCTTTCTGGAAATCGTCTTTTCGATAGACTGCTAAAAAAGGAAATCGCCTGCGCGATTTCCTTTTTTGCGTTGTTGACTGGCGGCTAGGGACTAGGGGAAGACGCTATCCCTGTATCGCCTGCTTTCCCCGCATAGTGCATAGAAAAAAGGATACTTCACGCCGTGGCGTGAAGCATCCCGAAGAATCCGGTACAGCTGCTTTTACCCTTCCTTCTTCATATCAGGGATCAATTTCAGCACGCAGTACAGGAAGGCAAGGAAGGCGAAGGCTGCACCGGCGAAGCCGATGCATGTGATCGAGATATACGTGCAGAGGAGGCCGCCCAGCCAGGTGCCGGAGCCGATGCCCAGATTGAAGATGCCCGAGAAGATGGACATGGCGACAGGGGCTTCAGCGCTGGTGGTGACCTGGATGGTTTCTGCCTGCAGTCCGACATTGAAGGCTGTCGCCGCCATGCCCCAGAGGACGCAGAGGGCGGTGGTTGCGTAGAGATCTCCTGCAAGCGGATAGAAGAGGGAAAGTGCGATGACGAGGAGGCAGATCGTCGAGGCCAGGAGGGAATAGCGGTGGGCGTTATAGAGTTTGGAGAAAAGGAGGCTGCCCAGAAGTCCGGCAAAGCCGAAGACGGTGAGAAGCATGGTGATCCAGTCTGCCGGGAAGTGGGAGATCTGCAGCATGAAGGGTTCGATGTAGCTGTAACAGGTGTAGTAACCGGAGGAGACGAGGAAGGAGAGGAGGAAGATACCGGCGAGGACTTTATTTCTGAAAAGCTTCGGCACATCTTTCACAGCGAAAGGCGCATTGCCGGAGACCTTCGGGAGCAGGAAGAAGAGGTAGGCGAGTGTCGCAAAGGAAATAACGGCTACGCAGGCGAAGGTCATGCGCCATCCGGCGGCGAGACCGATGAAGCGGCCCATGGGAAGTCCGAAGATCATGGCGATGGATGTCCCGGTGACGACCATGCCCATGGCAGTGGACTGGTGGGAGGCGGGGACGATGCGTGTCGCGATGGGGGTCGCGATGGACCAGAAGACGGAGTGGGCAAAAGCGACGCCGATACGGGAGGCGAGGAGGGTATAGTAGCCCGTAGAGATCGAAGAGAATACCTGCGATACGGCAAAGAGCGCGATCACGGCGAGAAGCAATGGGCGCAGCGGGATGCGTGAGCAGAGGATCATGAGCGGGAGCGACATCGCCATGACGACCCAGGCATAGATGGAGATCAGCAGGCCCGCGCGGGCTTCGCTGATGCCAAAGTCCATTGCGATGTCCGTCAGAAGGCCGATCGGCATGAATTCAGAGGTGTTGAAAATAAAGGCAGAGAGTGTGATGCCGATGAGCGGCAGCCATTCACGTAAAGTCATAGATGAACCATCCTTTGATAACGTATTCGCATAAGTCAGTAGATACGTATTATAGCATGCGATGGGGCGGGGGACAAGGTGAAGGGGATTCACAGGTTCAACGGGTTCAATGGGTTAAGGTGGCGGCTTCGCCGCGAATATATAGGGGGCGATGCCCGAAGGTCAGCGGATAGCAGGTTTCCCGTTTTCAGTTTTCTGACATCATACGCCAAACCGCGAATGACAAAGATTTCTCGCTGGTGCTCGAAATGACGATACGAGAGAGTCCCCGGTTCCCAGTCCCTAGTCACCAGTCACTAGTCACTAGTCACAAGATCGCCCCAATCAAAAACCCGCTCTGTAAAGCAGAGCGGGTTTCGTGCAAAAGCTCACTTTCTCAGTGCTTCCTTCAGCTGGGCACGGAAGATGCCCGCGCCGCCGTTTGCGGGATGGCGCAGGCCGGTGACGGAGAAGCCTGCTTCGGTGAGTGTCACCTCGCTCTTCCTGCCGATGGCAAAGAGCGGAAGGGGGCCGGTCAAGGAGAGGAGCTCTTTCGTATACGTGAGGCCGATAGCGAGTTCTTCATCCGTCGGTGTGCGGTTCGTGAGGAGATTTCCTTCTTTATAAGGATGGAAAGGAAAGATGTTCCACAAGAGAAATTCATCGGGGGCAAGGCCGGCTTCGAGGCATGCGCTCCAGACGACGGAGTCGGTGGGCTCATTGAAGCCTTTCTCTTTCTGAGCAGCCTTCGTGATGAAGGGGCTGTCCATCCGGCTGGTGCGTGTGCCTTCACGGGAGAGAATCATCCGGCTCGTGACTTTGGGATGCTGGTTCAAGAGCATACGCTCGCAGGTCATGGCGATGCCGGAGAAGTGTCCGCCCTGATAGCCGCAGGCTTCGGCGATGAGAAGGATCTTTGCCCGCCCGATGCGCCGCGTGAGGTAGTCCGTAAGCTGCTCTTGGCGGATGGAGACGGCGCGGCCGACTTCGTAGTCTGCGTCTGTATCACGCCATGGATTGAAGACGTTCTCGCCCTTGTAGGCGGAGAGAGCGGTAAGGAAATGGGTGAGATTGTCGTTCATAGGGGCCTCTTGAAAATGAGAAATGAGAAATTAGAAATGAGAAATGGCGGAGCGGCGCATAAAATATGGAAACGCCGCGAAGTATAAATGGGGCGATGTCCGCTTGAGACGTCAGATATCAGACGTCAGACATCTAACGTCTGATACATCCCAGTCTCCCAGTCTCCCAGTCTCCTAGTCTTCCAGTTTCCTTGTCACTGGTCACTAGTCCCCACAAACCGATAAACTGTCCCAGCCTTGGTGCTTTCTACTTTTTCAAAACGGGGAGCGAGCGACCAGGCGTCGAAGAATTTGGCTTTCCCGTTTGCTACATAGAGGTAGCTGGGCCTATCAGAGGCCTTGGCAGCTTCTATGAATTGCTTTTCGTTTACGGTGGGGATGGGAGATTTCTTATCCCAGCGGGCATCGCGCTTTTCCTGGTCCAGCAGCGGTTCATCAGGCAGGAGGCGTGTCGCGATGTCGCCTGTGTAGTAGCTGTAGCTGGCGGGATAGGTGAGGAAGAAATAGTGCTTTCCTTTCTCTTCCTGGATGGCACTATCGATCTCAAAGGCGGATCGGGTCATCATGAAGTGGGGAAGACCTTCGGAGATACAGCAGAGGAAGGCGGACGCCGTGACCGCGGAGATGATGGTGAGGCGTTTGTATTGGTTCGCTTTCCAGCGGATGAGGTAGGCGAAAAGGCCATAAGCAAGGACAGCGTAGAAGACAAGCCAGTTTCCTTCTTTTAGACGGAAGGTGCCGATAAGGAGCGCCGCCATAAGGATCAGGAGGCCGAGACCGCCCAGAATGGAGGGAAGCTTTTCGCCCATGCGGATGCGGAGTGCGCCGAAGGCGGCAAAGGTGATGGCGGGAACGACGGAGATGTAGGAATAGGTGACATACTTCGTGGCCATCAGGGTGTAGAAGAGGATGGTGCCCCAGCACCAGACCATGAGGAAGAGGTAGAAGGCGCCTTTCTCTTTCCAGCGCATTTTCATTTCATAAAAGGAAACGAAAGCCCATGGGAGGAGCGAGGCGGGAAGGAGGATGAGGTAGTAGTACCAGTGGTTGTCCTCGGGATGCTCGGAGGAGGTGGCGCGGAGGACGTTGTGCAGTCCCAGAAATTCATTGATGAAATCACTGCCGTGGATCGCATACATGCCGCCGTACCAGGGAAGGACGATGGCAAAGAAGGCGAGAAGCCCCTGCCAGGGGAAAAGGCGGAGGATGGTCTTCGGCTCTTTCATCGAAAGGCACCAGATGACAAGGAGAAGGCCGGGAAGGACGAGGCCGACGGGGCCTTTCGTGAGGCAGGCAAGCCCTGCGGCAGCGTAGGCGATCACCAGGTGCTTTTTGCGGTTTTCTGTGATGCCGATGTAGGCAGAAAACATGGTCGAGATGGTGAAGAGGAGAAGGATGCTGTCTGTGATGATGGCGTGGGAGATCACCCAGCACTCCAGCGAGGTCGCGAGCATGACGCCGGCCCAGATGGAGACGACATTGTCCTTCAGGATGCGCCGGAGATACCAGATGAGAAGTGTCACGGAGAGGGCGCCTGTAAGCACTGCCGGCAGGCGGGCGGCGAGGTCGGTAAAGCCAAGTGCGCTGTAGGCGAGCGAGAGGAGCCAGTAGACCATGATGGGCTTGTCATACCAGTAGACGCCATAGATCTGCGGGGACATCCAGTCGCCGGACTCCACCATTTCACGGGCGGTCAGTGCGTAGTTCGACTCGACCGGATCGGTGATCGGAAGCAGCCAGCTGCCCCAGAGGAAGAAGAGAAAGGCGATGATGAAGAAGCTGATAAAAGAGATCAAGGTGCTGCGTTCGTTCTCTTTGGCAAGCTGCGCCTGTTTTCTCTCACGCTTTTGACGTTTTGTACTCAAGGAGACCTCCTGTAACTAGAACTGTGACATGGTAAAGCGGCGTACCCATCAGAGAGCGCCGAAACATAGAGAGTGATGATCATATCTCATGTCATGCATGGTCTATCAGATCGGACGATGATGGAAACAGCAGCTCCTCATGGCTCTGCATGTCTTTCCAGAAATACCGCTGTATCCTTTTCCCACAGCAGCCGAGCTTCTGCTTTCAGCTTTTCCGGCCAATGATCATAGATCTTTTTCTGTACGAGAATGTAGGCATGATCCGGAAGGGGGAGGGCATTGTCTTTGCCGGGAAGAAGGACGCCATCGGCTTCATTTTTTTCCGTTTCTTGGCGTTTTCGTTCGTCGAATTCCGGAAGGGCTTTCCCGTAGATGTCCGTGTAGAAGGCGACAGATGGCCGGTAGAAGGTATCGATATAGACCGGAAGTTCAGGCGCCTTTTCTGTTTCCGAGAGCGTCTCTGCAATGGCCTTCGAGGTGAAGAGACTGGAAACGGGAGCGGCAAAGAGGCCCCAGACGGATGTCACGAAGAGAAGGATGAGACAGGCCTGCGAGCAGAGGAAGCCGCGCATACGCCCCTTTGACAGCATGCGGACAGAAAAGAGAGCAGAGAGAATCATGAAGAGGGAAATGCCGTATTTCACTATAGCGCCGCCTGCGGGCGTAAGCGGCGCGAGGCTGATGGCGATCGCGGTCGTCAGAGCAAAGAAGAGATGGAAGCCCATGAGGGACTTGGAAACATGCCCTGCTTCTCTGATCTCCGTGAGATATTTCCCGGCCAGAAGCGAGAGCGGAGGAAACATCGGAAGGATGTAGGAGAAGAGCTGCGTCGAGGAGAGCGTAAAGAAAAGGAAAATGAAGAGCGCCCAAACGATGAGGTAGAAGAGGACAGGGTCTGATCTCCATTTCCGTAAACGCCGAAGGATACCGGGCAGTGTGCCGGTCCATGGATAGAAACCGGCGATCAGGACGACGAGGTAGAGCCAGTAGTGGTTCTGCCCGGCATGCTCCGGGCTGATGAAGCGCGTCACATTGTGATAGCCGAGAAAGGTATCGATGAAGGCATCTCCGTGGATCATGCCCATTGCCAGGTACCAGGGGAGCCCCACGAGACAGGCGAGGGGGATCCCCCAGGTCCAGCCCAGTGCCATGATATTTTTGAAAGTAAAGGATCCCCTGAAGATCATCCAAAGCCCTACGATGAGTGCTGGAAATCCGAAGCCGATCGGGCCCTTCGCAAGGAGCGAGAGACCGCAGAAGATATAGGCGGGGATATATTCTTTTCGAAGAAATGAAATGAGGGCGACGGTGAGCGTGAAGGTCAGCGTCGCATCCGTCACCGAACTTCTGGCAAGGACGATGATCTCCAGAGAGGAGGCAGAGATGAAGGCGCCGTAGAGCGCAGCCTTCTCACCTAGCAGCTTTCGCATAGACAGGTAGAGGTAGGGCGAGAGCAGCGCACTCATCAGGATCGAAGGGAGACGGGCACTCGTGGTCGAGACTCCGAAGAGAGTGAAGGTGATCGATTCCAACCAATAGAAAAGCGGCGGCTTATCGTACCAGAATTCGCCATAGATGCGGGGAGACAGCCAGTCGCCTGTAGAGAGCATTTCCTTCGCTGTTTCGCCGTAGACTGGCTCATCTGGGTCGAGCAGAGGAATGAGACCGGAAAAAGTGCCGTAGAGGGCGAGACAGAAAAGGAAAAGTAAGATGCAGTTTTTATTGAGCTTCATGTTTATTATTCTTATGTTTCTGATAGAAATGGAAAGCCGCTGCGATGATGGCGCAGATGACGATGCAGACAAGAGCGATCTCCAGCTTGTAAGAGAGGAGAGAATGCCAGTTTTCTCCCAGCATGGCACCCATGTAGACCAGGAATATGGTCCAGGGGATAGTGCCGATGATGGTCAGGATCGTGAATTCCGGGAGGGGAAATTGTGCGATGCCCGCAGGCAGGGAAATGAAGGTACGGATTCCCGGAAGCAGACGGCCGGTAAAGACCGCAATGCCGCCGTAGGTCTCAAACCAGTTTTTGGCGGCGATCATTTTTTTCGCGCCCATACCGCCTTTCTGCGTGTGGCGAAGGATCATGTCGCGCCCGCCCTTGTAGCCCATGTAGTAGGAGGCCAAGGAGCCGATCAGCCCAGCCAGTGTGCCGATCAAGATCGTCGGCCAGAAGGAGAAGACACCCTGCGAGACGAGGAAACCCGCAAAGCCCAGAATGATCTCACTGGGGATGGGGATATTCATGTTTTCGAGCGCCATACAGATAAAGAGCGCAAGATAGCCCCATTCAGAGAGAAAAGATATGATGAATTCCATAGATAGGGTCCTTTTGAAAAAACAAGTATAACAAGGGGCAGGATCGGATGATGGCAGGCGTCACTCACGGAGTCAGCCGCCGGGTCACTCGCTATCGGCTGTTCGTATTTCTAAAGCCTAGACCTTGATTCCCATCATCACTAGATCAGACATTGTTTTCGATTTTTTAAATAAATTGTGGGTATTCGTAGAATCATATATATTCTAAACTATAGCATGGATAAAGGGGTGGGTCAATCAAATAGCAGGTTTGAGAAGGGCAATAGGAATTAGGACCGCGAGTGACTCGTGACTGGTGGCTAGGAATTAGTAGCTAGGGATTAGGTTTGCGATACGAGAAAATCGCTAATTTCAAATCTCCGCGGCGCTTCTGATTTTTATGCGCCGCACCACCATTTCTCATTCAAGCGAAGCTTTAAAATGTAATCAAAGGGGCACCACATCCCACGGGCTAACCCTGAACCCTGAACCCTGAACCCTTCTTTGAATATTTATTCGAAAAGCTAGAATAATTTGACATATGTCCGAAGAATTGATAAGATACAAACAGTTGGTTTACTGCTCTTTTACGTATGTATAGAATATGGAGATGATCAGAATGATGAATAAAAAAATGAAAATTCTTCTGGCGATGGGCGCTATGGCAGCGGTGGTCCTTGCTTCCGGCTGCGGCGGCGATGCAAAATCCGGCGAGAGTGCAGCGAAGTCCGGCTCCGGCATCCCGAAAGTCATCCGCGTCGGCTCGGAAACCACGTTCCCGCCATTTGAATTTACCAAGGATGATAAATATGTAGGCTTCGACTTGGATCTTGCGGATGCGGTCATCAAACAGATGGGCAGCCAGATGGAATTCAAGTCCATGGGCTTCGATGCGCTGATCCCGGCTGTCCAGTCCGGACAGATCGATCTCATTGCAGCCGGTCTCGATGCGACACCGGAACGCGAAAAGCAGGTCGCTTTCTCCGATCCCTATTTCACACAGAATGGCTATATCATCATTGTCAGAAAAGACAATGATGATATCAAGGACTGGGCAGATCTGGAAGGCAAGAATGTCGGCGCGCAGGTCGGCACGCAGCAGGTGAAGCTCGCGCAGGAAGCCAAAGCCGCACAGGTAAAGCAGCTCGACTCGAATTCTCAGGCATTCATGGAACTGCAGGCTAAGACGCTCGATGCGGTTGTCATCGACCAGCCTGTCGGCATGTACTACCTGAAGCAGGGCGGCGACAAAGACCTGAAGATCGTCGGCACCTCCAAGGGCGCCAACGGCATGGTCTTCGCAGTGAAGAAAGAAAATAAAGAACTGCAGGCGGCGGTGAATAAGGCGCTGAAGGAGATCAAAGCAAACGGGACCTATGATAAGATCTTTGAAAAATGGTTCGGCAAACAGGAAAAGAAATAAGCGTGACAGGATAGAAGGAGCGGGCATTGTCCCGCTCCTTTTTGCGTGCGTGCCATCGTTGACTGAAACGACGGTTTCCTAAAGTTGAAATTTTAAAGTTTTTAGAAAAACAGCGCATGATGCCAGATTTTATTGGAAATACTTGAAATTTTAAAGTAAAAAAATGGTCGGATTCCAGTATACTTTTTATATATCATTCTGCAAAGATTTAAGGAAACGCTGATTCAATCACAGAATCAGATTTCATATGGATTTTTATACATAGCGTCGTCGACATTCTTCTTAAATAGCCCGCTATTCGCGTCCTCTGTCTCCTCGCTCTATATAAAAATCCAAGAATGAAATCCGATAACGATTTAATCAGTGTTTCCTTAAAAATATTTGATCTCGGGAGGAAATCACATGAAGAAAAATGTAATGAAATCAGCCGCTTTCGTTCTGGCAGCCAGTGCTATTTTCTTTTCCACCGGATGTGGTGGGGAAGCAGGGAGCAGCATGGCGACGCCGAAGAAAAAGCTCAGTGTCGCTGTGGAGGCCTCCTATGCCCCCTTCGAATATAAAGATGAAGACGGTCACATCATCGGCTTCGATGTGGACCTCATGAAGGCAGTCGCACAGAAAATGGATGCGGAGGCAGAGTTCAATAACCTTCCTTTTGAACAGATTTTCCACTTCGTCGGTGACAAGAAGATCCAGCTTGGGATTTCCGCCATCGGCGCAACGGAAGAACGTAAGAAGCACGTGTCTTTCAGTGATCCATACTACAGCCTCGGAAGCTACGTCATCGTAGTCCGCCCCGGCACGGAAGGGATCCATGGGCCGGAAGATCTGAAAGGGAAGATCGTAGCCGCCGAACGTGGTACTACGAATGAAATGAAGGTGAAGGAGCTTTCTCCGGTGCGCACGGTGATGCCTGACTACTATAAGGATGTCTTCAAGGCGGTGGAAGAGGGAGAAGCGGATGCAGCTATCGTGGATGAACCGGGAGCGAAGTACTATCTGGAACATGAAGGCAGAGGCAAGCTGACCACGGCCGGCACCATCACGACGGGAGAGCAGTTCGTTATCGTTATAGCGAAGGATGACAAGGCCATGCAGCAGGAAGTCAATGCGGCACTGAAGAAGGTCATGGAAGACGGGACTTATGACAAGCTCTCGCAGAAGTGGTTCTTCGAAAAAGCGGCCGATGAGGCAAAAAAATAATAGCTGGAGAAATGTTGAAGCAAATAAAAAGCTATGGTGAAACGGAAGTTTCATCATAGCTTTTTTGTTCATGGCTAGCCCATGGAGCGTGCTGTTCACTGATTACGTTTGAAAGGCCTGCTCGAATGAGAAATGTTGGTGCGGCGCAAAAATAATGAAGCGCCGCGAATGATATATGGGGGATGCCCGAAAATAGTATTCAAGTGACTGTTGGCTAGTGACTAGTCGCTCAAGACTCCGAATCCCTAGCCACTAATCCCTAGTCACGAGTCACCAGTCACGAGTCCCTCAAGGCCTTCATTTCAGATCCGTCTTGTGGAACAGGACTTTGATGAAGGCGGCAATGACCTCAGGATCAAAAAGGATAGAGGAGCCGCTGAAGATCTCACGTGTGACTTCAGCCTTTGTCTTCTCTGAGAAGTCCGGTGAGGAGTAGATGGCGGTATCGTAGTAGTCTGCGACGGCAATGATACGCGCGCCGAGAGGAATATTCACGTTCTTGAGGTGCTTCGGAAAACCGGTCCCGTCCCAGTGCTCGTGATGGCAGCGGATGTAGGGAAGAAGATCCTGACAACCAGGGATGGACTCGAGCATATTTGCGCCAAGCTCCGGATGCTTTTTATACAGCGAGAGCTCTCTTCGAGAAAGGTAGGGCGCCTTGGACAGGATCTGATTCGGCAGGGAGATGAGGCCGATGTCATGCAGAAGCCCCGCATAGCGGATGAGCGTGATCTCATTCGCTGGCAGCTTCATATACACGGCTGTCGCAGCTGCATAGTTCGAGACGCGGACAGAGTGGTCGTAAAGCGCAGCGGATTTCAGACGCAGCAGGTCTGCAAAATGTAGAGTGATGGTTTCGAGCATGTTTTGCGTTTCCCGGAAAGAGATCGGGTTTTGAAAGAGAGACGAACTATACATGGTGGTTCCTCTGTGAAAAAGGGTTAAAGGTTCAGGGTTCAGGGTTAGCCCTTGGGGCGTGCCGCCCCCTTGATTGTAGATGAAAGTCTCGCATGAATGAGAAATTAGAAATGAGAAATGCGAAATGGTGGTGCGGCGCATAAAAAATCTGAAGCGCCGCGAAGTATAAGAAATATAAGAAGTATAAATAATGGCGATGCCATGAGCTGGCATTCCAGTCACTAGTCACTTGTTTTTTTCCATCCAATGGCTCATGTAAGAGCATTCGGAGTGGACGATATAGTGATGGCGGCTGGCCCATTCATAGAAGGCAGAAGCCAGCTTTCCGGCGATGCCGCGTCCGGCGAGGGCATCGGGGACTTTTGTATGGGTGACGGTGAGAATATTTCCCGCGCAGGTATACTCCATATAGGCGGTTCCTTTCGGGTCTTCCTGTAGAAATCGACAATGGGCTTCATCATGGATAATCATAAGAAGGACCTCCTGTTTTCTGCAAAAGACACAATGAACATTGTACACAATTTAAGGACAAAGGTCAAAGAAAATCTGAAAAATATATAAATCCCATCAGGTATGGTATAATTGGTGCCGGAGGCGGCAGCAGGCAGATCTCTGGCAAATACGCAGTATTTCAGCTGGATCCCGTTTCCTGCTCCGTATGCTGACCCTCGGGCTATCATACTATATATATGCTATTGGTGAGGTAATTGCACAACAATTATAATTATTATACTATAAATAGTTCTGCTTTTCATCACAGGTAAAATCTATAAATACGTACGAATCTTTCAATATCGGAGGAGAGTGCTTATGAGCGATATCATTTATTTTCTGCATCACAGCGGATTCATCTATGAAAATGAGACAAGCCTTCTTGTTTTTGATTTCTACAAAGACCCGGAGAACCGGCTGGAGACGCTTCTTAAGGATTCTAAGAAGAAATTGTATTTCTTCGTGAGTCATTACCATGCCGATCATTTCAACCGTGATATACGAAGGTGGGAAGAGCGGGCAGAGGCCTACATCATGCATAAGAACTGCTGGCTGACAATGGACAGGGAAGAAAAGAAGCATCTTATGGTCCCCGGAGATACGCTGACGATCGGCGATCTGACGGTCACTATGTATGGCTCGACAGATGAGGGGGGCTCGTTTCTGGTCAAAAGCGGGGGCAAGACGATCTTCCACGCGGGAGATCTGAACTGGTGGCACTGGGCCGGCGAACCGGCGGCGGATAATCTGGCCGCCAGGCGGGACTTCTTCCATGAGCTGTCCCGTTTTTCCGAAAGACAGGTCGATGTGGCCTTTTTCCCGGTGGATGCTCGACAGCAGGCGGCCCGCGAGTGGGGCGTCATGGCGTATCTTGAAAGAGTAGAGCCGAAGCTCCTCGTCGCAATGCATGCTTTCGGCAAGCGTTGGCTTCCCTCTTATGAATTTCTCTGGCATTATCCGGAACAGAAGCTCTGGATCCCCGAAAAGGATGGGGATGTCAAGGAGACGGAGTCTTAGCCCCTGGCGATCTCTGATCTTGGTTTAAGGAAATGCTGAACGGATCAGCATTTCCTTACCTTTGACACGAAGGATTGAAGGATTATATAACCGGCATGGGAGGAACTTTATGACAAACGGCTGGATGTGGATCATTGGCATTATGCTGATTGGCGGATTCATCCTGCAGATGACGCCGCTCATGTTTTATCTGTACGCGGTCTTTGGTGTGCATCTCTCTATCCTTTTGATCTCATACCTGATCCTTCGAAGAGAGCGGGGCATCGATCTGCGGGCGAATATGCTCTTCATGCTGGGGCTTACGGTGATCAATATCATGACGGATCTTGGGATCATGAATTACCATATGTCCTGGGCAGCGGTGGCGGCTCTTTTTGTATGGTCTCTCTTCGGGGGAGGAAGAAGGAGTTAGGGGGCTGGTGACTTGTGATGAGTAGCTAGGGATTAGGAGCCCCGAGTGACAAGTGACTGGTGACTAGAGATTAAAAGCAAGCGGTGATTGAAATAGCGCAGTTAGAACGCTGACAGTTCTGCAAGAAAGATCTCTACTACGCTCGAGCTGACGACGGCGCGAAGCGCTATCAAAATTCTGCGGCGCTTCTGATTTTTATGCGCCGCACCACCACTCCTAACTCCTAACTAGAAAGCGTGACGTTTTCAAATGGAATCAAAGGGCGGCACGCCCTACGGGCTACCCAGCCCTCTATCTCAACCTTGACAATAAAAAATAAACATTTTAGAATTAAAGCAGTACTGAATCATCGTGATACGATGCCCGTCGTATGTGCAGCGTCCCCGATGGATCAGCATGCAAGCTGCAAGCCCAGTGAGAACTCCGCGAGCGGAGGGATTCTTATTATAGATAAAGGCCATCTGTCAGCCTTTTCGCCATCATCACCTGCTGTAATTTTTGCAAAAGGATGTTTTGTGTCATAGGAACCTTTTCTCTTGAAGGATGAAAGACCATTTACCACGGCCTGCACTTTCCGGCGTGCCCGGAGCTACGTATTTCCTGTCTTAAAATAATAAAATCAGAAAGAGAGAGGTGAACCATTTGACACTGGATGAAGTTTTACTCTACGTCATTCTCTGTGGTATCGCAGCGGCTGTCTGCGGTATGGGGATCGGTTACCTGCTGCGCAAGCGTATCGCAGAAGCCCGGATCGGTTCTGCAGAGGAAAAAGCGAAGCAGATCGCAGAGGATGCGAAAAAGATGCTGGATACAGCGTCTCGTGAAGCGGAGACGCTGAAGAAAGAAACCTTGGTACAGACCCGTGAGGAGATCCATAAGCTCCGCGAGGATATGGAAAAGGAAAATAAGGATCGCCGTGATGAGCTGGCGAAGTACGAGCAGCGTCTGGTACAGAAGGACAATAATCTGGATCAGCGCAGCAACAATCTGGAACAGCGCGAGTCACAGCTGGACCGCAAAGAAAATCAGGTCAAGGCCCAGAAAGAAAAAGTCGATGCCCTGTATGTGTCCCAGCAGGCGAAGCTGGAAGAGATATCCCAGTTGTCCCGTGAACAGGCGAAGGAAATGATCCTGTCCCGTGTGGATGAGGAGCTGACGCATGAGAAGGCGGTCCGCATCCGTGATGCGGTCGAGGAAGCCAAGAGCAGTGCGGATACCAAAGCGAGAGAGATCATCGCGGCTGCCATTCAGAGAAATGCGGCTGATACCGTATCAGAGACCACAGTTTCCGTCGTGGCTCTTCCGAACGAAGAGATGAAGGGACGCATCATTGGTCGTGAAGGCAGAAATATCCGTGCCATCGAAACGCTGACCGGCGTCGATCTCATCATTGATGATACTCCGGAAGCTGTCATCCTGTCGTGCTTTGATCCGATCCGCCGTGAAGTCGCGCGTCTTGCACTGGAAAGTCTTGTCAAGGATGGCCGTATCCATCCGGCCCGCATCGAAGAGGTCGTGGCGAAGACGAAGAAAGAAGTGGATAAGGCGATCCGTGAAGCCGGTGAACAGGCTGTCATGGAATGCGGCATCCGCGGTATGAATCCTGAACTGATCAAGACGCTTGGCCGTCTGAAGTATCGTACCAGCTATGGGCAGAATGTCCTGCAGCACTGCATTGATACCTCCTATTTCTCCGGCATCCTGGCGGCTGAAGTGGGAGCCGATGTAGAGCTCGCCAGAAGAGCGGGTCTGCTCCATGATATCGGCAAGGCTGTCGATCGGGAACAGGAGGGGACGCATGTAGAACTCGGCGTCGAACTCGCCCAGAAATATCATGAATCGCCGCAGGTCATCAATGCCATTGCGTCCCATCATGGGGATACAGAGCCGACTTGTGTCGAGTCTGTACTGGTCGCTGCGGCTGATGCGATCTCCGCTGCCCGTCCGGGTGCCCGTCGAGAGACATTGGAAAACTATATCAAGAGACTCACGAAGCTCGAAGATATTGCGAAATCCTTCCCAGGCGTGGCCAGCTGCTATGCCATTCAGGCAGGACGTGAGCTGCGTGTCATCGTGAAGCCGGAGAAGGTCAATGAGGATCAGGCCGTCATTTTGGCGCATGATATTTCCCAGCGGATCGAAAAGGAACTCCAGTATCCGGGGCAAGTCAAGGTGGTCGTCATCCGCGAGACCCGCGCGACGGATATTGCAAAATAATGCTTACCAAAAGAAGCTGCTTCGGCAGCTTCTTTTTCTTTTCTTTGACAGGTATGCTATAATGAGGAACACATTAGGAGGGGGACTCTGGCGAACGGGGAGCAGACTGCGATCTTGCTTCCGGCGGATCCAGCGGGCCTGATAGACAAAAAGGACAGATCGAGTGATAGATTTCACAGAAATGAATAGAGGTACTCATCATGGATAGAGAAGACTTGGATCAGCAGCTGAAAGAGCATGGGGAAGCCATGCAGAAAGAGATCACCGGATCCCGCAAGGGACGCATGAAGCTCTTCGCCGCAGCACTTGCTCTGCTCGTCATCGGAAGCGCGGGAGGCTGCTTCTTCGGCGAGTTTCCGGCGATCCCGAAGAGGGACGCTTCTTCCTCGTACCAGGTACCGCAGGGGGCGGATAAGAAGCTGCAGGAGCTGCCGGCCATCCGCAATACGGCGATCGTGCAGGCGGTGAAAGAAGTCGGGCCGGCGGTCGTCGGCATCACGACCAAGGTATACGATCGCGATATGTTTAACCGCCGCGTCGAAGTGGGGCAAAGCGTAGGATCGGGTGTGGTCTTTGACAAGAAAGGCTACATCGTGACGAATAACCACGTCGTCTCCGGCAGCAAGGAGGTCAATGTCTCGCTTTCTTCCGGAAAGACAGTTTCCGGCAAGGTGGTGGGGACGGATCCGTCGACCGATCTTGCTGTCGTCAAGATCGAAGGCAGTGACGATCTCCCCGTAGCTTCTTTGGGAGACTCTGATGGCCTGCAGGTCGGAGAAACGGCGATCGCGATCGGGAATCCATTGGGCCTTGAATTTCAGGGAACCGTAACGGTCGGCGTCATCAGCGCATTGAACAGAAGCCTCGATGATATCGACCAGCGTTTCAAGCTCATCCAGACCGATGCAGCCATCAATCCGGGCAACTCCGGCGGGGCGCTCGTCACCGCTGATGGGAAGGTCGTCGGGATCAATAGTGCGAAGATCGCGAAAGAAGGGGTCGAAGGCATGGGCTTTGCCATCCCGATCAATCAGGCAAAGGGCATCATCTCGCAGCTCATAGACCATGGCAAAGTGACGCGCGCCTATCTTGGCGTGTATGCAGCAGATAAGGACATTGCCGCCCGCTACGGTTACAGCTGGGATCACGAGAAGGGAGTCCTTGTCATGAAGATCGCGGCCAGAAGCCCGATCAGCCTGACTGACATTGAGCCGGGGGACTACATTCTTTCCATTGATGGGAAGGAGTGCAATACTATGAAGGAGATGCGGGAAATCCTCGATACTCATAAGCCGGGGGAAAAGATTTCCATCACCTATGAACACCAGGGAAGAGAAGCCAAGGCGGATGTCCTTCTTGCGGCTGCACCGGAGAATAATAAGTAAGGAAACGATCTGACGAGCGATTTCCTGCCGAAAAAGAGGTCCTATGGACATGCCCTGGGGGTTGGGGGCATCATTCTGCTTGCAGCATCGGTTTGCAGAAAAGGAAGAGCTATGAAATTTACACTGCTTGCTATCGGCAAGATCAAAGAAAAATGGATGCGGCAGGGCATCGAGGAGTACGTGAAGCGCCTGAAGCCGATCGCACCTCTGGAGATCATCGCACAGGATGAAGAGAAAATGCCGGAGAATCCATCTCCTGCCATGAAGGAAAGGGTGATGGAGAAAGAAGGAGAGAAGATGCTGAAGTATCTCTCTGGCGATGACTGCCTTGTGCTGCTTGATCTCAGAGGGGATCCCATGTCCTCGGAAGGATTGGCAGACTGGATCTCACGGCGTATGGTCACCGGGACAAGCCATTTCTACTTCATGATCGGCGGTCCCTATGGGAATGGGAAGAACATCCGGCATCGGGCGGATCTCAAGATCTCTATCAGTGCCATGACTTTTACGCACCAGATGGCACGCCTGATCCTCTCCGAGCAGCTTTATCGCGCGATGAAGATCATACGGCATGAACCGTACCATCTATAAAGAGGTTTCCCGGGAAAATCATTTCTCAAGAACCGATGCCTTCTTCGCCAGCCCTCCTATTGCAGTTCCGGCTCGAAAGAATTAAAATATAAATAGAGAAAGTGGTTTCCTCATTTGTCTCAGTATGAACCGATTTTTCGTATGTCCTGCAAGGAGGCCTTATCATGAAATCTATGAAAGCGAAAGACTTTATGACGAAGTATGTGTTCACGGTATCACCGGATACGACCGTACAGGAGCTGGTGGGACTTTTCGTGACGCATCCCGTGTCTGCGATCCCGGTCGTGGGAGATGATAATGAGCTTCTTGGCATTGTTTCCGAGGGAGATCTTCTGTACAAGAAGGTGCAGCCGAAGATCCCGCCGCATGTCGACGTGCTGGGCGGCACGGTGTACTACTGCGGCTTTGGCCGGTATGAAAAATCCTTCAGGAAGCTGCTCGCAACGACTGCGAAGGATATCATGACGACGGATGTGCGCTGTGTCACGCCGGAGACGGACATGGAGGCTATCACGACACTCATGGTGGATCACCATCTGAAGACGGTGCCTGTCGTAGAAAAGGCGAAGCTTTCCGTAGAGCGTGAGGGCGAGCAGCCGCCGGCGCGTCTCGTCGGGATCATCACACGTCATGATATCCTGGGGGCTATCGCAGCAACGCAGGTCGAAGAGCATATGAGACACAGGGAATAGCGTGCTGCTTTTCTTGCGGGTAAAAGAGAAGGCCGATGGGACTTCTCTTTTTACTTGTGTGCGTTCCCTGTCAATTCTTTTGCGGGCATAGTATAATAAGGAGAATGTATGTATGAGCGGCTGGTGGATCGTCACTGGCGACAGATAGCTGCGGATCCTTGCGTGATTCGCTTTTACAATGGGAGAGGCACTTCATGATGAGAAAATTATTTAACGCGCTGAGCCAGCTTCATCGAGGCGTCCTCATCTGTGGTGGTTTTGCAGCCTTCATGCTGTTTGGAGCGCTCCTCCTCATGCTGCCCATCTCGCAGACAGGAACGAAGGAAGTCTCCTTCCTGGATGCGCTCTTCATGTCTGTCAGTATCGTCAGCGTGACGGGGATGAGCATGTTTGATCTGAAGACTGACTTTACCATTTTCGGGCAGCTGGTCGTGCTCTTTCTGATGCAGGTGGGCGGTCTGGGGATCATGACGATGATGGCCATGGTCGGCATCTCCCGGGGGCGGAAGATCCGCCTGCAGGAGAGGCTCCTTATCCGGGATTCCTTCAATCTGCAGACACCGTCTGGTATGGTGATGCTGGTGCGAAAGATCATCCTGATGACGCTCTCTATAGAGTTTTGTGCCGGCAGCATCCTTGCGGCCTATTTCTTCACACAGAATGGATGGATCGGCATTTATCAGGGCTACTGGCATGCGGTCTCTGCCTTCACGAATTGCGGTATGGATATCATGGGAAATGATGTCGGATTCGCCGGAATGGCAGCCAATCCGCTGGTCAGTACCGTTGTCTGTATCTCGATGTTTCTGGGAGGCGTAGGCTTCATCGCGCTGGATGATCTTTTGAGGCACCATAGCTGGAGCGCACTGACTCTGAACAGCAAATTCATTCTGGTCATGGAAATGATACTGATCCCGCTGGGCGTGATCGTCTATTTTCTTCTGGAGGGCAATAATCCGGCGACGCTGGGACATCTCAGCACGGCCGAAAAGTGGCAGAGTGCCTTCTTCATGTCGATCTCTTCCCGCATGGCAGGCTTCACTCTCTTTGATATCCACGCCATGAACAATGCGACCGGGCTTATCATCATGCTCTTCATGTTCATCGGAGCGGCGCCTGTCTCGACCGCCGGCGGCATCCGCACGACCACCATCGGACTTCTTCTGCTCTCGCTCTGGTCATGGATCCGTGGGAGAAAAGATGTGGTCATCTTCCATAAACGGGTCGATCCGGAATGTCTGGTGAAAGCATCGAACGTTTTTACACTGGCGACGGTACTGACCTTCCTCACTGCGATGATGGTCTTCCTCTTAGAGCCTGCGTCCCACTTCGATTTTGAGGATGCCCTCTTCGAAGCTGTCTCCGCCTTCAGCACCGTCGGCTTCTCGATGGGACTCACGACGGAATGGAATATCCCCTGTAAAATCGTCATCATGATCGCTATGTTCATCGGGCGTATCGGCGTCATGACGCTCGCCGTCACCTTTGCCGGCCGTCCGAAGAGTCAGATCAAGTATCCGAAGGAAAATATAGTCATCGGATAAAAGGAGAGGGGCAGAAACGCTGCCTTCGGGCAGCTCTCCTCTAGGGAAACGCTGATTAAATCACAGAATCAGATTTCATATGG
>ULQU01002172.1_pt1 | contig 26188 bp, 27 predicted proteins | sample 1954841 | NCBI WGS metagenome assembly ULQU01 (sample SAMEA4835664, study PRJEB28245) | human gut metagenome | biome: gut microbiome; material: fecal sample | place: Denmark | collected 2008
TGTTTCATTGCCTTGAAAGTTTTTGAAGTTGATAATGATTCACCTTGCCAGTTGTTGACGGTGATTACGGATGCAAAGACAATGCAAATGAGCGCAATGAAAGCGTGCTTTCAAATTGCCGAGTGCAGCTTGTCTTATGCAAAATTACGAAATGGCACAACCGAATGCAAATCCATTCATAACCGTTTACAATCCGTTTACAATCCGTTTACAATCCGTTCATTCCGTTCGCAATTCATTCATCCATTTTCCCATAAATAACTAAACCACATTATGATTATGAACGACGTAAAAATTAGCATCCACGACAGTATCGTCCAGGTTCTGCCCAACGCCACAAAGGCCGTACAAAACTTCTATGGCGACCAGTTTGCCGAGAAAATACTCAGCAAGCGGGAAGTCGTCGAAGACAGTTCTTCCGATGCCGAATCCCCCCAGGTCGATTCCCCTGAAGCCAAGAAACTCGCCCTCTATATTGGCAAGGAAAGCCTCCCGGCCTTCCTCGATCAGATTCGTGACTGCAACAATGCCACAGACCTTGCCTTGGTTGTCGTCTCCATGCTCGATCAAGAAACCAAACTCACCGAGGAAACCGTCGTAAGGAGTAGCTTCATCCAGCTCCTGTTGCCCTTCGCCATCAAAATCACTTCTGGAAGAAGCGTGAACAACGTTCGCGCCCGCATCAATGATGCTTTAATAGCTCGCCGTAAATAACACTCCAATCGTTGACTGCCATGATAGTAGATGTAATTGTTGCAAAAATAGCCGTTGCTGCATACCTTAGCTATAAGCAAAGCCAATCTCTTGGGCTACACTCTTGGAACTTTTTTGATCTGTTTTCCGTTTCTCATGCTTCAGAGTCGAACGAAGAACCCGCAAAAGAGCTGGAAGCCCCGTCTTCCACGGCAAAGCAATTGGAAACGCCACAGGCTAAGCCAACAGACGTGGGTGTGGACGAACACATTGTCCAGGCCGTCATTGATCGTGTGAAGGCTGAACTGCCTTCGCTCATTGAAAGTCTCGATCGTACGCCCACCTCAAGTGTCGTTTCTGATACCCTCGATGTCTGCTATCAGACGCTGATAGCGAACGCTCAAGGATTTCTGAATGAGAATAGCAGAGTGGACCTCTCCCGTGTGAAATGTCTTCTGCGTGCCATGTTCCCCGAGCAGTACCATGGCGCCATCGACCATCTCAGAGAACACCAAGACCCACAGGTCATCATCAACATTCTGGGGGGCAATCATATCGTTGCCCCCAATGCTCACGAGGCTCATCAAAATATCCATCCCTCCAGCCACCCCAGTAAGGGTTAGCGACCGATTAACGGCTGTTATCCGTCGCAGAATATTACCCACAAGCATATACGTTACAGAAATGATTACACTTCCCAATAAAGACTTCAAGTCATCCAACATAACCTTGCAACAGATCATGAACGTCGCCACCAAGGTGGAAATGCTAAAGGTCTGCAAGAAGTTCGACTTGTATGTCAGCCCAAATCTTCGGAAAGACGAGACCAGCCGCAGAATCGCTTTGGAAGTCATGGACAACCCCATTGAGATTCTCAGCAGACTCAGCAAAACCGAACTCCAGATCCTCGACGATTTTGTACGAGGAGGCGACGATACCTATGTGGTTCGCAAGCAACGCAAGATCCCTTACATCCTCCAAAAATACCTTCTCGTTGTCACCTATTGCGATGATGAAAAGAACGAATGGCACATGCTCATGCCTACGGAACTCCGCGAGTCCCTTGCCCCGAACCTCCCATTCTTCTTAGACTGTGCGATAAAAGGCGTCAAGGCCCCCTCTGCCAAAGAACTCAGGCTCATGTCCGCCCTCCAGCGCTTCATGGGTGATGAGTAATGCGGTACGGATTCTATCCTCCAGCATAGTCTAAAAGTATTAACGACCGATTAATGTCTGATTAACGGAGATGAATGTAAAACCCCTTTAAAATACAATGAAATAAAAGTTATGGAAAAGTCACAAAATACCGCGCTCCTTTTTAGTCTCGAAGATTATATCGGAGCATTCAGAATTCTTGATTCTTTGCCCTATTCCGCAATTCGTCCCGAGCATGTCAAGCCGTTTGTTGACGCTGAAAACTTCTTGTTGTCAACGATTGAGCTTGCTAAGCAGGAGTATCAATCATCACAAGATAAAAGCCTTTATGGTTTGTATGTTGGTGCAGAATCTGCAATAAAGGCAGCAAATGAGACCCTGAAAGCCGATGGTAAGGATAGAAAAGTAGAGATATTTGAGACGCAGTTTTGCTAAGAAAAGCAGGAGAAACAGAACTGAAAAAAGTCTTTTGTTTGCCTGCAATCTGATATATTGAACCAACAGGTGTGTAACAGTACTAATCTTATTGTTCAGCAAAAGCTATAGTGCTTAAATGTAACGAAGTTTTATGTCAATGAACTGGTACAGAAATCCGCTAAAAACTAGGATGTATAGTATTGGTGGTTTTCTTAAAAGAAATGCAATAATACAGGTGACGTTTTAAATATGGCGATATTTGTAAAATCAAAAGATAAACAAGTTCTTTTGAACAAGATCAATGCTGCTGTAAAATCACTCATGGTTCCTTGGTCGGTTGATTCAGAGGGGGATTATACTATGAACGATGAACAGTTCAAGGATTTTTTTTGGTTACATCCTTATTTAAATCCTGATTCGGAAGAATATAATATAGTCTTCGGCATGTTGGGTAATAGCACTCAGATAACAACAACACGTATGTATTCTTTGGCCCACGCAAAATTTGTGGAAATGCTTCTCGATAACTTTGATGAAGATATAGAATTCATACGAATTTCTTCGTTGGGAAGTAATTACGATAGTTTGACATCCAAGAATGATAAATATGAATGATAATCAATTAAATGACGCTAATGACAAAGTTAAACAAACAGTTGCTCAGATACCACATAAACTGCCCAATGAGATGACAGTTTACCGTGATGTACTCAAAAATGCAGCACGACAGAAACTACCTGACATTATATTCAATTCAGGGCGAGACAATGCGGCTTGTCTTGTTTCTGCAATTTTGGATGTGTCACAAAAAAGTTTCAAAGCACTTTGTCTTGATGAAAATATAGAAATATTCAATTATGAAGTTGTTGAAAGCAGTATTAAAGGTGCATTGGAAAAAAAATTCAAGTAAGTATACTTACCAACTCGTCTGATTTTTCAAAAAACATACCGGAATATCTTTCAAAGTACACAAAGATTCTTCCAGATGCAACATATAAAAATCTAAAAACCAATTCTTCGAATAGGATGTTATTGGGTTCGTTTGTAGTAGGAGACAACGATATGTTCCGGCTTGAGTATATAGGAGAGGAAGCTTTAGGCATAGGTTCTTTTTCCGATGCGGAAATGGCCAAGGCGCTTGATGATTTTTTTAATAAAATAAAAGAATTATGTTAGATTTTGTGCCATTTTTTTAAATAATTATAGGTGTGTATTTGTCCTTTTGCTTTGATAAATTGGTACAGTCTTTGTTCTGGAGCGATGAGTTTACAAGAGGTCTTAAGGATTTCTATTCCGAGTGGAGTACGTTAGTATGGAATAGCGGAAATCAAAATGATATACATCTACAGAAAGGAATCGAGAAGTCAATAAATTCTTATATAGCAAGAACAAAAAAACTAGGAATGTTTATGCTGGTCTCTGTAGTAACAATACTATTAGCGTATTGCTGGGTGGGAAAGCATCACCTGCATAATGACCAGTTAATGGTGACTTTCGCATTATGGAACTTAGCATTTTTATTCCTGGTTTTTATTCGAAGACTATGGAAAAAATGGAGATGGGTGTTTTTATCATATTTCACTCTTCTTTTACTGTCTGTGGCAATAATGTCGATGCTTGTAAAAATAGATCTCGCTATAAGTCATCAAACAAAGGTGTTTTTGGCAATTCTAAGCATATTCAGTATGACTTTTCCCCTTGTTGTCGAGCTGATACGCTCAAAGATTCGGTCAGCATATTTTCTTGATTATTTGAAATGCTACCGTGATAAAATGTCCTCAATCTGTTCAACCGTATTGAAGACTGTACTAACAGATGATGGTAAAGAGTCAAAATATATTCTCCGCCTGCGAGACGATTATACCTCAAAGTTTAAGGACGGCGCAGTTTGGAATAAAGGTGATTTTTTTAATACGATCATGAAAAAGATGTTCGAGAGTTTTGGACAACGAGCGCTACAACTCTTTGTTGAGGATTGTAGAACATTTAAAATCTTGAAATTCAAAATGTTCAGTAAATTCTATGTACCTATAGACTTGAACAAATTGGATAGCGAAGAAGATCTTTTTAAATTAGAGTTTAAGATTAAAAGACGCCTAAATTGAGCACTAACGTAATAGTAAAAAACGAGTAAAATTGTGACACTCAATATATAGGCACTTGCAAAAGTGCCTATGCAAAGGGCTATGCCCTAAATTGAGCACTAACAAGACAATAATAAAATGTCTAAAAATTCCTTGGTTAATAAACGTATAGCGAAGAATACAGTTTTCCTATACTTCCGAATGTTCTTGGTGTTAATAGTGTCGCTTTTTTCAACAAGAGTGGTGCTTAAGGCACTTGGGGTTGTTGATTACGGAATTAGCAATGTTGTAGCAGGGTTTGTGTCTATGTTTGCTTTTCTTAATACCTCTATGTCAAATGGAGTACAACGGTTTTATAATTTTACCCTTGGAAAGAAAGATGGCAATATAACTAATGTTTATAATACAGCATGGCAAATACAATTTATATTAGCACTAATTCTATTGTTGTTGCTGGAAACTTTAGGAGTATGGTATATGTATAATAAGATGATAATACCTTCAGAGCGATTAACAGCTGCAATGTGGGTTTTTCAGCTCTCAGTGGCATCTATGCTGTTAATAGTTATGCAAATACCTTATAATGCAGCAATTATGGCATTTGAAAGAATGGACTTTTATGCATATGTTAGTATATTTGACGTAATAGCAAAATTAGGTATTGCTTATTTATTGTTTGTATATAATGGAGACAAACTCATTCTTTATGGTGCTTTGCTCTTAGTTGTAACGATTGTTGGCTTCTTTTTAAATTATGGCTATTGCAAGAAGAATTTCAAAGAACTTAATTTCAAAATGCAATATAATAGAGGACTATTTCGTCCGATGCTTTCCTTTTCTGGTTGGAATATTTTTGGGTCTTTTGCTTATATGTTGAAGGGTCAAGGTCTAAATATGTTGTTGAATGTGTTTTTTGGTCCTGTTGTCAATGCTGCCAGAGGTATCTCTGGGATGATAATGTCTGCAATACAGGGATTTCAAGGTAATATAGTAATTGCTTTCCGTCCACAGATAGTTCAATCGTATTCTTATGGAGATTACGCTCGAGTTAGAGGATTGTTTTATAGTTTGTCAAAAGTTTCTTTTGTTATGTTGGCAATGATTTCTATACCAATTATCCTCGAACTAGATTATATCTTACATTTGTGGTTGGGTGATATAGTACCAGACTACACAAAGTCTTTTACTATATTAGTTCTTGTTAATATGGTAATTAGTGCTTTGAATACACCTGTTTCTCAAGTTGTTCATGCTACAGGAAAAATGAAAAATTATCAAATTGCAACTAGTTTTATTGTTTGTCTTATTCTTCCAATATCTTGGGCTTTCTTAAAAATAGGATATAATCCAAATTCTGTATATATAGTAAGTTTGGCAATGACAATATTAAATCAAATAGTGTGCAATATTTTTTTGAAAAAGGTATTTCCATATAGTCTTACAGAATATATCTCTTCTGTGATTATTCCTTGTGTGATTTTTATTGTTGTTGTGCCAATAATACCATTAGTTTTACAATCGGTAATAGAACAAAGTTTCATTCGCTTGATAATTGTTGGGATGGTAAGTGTAGTAATATCTCTGATTGTCGCTTATCTTGCAATGTTGAATAAACATGAAAAAATATATGTGAAATATATTATAAATAAAAAAATAAAATGGTAAATACTATTATAGAATATCTTGATCAACATCAAATAAAATATGAACGTGATGTAGATTTAAAGAAAAGAACATGGATACATAGAGGAGGGGTCGCAAGTTTATTCGTAATTCCGTCTGATTCAAAGCAACTTGCAGATGTAGTTAAGTTCCTTTATCAAGGGCATCATGAATTTCTTTTGGTTGGCCATACTTCAAATCTATACATTCTCAATACTGCAAATATCCCAGTAGTTGTTTCTACTCTTCGTTGTAATAAGTTTGAGCTAAAGGGTGACCGGATATATTGTGAGGCGGGTGCTGGAGTAATAAAATTAGCAAAAGCTATGGTTGCTCAAGGGGTAAAAGGTTTTGAATATTTAACAGGACTTCCTGGTACTATTGGTGCAGCAATATGCAATAATAGTTCTTGCAAGAAAAATAGTATATCAAAGTTATTGTTAAGTGCCACTGTTCTCACTTCTGACGGAGAAATAATCACTATGTATCCAAATGATTTTGAGTTTCAATTCCGCACTTCTATTTTTAAGGAGAAAAGAATAAAAGGCATTATTTTGTCTGCAACTCTCAAAGCTGATTTTTCAAATGTTGCAAAACTTATAGAAACAGCTAAGAAAAATGATAAAGAAAGGGCTGTTCTTCTTGAAGGACATTCAAAGAACCTCGGTTGTACTGTTAATCGTTGTTGGTCATTAGGTTCTATGCCGATATTGTATCGGGTTCATCAAACTTTTTTAAATGTAGCAATGAAGTTATTTGGTATAGATAAAATAAAAAGAAGATTAATTCTCAAGCGTCAGTTGTTTGCTATTTCTGGTTTTAAAGATGTTGAGCCATACGTTTCTGACAAGAATCCGATTGTATTCATGTGGTTGGATGAAAATGCTGATAAAGTCTTCGATAGATATTTATTATTTATGGAGAAAGTTTATAGGACCAATAAAATAGAGATACAAATAGTTAGATAGTATGATAATATATAATATTATAGGTAAACTGTACGAGATATTGTTTAAGTAGTACGTTAAAAAATCTGTTTTCTCTCTTAATAAAAGATTCGGGAGGGGGTAAAAGTGGTATTGCTTGGCCTTACGTAATTAGAGGAGTTGAAAATTTTGATTTCTCAAATAGTGTTAGTATAGGACCTGGGACAACTATATATTCTACAGCTGCAAAGTTAATAATTAAAGAACATGTTATAATAGGTCCTAATCTTACGATTATAACAGGTGACCACATGTCTATTGTTGGACTTTACATTGATACTGTAACAGCAGGCGAAAAAAAGAAAGAATATGATCAAGATGTAATTATAGAATCCAATGTGTGGATAGGATGTAATGTTACAATCTTAAAAGGTGTTACAATAGGTAGAGGGTCAATAGTGGCAGCAGGTGCTGTGGTTACAAAATCATGTTCTCCTTATTCTGTAATAGGAGGTGTACCCGCAAAATTTATAAAACCTGTGTTCTCCGAAGAAGAAATAAAAGAGCATGAACGTTTATTAGAAAATCAAAGAAAATGGCAAAAATAAACTTATTAACAATTCATTGGGGCAAGTGTTATGGTGCGGTAATGCAAACTTATGCCACATGTAAATTATTGGAAGAATCTGGTCATGAGGTTCACGTAATCAATCTTATTCACCCGTCTACGAAAAAAACATACAAACGTTTACGAAAGTGGGTAGACTTGTTTAGGGAATTTCAATTTTATTTGTTTAAGAAAAAATATTTTTCGAATTTAACAAGCAAATCATACGAAATTCTATACAATAAACTTCCATCTGCTGATTATTATGCTGTAGGTAGTGATCAAGTTTGGAACAAGGATATCACAGATCCATTCTATTTAGATTATTATCTCCATTTTGTACCTAATAGAATAAAAAGAATATCTTTATCATCAAGTTTCGGTAAAACGGAATGGAATCAAGAAGAAGCACTAACAAATGAAGTTAAAAATGAGCTAAACAAATTCGTTGCAGTTTCTGTACGTGAAGATAGTGGAGTTGAATTACTCCATGACATATTTAATATAAGTAGCATTCAATTGCCAGACCCAACCATTGGTTATGGTTCTTTTGATAAACTTTTACCAAACAGAAATCCAAAACATCAATTATTTACTTTTTTGTTTAAGAATACACTTGAGAGTAAAGCAATTGTTGAAGGCTGTGCGTCGCAACTTCATATACCAGTGTATAAAAATAATAGGCTTAATAGTTACTTTAGGAACGGTCCTATTGATTGGCTTTCGAACATTGCAAATTCTGATTTTATAATAACAGATTCATTTCATTGATTAGCTTTAAGTCTGTTGTTTAACAAACAGTTCATTGTACTTTGTGCTGATGAACAAAAGTTCACAAGACTAAGTTCTTTATTGCGTTTGGTAAAATTAGAAAATAGATTTGTTAAATCGTATTCTGATTTTGAAAATCGCAAGTTTGACCTGTTGAAGCATATTGATTATTCAATGGTAAATAAGATATTGGAATCAGAACGAAGAAGGTATCAGTTGTATATTGATAAAAATATTAAATAATAAGGCCGCTATGTAAAAATCAAATAGCGATATTCTTTTTATCTAACATAATATTAATAGTAGTCGGTAACCCGGCTTTTGAGTGTAATTAATAATGAAATTCTTTTCTGAAACAATCAAATTAAAGAGTATTTATATTGGCTTGTATTATTTAGCTCTATTATTAATACTTTCATCTTGGACAGATACAAAAACTTCTCCTAATTTTTTGTTTAAGGTAGTGTATTTTTTATGTCTTTTATTGCCAGCTCTTTGTAAACGACCAGATTTTGTTCCAATGTTGGTGGTTTCTTTTGCTAGTATTGGATTGTATGGGTATGCTTACTCCTTCATGCCAACCTATCTACCTGTATATTTGGGGGGACTTTTCTTATTTTATTTAGCTTATAGCAAAAGTAAAATACAAACTTATAAGGCACCGACACTGCTGGTCGTATTTGGAATATTTACTATAATAATGGATTTAGTAACGGCATCGTCTATTGAAAATATATCTTATTCTATTTTTATTATAATCCTGTTATGTAAATTTATAAATAACACTGTTGATAGGTCTACAGTTTCTAAATTTTCTTTTGCATTTTCATTAATGACATTAGTGTTGTCTCTTTACTTTATTTTATTAAGAGATCAATTTACTCAAGATTATTATGCACAAGGATCTGGTCTGGAACGAACGGGATGGATGGATCCAAATTATTTTGGTATGGTTTTGGGAATGGGAACTGTAGCTTCTATTATCCAAATATCAAGTTTTCGGCTTCTTGGATTTGGTGAAAAAATATTTTATTTAGCTACTGTAGTTCTATCGGTACCGACTCTTGTTTTAAATGCATCAAGAGGAGCTATTCTTGCAGTAGCGGTAAGTTTTGCGTTTGTTATTATTTTTTCCAAAGTAAAACCAATCTATAAAATAATAGTTTTGTTAATTACTGTTTTGTTCTTGTACTACCTATATGATAATAGTTATTTTGATTTATTGGAGTATAGAATAGATCATGACTCAGGAACAGGCTCAGGTCGAACCACTATATGGCATAAAAAGATGGAAGCTTTTTGGAATGGTGAACCTTATACATGGTTAGTAGGTTATGGTAATGTTGGAGGAAAAGAACTAGCATTTGCAAATCATGCATTCGGTTCACATAATGATTATATTGCAATTCTTTGTGCATATGGACTAATAGGTCTAACGATGTTTATTGGCTTGTTGCTTTATCCAATATTGAATTTGTCGGAAAAATCTACAAATAAGGCTATAGTACTTTCTGTATCTGTTTATATAATAATGATGTGTACAACATTGGAACCTTATACCGCAGGGCGTTTTCCATACTTCTGTTTTTATTTATATTCTTTGCTTATAATGTCTGCTTCAAATAATCAAAAGTTATAATAAAATGAAAAGGGTACTAATTGTTACACCAAATCTATCTACAGGGGGAACCAATTCTTCTTTATCATGTTTTTATGATCTACTTAAAGGTAATTATTCTGTTGATGTATTTGCTATGTCTTATCATGGACAAGCAAATATATCATTCAAAGAATGTTTGTTGCCAGAAAACAAGCTACTATCTCTTTGGAATTGTGTTTATGATGAACTTGAATCAAAAACTGATAAATTGATAGCGGTATTCTTAAAAAGTATAAGAAGACTTTCTGTGAAATTTAAATGGGGGCTTGATTCTAAAGTATATAATTTAGTGCTGAAAAGGCTAAGAACAGAACAATATGATATAGTTATAAGTTTTCAAGAAGGAGCTGCTACAAATTTTGTATCTTTGTGTAATGCTCCTCGAAAATATGCTTGGGTTCATTGTAATTATTCTAATTGGCACCCTAAGATTAAACAAGAAGAAATAGATGTTTATCAGAAATTCAACCGAGTAGTTTGTGTCTCAAAACATACTGCTTCGGTTTTTAATTCAATATTTAAGCTTGGTGATAATGTAGTCAGCATTTACAATCTGCAAGATGTAGATAAGATGAAATTATTTGCAAAGGAGCATATATCAGATATAGAGTGGAATATTAATACTTATAATATAATAAGTGTCGGGCGTATAAATGCTGTAAAGCATTTTAGAGAGATACCAGAGATAGCCAAGCGATTAACAGAAAAAGGTTTTTCGTTTCATTGGTATATTATAGGACCGGAATTTGATCATGAAGAAATGCGAAAGATAAAAGAAGGTATAGAAAGAAACAATCTTTCAAAAGTTGTTTTTTATCTTGGACCTAAGACTAATCCCTATCCGTATTTTGCTAACGCTGATTTGTACGTTTGTTTGTCCGAATCAGAAGCGTGTCCTATGGTTTTTAATGAGGCTAAGTGTTTTGGTACTCCAATTGTCTCTACGGATTTTGGTTCTTCGTATGAGTTTATTCAGTCAGAGAAAGATGGAATTATTATTCCAAGAGAACTGATTTTTGAGGCTATTAAGAAATATATTCAAAATGGCCGTATTATTCATGAATCATCAAGAGTAGTAAGCGACAATAATGAATTTGTAATAAAACAAATAACTAAATTGTTAAATGCATGATGAAAGATAATTTGCTTTTTGTTTCGAAACTATATCCAGAGGCTTTGTTGTCAGATTTCGTAAACGACGCAAAGGTTGGACTTGACTTTGCTGCCCATAATTTAAGTATGGCAATATGGACTGGATTCAAACAAAATGGTATAAAAGTAGATGTTCTTAATACACCCCAGTTGGGTTCCTGGCCTAAATTCCATAATACGCCGTTTATAAGAGAATATGTAAATAAGCATCTCGTCAGTGTTTCTTATTTCAATTTGATGTATTTTAAGAGGAAAAGTTTGGAAAATCATGTTTATAAATATATGTATAAATGGTGTGTAGAGCACGATGGTGATAAGAAAATTCTTCTTTACAATTTTAATTATCTCGGTGTCGCGAAAAAAATAAAAAGAAAATTCCCTGATGTGAAATTCTGTATGATTGTGACAGATTTACCAGAGTATATGTCTACGTCAAAAGGTCTTTTTGCTACAATTGTAAAAACTACAACACACTATCAAGATCCTGATAAGGCGTCACAATACGATGCCATTGATGGCTTTATTTTGCTTGCAAAAGATATGAAGAATAAGATGCCTATTGATGGTAAACCGTGGATTCAGATAGAAGGTATTTATAATGATGAAACAGTTCTTGAAAAGGTGGAAAAAGATATACATAAAGTTATTATGTATACAGGAAATTTAGGGAGTCGTTATGGTATACCTGATTTGCTGAAAGCCTTTATGATGATAGATGATCCTGACTATCGTTTATGGATAAGAGGTAATGGTGAATGTGAATATCTTGTTAAAGAATGTGCAAAGCAGGATTCTAGAATCAGGTATTTTGATAAAATGTCTCGTAAAGAACTCACTAATTTGCAACAACGAGCTACAATAATGATAAATCCAGTACATTCTTCAGAAGAGTTTTCACATTATTTCTTTCCATCAAAAACACTTGAGTATTTGGCTTCAGGTACTCCAACATTGATGAGTCGCCTTTCATGTATGCCACCTGAGTATGAAAATCATTTGTTTTATTTTGAAGATGAAAGCGTACAAGGTATGGCAAATAGAATAAAAGAAATATGTGAGAAAAGTAAATCAGAGTTAATTGATTTTGGTTTAAAAGCCTCTATGTTTATAAAGGATAAAAAGTCGCCTAAGGTGCAAATAAAAAAAATAATGGATTTTTATAATACTATCTAAGATGAATTTTATATATGTTGGCTCTGCAAGACCAGAGTATATGAATAAAGAACTCCTAAAGATGGGATCAAATGTTAATTTTGCTGGGAATACATTACAAGAAGCGCTCATTGATGGCTTTTCAAGTAACTTAAAGTCTTTTAAGATAATTACTTCTTGGAGTATAAGCCCATTCCCGAAAGTAAAGAAGCTATTGTTTAGAAGAAAAGAACTTAATGTTTATGGAGATAATAAATGTGTATATGTTGGTGTGTTAAATCTTCCTATAATAAATCTTGTTTCTAAATTTCTTCGCACAAGAAGAGAGTTGAAGAAATCTTTGAAAAAAGATGAGATAAATAAGGTTTTTATATATGAAGTTCATACACCGTTTATTTTAGCAGCTATTACGCTTAGAAAAAAGATTGAACATATTAATGTTATTGTTCCAGATCTTCCCCAATTTATGTCAACAGGTGGTAGTCGAATTCATCGTTTTTTGAAATATATTGATCAGAAGATTATAAATTACTCATTAAAAAAAGTTGATAGTTATACTTTGTTGAGTGAACCAATGATGGAACGATTGCCTAAAAAGGATAATTGGGTATTAATGGAGGGAATTTTTAAACCTACTAATGTCGGTAAGTTCGTTAAAGAGTCTTATAAAACAATAATGTATACCGGTGGAGTACAGAGAAGACGAGGTGCGGAATTATTGATAAATGCATTTAAAATGATAACGGATTCTGATTACAGACTTTGGATAAGAGGTAATGGTGATATGGAAGATGAAATCCGTGAACTGTCAAAAATAGATTCAAGGATTGTTTATTATGAACCAATGGAAAGGGTGGAACTTTTAAAATTAGAGTCAAAAGCAACAGTAATGGTAAATCCGACACCACCAAGTTTAGAATTTACACGATTTTTCTTTCCTTCAAAAACAATGGAATACTTGGCATCAGGAACACCAACCATAATGTTTAGATTGGGATGTATGCCACCAGAGTATGAAAATCATGTTTTCTATGTTGAAAGTGAAAGTATAGAAGCGTTAAAGGATAAATTGATTGAAGTTTGTGAAAAGAGTAATGAAGAACTTGGCACCTTTGGTGAGAAAGCAAAAAACTTTATATTGAATGAAAAATCTCCTGCAATCCAATGTCGTAAAATATTGAAATTGATGGGGTGTTAAAATATCATGTGATGAATAAAATTATTAATAATAAAGTCATAATTTGGGGACCTGATGATTTCAATACTTTAGGACTCCTTAGACAGTTAGGATCTGCTGGTATTGACATTTTTTTCCTTATAAAAGGAAAAGAAGGGTATGCTTCTAAGAGCATATATTGTACTAAGCTTAAGACAACAAGTACATTTGACGAAGGTCTCTCTTTTCTTTTGTCAACATATACAGATGAAACTGCAAAACCCATAATCATTACATCTGGGGATGGGATTGCTGTTTTTATAGATCAACATAAAATTGAACTTGAAAAAGTATTTATAATCCCTGGAACAACAATTCAAGGTTTAGAAGAAAAATATACTGATAAAAATACAATGACTGAACTGGCTGTTAAGATTGGTATTTTATGTCCTCAATCTCGATACGTTCAGTGGAATTCTGATATAAGTAGTATTCAGTATCCGTGCTTAATTAAGCCTAGTCATCAGAAACCAGGACATTTCAATGAATTTAAGTTCAAAATATGTAATGATAAAGATTCATTAAAAAGGATACTTAAGTTCGTTCGCCATGATTCTGAATTTATTGTTCAAGATTTCATCAAGAAAGAAAAAGATATTTTAGTATATGGGGCGAGAATGTGGGATGGTAAAACGATCTTAGCAGGTGCTATGATAAAAGATAGATTTGCTGATTGTGGTAGTTCTTCTCATGGACTAATGACTTACAAAATACCTTCATGTGTCGCCCAACATAAAATAATAGAATTTTTAGATAAAATCGATTATCATGGTCTTTTCAGTTTTGAATATGGTATGATGAAAGATAAGGCATATTTTTTTGAAGTTAACCTTAGAAATGATGGAACTTCTCATTATTTTTGGCAAACAGGTGCAAATATTCCCCTTGCGTACATCTATAGTTCTGCAGGTCTTGACTATTCATGCATCAATACGAAAGTAACAGAAGAGAAATGGTTCATTGATGAGTTTTTTGATATTGAGAATGTAATACATGGTAGAATGTTTTATTCTCAATGGAAGAAAGATAAAAGTGAAGCTACCGTATTTAAATACTATGATAAAAACGACCTTGAACCTTGGAAATTCGTAAAGCGTACTATGTGGCAGCATCTTTTTAGGGATATTCTTCTAAAGAAATATAGAGTTTATATTATTTTTATTCTTGATAAGTTTGGCTTGAAAAAATGAAACAGATAGTTTTGATGTATCATGATGTCTTCGTAAGTGACGTAAAGGAATCTGGTTTTCAAACTCCAGGAGCTATACCGTATAAAGTTTCTGCAAATAATTTTGAAACTCATGTAAAAACAATATATAAATATTGCAAAGAGAATGATGTTGACACATCTTCAATAGTTTTTACTTTTGACGATGGGGGTGTCTCTTTTGCGACTATAATACCAAAAGTTTTAGAAATGTATGGCTTTAAAGGTATATTCTTCGTTTCTACTCATTATATAGGAAAGGAGAGATTTTTGACAGAAAATCAGATTAGGGATCTTGTTTCTAGGGGGCATGAAATTGGGGCTCACAGTCATACCCATCCAGGATATAATGAAGCTGCCAAAATGAACAGTGCGCAGTTGCGTTATGAATGGCAAACTTCCATAAATCTTTTGAGCACTATCATAGATAATAAGATAGAGAGTGTGTCGCTTCCAAACGGATATAACTCTGACCATTTACTTGAAATATTAGAAGACATGGGCATTAACAGAATATATACATCTACCCCAACAACTCGAATCACGAAAAGAAGACACTCTACATTAATAGGTAGGTACGATATACAGAATTGCATGTCTTTAAAACAGGTAATGAGCATAGTGAATAATCCCATGGCAAGAATTAAATTTCAATTAAAATGTGATGTTCTATCACTTTTAAAGTTTATCTTAGGAGATTCCTACTCAAATGTAAAACGTGTACTTTTGTCAAAGCGTTAAAAATATGAAAAAGTATAGTGTTTGTATGTCAGTCTACAAGAATGATAACCCAAGTAATTTTACAGATGCTATTATGAGTGTCTATAAACAGACACTACCTCCCAATGAGATAGTGTTAGTAATAGATGGGCCTATACCGCAGATGCTAAAAGAGACAATTAGTAAATTGGAGCGGCAGATATCTATTATGCGAGTTATTACACTGCCGCAAAATATGGGCCATGCTATAGCCCGGCAGACGGGTCTTTCAGCTGCAAAGAATGAACTATGTGCCGTAATGGATGCTGATGATCTTTCTGTTCCAAATCGCTTCGAAAAGCAATTGCAAGTTTTTGAAGCACATCCTGAGGCAACAGTGGTAGGAGGGCTAATCAATGAGTTTATCAATGAACCACATCATGTGGTCGGAACTCGTGTTGTTCCAGAGAAAGACTCTGACATAAAAGAGTATTTAAAGTCGCGCTGCCCTATGAATCTTGTTACCGTAATGCTTAAGAAGAGTGATGTTTTGAAAGTTGGCGGGTATCAGGATTGGTATTGTGAAGAAGACTATTATTTGTGGATTCGCTTGGCTTTGGGTGGCTACAAGTTCTATAACATTCAAGAGAATTTGGTGAATGTGCGTGTAGGTGAAGAGATGTATCAGCGCAGAGGTGGAAAGAAGTATTTCGACAGCGAAGCTCGTCTACAGAAATATATGCTTGACCATAAGTTGATTTCATGGTCTAAGTATGCCTATAATGTAACGATACGTTGGGCAGTACAGGTGGCAATGCCTAATTGGTTGAGGGGTTGGGTGTTCAGAACATTTGCAAGAAATTAAATGCATTATTATGGAAAAGAAATATAAAATTGGTTATACAACAGGTGTGTATGATATGTTCCATATTGGACATCTGAATATTATCCGTCGTGCCAAAGAACAGTGTGAATATCTTATTGTCGGTGTGAGCACAGACGAATGTGTGCAATCATATAAGAACAAAACTCCAATTATTCCTTATGAGGAACGCGCTGCCATTGTACAGGCTATAAGGTATGTAGATGAGGTTGTACCACAAACATCAATGAACAAATTAGAATTCTTGAAAAAACGTCATTTTGATGTTATGTTTCATGGTGATGAATGGAAGGGGACAGAATTATATAATAAATACGAGGAAGAATTTGCTAAATATGGAGCTAAAATAGAATATTTGCCACATACCGACGGCATAAGTTCTACAATTCTAAGAGAAAAACTACATGGTAAAAAGTAAAAGTATAAAATTATTACCTAAGTCTTCTTGTACCGTATGTAAAATGTGTGGAGACGTGTGTCCTAAACATTGTATTTCTTTTAAAGAGGATATTGAAGGTTTTTTTTATCCCACAGTAGATGAAAGCAGATGTGTAGATTGTGGTTTATGTGCTAAAAAATGTCCAGCTCTTAACGTTTGTGTTAAAGAAAAGCCTGATTATGCATACTCGGCATTTGCGTCTGATAAATGCAAAAAGGATACAGGGTCATCAGGAGGAGTATTTTCGCTACTTGCTTCTTGTGTTATTAAAGATGGAGGTGTAGTGTATGGTGCTGCTTTTAATGATAGATTAAAACTTGAGCATAGACGGATTGTAGAAATTGAAGATTTGCGTCCTTTGTGTAAATCAAAATATTTGCAAAGTGATTGCTCTGGTATCTACAGCAATGTGAAGAAGGATCTGCTGGCTGGTTCTTTGGTGTTGTTTGTAGGAACACCGTGTCAGTGTCAAGCATTGCAGAATTATGTTGGTGATAATCTGAGAAAGAATTTGCTTGTTGTGGATTTTGTCTGTCATGGTGTTCCTAATCAAAAACTATTTGATGAAAACTTAAAATGGAACGACAAAAAATTTGGTAAAGTAAGTAGTGTAGAATTCAGATACAAAGGCAGTGAAGTTCAGCATCCACAAACTCTTAAATTGGTGTATGAAAGGAAAGGCAAGGATAAGGCTATCTTGAGAATGCATTATCAAGATCCTTTTTATTTTGGCTTTCAAAAACATATTACTTTACGTCCATCATGTTACCAATGTCAATGGGCAAAACCAGAGAGGTGTTCGGATATAACATTAGCGGACTTCTGGGGCATAGAGAAAGTAAATATAGGGTTGGATAGCAAAAAAGGAGTGTCTTGCCTTCTGTTAAATACAGAAAAGGGTATGGATTGTTATGATAAGATTAAACAAAAACTTGATGGTTTAAATGCATTACCAATAGATTTTGCTGTTAAGAATAATGGTTGTTTAGGAAGTGCCACTTTAAAACCTAAGAATAGAGATTCCTTTTTCAATGATTGGAAGAACGAAGGTTACGATGCGGTGGTTGATAAGTACTTGACTTCAAAACGTAAATGGGTTTTTGATTTATATTATAAGATTCCGAAACCTATTCGTAAGATTGTAAGAAAACTAATGGAAAATCGAATGAAGTATGAATGATTTGATGCGAAAGGAAACCCCTAATGAATGGGGATTGAAGGAACTGCAAAATGTTATTCTTAACATTGCATATGATATAGATAAGTTTTGTCAGAAACATAATATAACTTATCGCCTTATGGGTGGATCTGCTCTTGGTGCTAAGCGTCATGGTGGTTTTATCCCATGGGATGATGATCTTGATGTGTTTATGACTCCTGATGAATATGAACAATTTCGTGATGCCTTTAACAAATACGGTGATAAAGAAAAATACTATCTTCAAGAGTTGGGTGCATCAGAAAGCAAAGTTATTACGGCTAAAGTACGTTTGAACAATTCTTATTTTGAAGAGGATATAATAAAAGATTGGCATGTGCATCAAGGTGTATATGTGGATATTTTTATCTTGCATACATGTCCTAACAATAAGATTTTGCGCTACTGGCAGTACATTTGGGCAAAATATGTAATTGTAAAGGGTCTTGCAAATAAGGAGTATAAACGTAGAGGTGGTGTAGTATATTATATGCTGAAGTGTATGAAACTGTTGCCTAAGCGATTTCTTTTGAATTTCGCTCTTAATCAAGTATATGCTTTCCGTAATAAAAAAACAAATTATTATTGTAACTATCTCGGTAAGGCTTTATTGAAGAATGGAACCTATAAGCATGAACATTTTGTAACAGTGAAACGTGTTCCGTTTGAGACTATTGAACTAAATGTGGCAGGTGAATTGGAGAATTTCCTTACCGACCGCTTTGGAGATTATATGAAAGTTCCCTCGCCTGAACGCATTCGCTATGAACAACATGCAAGCAAGTGGGCTGTTGGAGATTATAAGTATAATAATTTGACGGATGAAAAATATTTGTTTTAAATAGGGGTAAACATGCGACACGCGAGATAATTATTCCAAAATTAAGATCCTTTCTCCGTCGAATAGCAGAAAAAGCATAGTGCGTTACTGCGATAGCAGCTATGGATAGGTTTGGAATTGTGGCAAGTTGTATAGGGCGTACTAGTTTTGTAGTACTTTGTGAAGATATAGTCGTAGATAATGATAAATATAGAGAATGTTCTTTTTAGACTTATATCTATAGGATTTAAAGAAAGAGGTGACTGCCATGTTCTTTTGTCTGTTGATTGGGAATGTCTGTGGAAAATGGCGATTCAACAGGGTGTGTCGTCTATTTGTTTGGATGGATTGCAAAGACTTGAAGAGCGGAATGACGGTCTGACCGCGATTCCTAAGCCTTTGAAAATGCGATGGATAGCGTCTGTGATGAAGCAGGAGCAGGCGTATCATGGGCAATGGGAGGCTGCAAAGGCTTTGGCGGATCTATATGGCAAGCACGGGGTTGATACTTATGTGCTGAAAGGTTTTTCGCTGAGCAGGCTTTATCCTATGCCCGAGCATCGTCCTTGCACGGATATGGACTGCTATCTGAAGGGTGAGTATGAAGAGGGAAATAGGATCGCAAGGGAGAATGGGCTGACAGTGGATTGTAGCTATTATAAACATTCCAAGATATTGCTTAGGGGATTGACGGTGGAGAATCATCAGTTTCTGTTGCCCATCAAGGGGAGTGGCAAGGCTAAGAGATTTGAACGTGAGTTGCGGTCATGGATTGACAATGGACGGAATGATTATATTGGTGATTTGCAGCTGAAAGCTACTTCTCCATTCTTTGACGTAGTCTATGTGTTGGCTCATGCGCAGGAACATTTCTTGAACGAGGGTATCATTCTTCGCCATATCTGTGATTGGGCAATGGTGCTGAAGGCGCATAGGGACAAAGTGGATTGGAACGAATGGAAGCGTGTGTGCGAGGTATATGGCATGCTGGCGTTTGGTTATGCCATGAGTCGGTTGGCCTGTAGAATATGTGGCGTAAGTGTTCCTTTTGATTGTCCTAAGGATGATGATGCAGACAGGCGTTTGCTCGATGATACGCTATATAGAAAAAATGAAGGTAACGGCAACCGATCGGATATGCAAGTGAGGATTGACTTGGTGAAGAATATGTTGCGCAATAATTGGAAGTACCGTTTGTTCTCGGACACTAATCCGCTTATGTTTTGTGGAAGACGTGTGTGGGGGTATTTATTTGATAAAGACGTGGATTAACATGATGATTTTTAAAAGACTCTTTGATATTATAGCATCCTTCTGTGGACTGCTTTTGATTTGGTGGATATTCCCCATTATCGCTTTCTTGATTCATAAGAAGATGCCGGGTGGCCCCGCATTCTTCTGCCAGAAGCGTGTGGGCAAGGATGGTAAGCTCTTCACTTGTCATAAGTTCCGCTCCATGACGGTAAAGCATAGCGGTTCTACAGTCTCTGTGGCTGGAGATAGCCGTATCACGCCTTTTGGTGCAAAACTCCGTCATTACAAGTTGGATGAGTTGCCTGGTTTGTGGGACGTGCTGATCGGGAACATGTCGTTTGTCGGTCCACGCCCTGACGTGCCAGGGTATGCAGACAAGTTGCAAGGTGATGACCGAGATGTGTTGAAGCTTCGGCCGGGCATCACGGGTCCTGCTACGCTGAAGTATCGGTTGGAGGATGAAATGATTTCGGAATATGTGGCAAAAAAACAGGCAGAGGGGGATCGGCGCTCAATGCAAGAGATCGCAACCGAATACAACGACAACGTGATCTATCCTGACAAAGTGCGCCTGAACTGCTACTACTATCGCCATTACTCGTTTTGGAAGGATATCGAAATGATATTTGCCACGGTACTGGGATTCAAAGTGAAGTTTGCTGGTGAGGAAGTGTAGGGCGCTTTGGTCCTCTTCGTGCTTTGGCCTCGTTGCAAGGGAGTAGCTGGTGAATAATTTGAGTTTGGTAGGTACATAGGGGGGATCCGCAAGAAAGATGGGGATAAGTACTATCGGGCTATGCTTCCATGTTTCTATGTTGAGAAAACAAGTGAGGTGATGGGGTGCGCTTAGGTTCCCCTTCACCCTAAAAACGATAGTAATTCTTTTTTTTAAAACATATATGCGTAACTGCTTGAAAAATAGCGGGAATGTTATATTGGTGATATATAGCTAATTGCTCCATGACCGAAAAAATTCTCCAACAGGAGTAAGTTTCTCGAAATTTATTTGTACCTTCGCCGTGTCATTCGGACTTTTTTACTATACTTGTTTTCGCAGCACTAAGGTAGGTGAAAAATCCGACATGGCAAAGTCTTTGGCAACTTATTGTTGCTCAGGTACTTATAAAATGCTAGCTTATAGTGCTGCGGAAATTAGATCGTTGAATGTATGTGGAAAGATTCAGAAACAAAGTCTGACTATCTTAATTTCGACTATCTCATAGATGCTGTTGAGAGTATTGCAATGGACGCAAAACTGACTCCATCGACTATAGGTGTTTATGGTGATTGGGGAAGCGGTAAGTCAAGTCTCATGCAGATGGTGGAAGAAAAGATAAAGGCAGAACATAAGGAAGATGCTTGTTGCATTCGATTCAACGGATGGCTGTTTGAGGGATATGAAGATGCAAAAACAGCCTTTTGTGGTTCTATTCTTGACGCACTTCGTACAGAAAAGACGATACCTGCCCAAGTAAAAACAAGAATAACCAAGCTTTTGAAGAAAGTGGACGGAAAGAAAATTCTCATGAAGGGAGGTTCTGTAGCTTTAGATATTCTCTTAACAGGAGGACTTGGGTCTATTACATATCTTACTATTGATGCCGTAACAAATGCGCTGAAAGACAAACTATCCAACGCCAATGCTGACGACATTAAAAATGTATTGAAAGACGTATTGACAGAAAACAAAAATCAATCTACATCTAATCGTAATGACATAAAGGTATTTCAAGAAGAATTTAAGAAGATACTTGACGAGTCAAGGATAGAACACTTAGTGATATTTGTTGACGAATTAGACCGTTGTACTCCAGATACTGTATTGGATATTTTTGCAGCAATGAGATTGTTTTTGTTTGTTGAGAAAACTTCCTTTATCATTGGCGCAGACAGTCGTCTGATAGACTATGCTATAAAATCTCGTTATCAGAATATACCAGGTAACGACCTTGACATCAGTAAGGAGTACCTGGAGAAATTGGTACAATATCCCGTGAATATACCCAAACTTGACGAATTGGAATTGGAGCGCTACCTTACATGTCTGTTGCTTGAAACCGAAATCAGCAATATTGCTGAATGTGTTAAGGGTGAAAATATCTATGATCCTATCAGTCAAGAAAAACTAGTGAATGCCCATAAGGACAAAGAAGAAGAAATCAAAGATGCACTTGCATTATCACATATAATCTCTCCAGTTCTTGCTGCCAAGCTGAACGGAAATCCGAGGCAATGCAAGAGATTCCTCAATACATTGTTCATGCGAATTAGTATGGCAAAAACAAGAAATGTTACCTTAGATAGGAAAGTCTTATCAAAGCTCATGTTGTTGGAATATTTCAAGGATCCTATGTATGCAGAAGTAATGAATCCGGACAACAGAAAAGACTTGCAAGAATTGGAAACAAAGAAGTCTATAGCAAAGACAAATGTCTTTAGCAAATGGAAAGATGACGAATGGATAAAGGACTGGATGGCAATAGATGTTCAACTAAGTAAGGAGGATTTGAAACCATATTATTATTTCTCACGCAGTACGCAAAGAGTAAATCAAGCGATTAATAATCTGTTAAGTCCCAATGCTCAACAATGTTTAAAGTCGTTTTTGGCTAAATCAGATTCAGAAAGAGAAAAAGCGGTGAAACTGTTTAAAACGTTAAGCAATTCAGAATGTATACTAGTGACAGATGCCATATATGATGAAATGCTGAAAACTGAAGAAATAGACATGGAGATTTTCAAATCGTTTATGGCAGTTCTATCATGTGAATCCATGCTTGACCAAGCAGCCAAGCAGATAAAGAAAATACCAGCATCTAAAATTGAGGCAAAAATGTTGCCCCTTATCACTGAATTGAAATCCAAATTATCAATATCACAAGGCAAAGAGGAGATAGAAGATTATATTAAAAAGAACACCAATTTGTCTAACGCAGCGAAAGTAACAGAAGAACTTATGAGATAAAGGTATGGGTACATCAAGCATATATAAAGGACCAAAGAAAACAATATTGTTGCCAGATGATTATTCTGAAGACAACGATTTAAATGACGTTTCCAATTTTCCGTCAGATGAAGAAGCCAATGAACAGCCACAAGAAAAGCCTTACGTGACATGGCAGTCTGCCAAAAGCGGAGTTACAAAGTCTGTTGGAAGTGATTCACGTGCGGTGAGACATGCCATGTCTTCCTATACGAAAGCATTGGGAGGACATAGAAACGCAGCAAAGCAATCTGTTCAGGCAAGGAAAACCACAGCAAGCATCATTTCATTCTTTTCTGGTACCCCATCAGAGGTTAAACATCGTTTAGAGTCAGAAGGAATCTCTTTCGAAGGGAAAACTACAATAGAAATATTCTTTGAGATACGAGATTTACTTGCTCCGATACCGAATACATTAGAAAACAGCTATGTAAATAAGGCTGTAACAGACACCATATCAGAACTTCTGGAGGACGCAAACTTGGAAGCAGAGCAAATAGTGAATCTGTTAAACCAAACACTATTGGAGAAACTTGTCTGTGGTACGGTAAAGAACTATATCTATCAGAAATTCATCAGTCAAGTAACAGCTGGGACTCTCAAAAAGGACAATAGCATTACAGATATTCATCGATTTGAAAAGAATGCTAAGTCATGGATAGAAAGTATTGTAAATAGCGTTATTCCAAAGATGTTGCATAATGGAGCCAACCCACGGAATATAGACAACAAGGTGAAAGCAATCTACGAAGGATGTTATAAAATTATGGAGAATTTCAAATGATGAATACTTTTGTATGTAAACTCTTTGATTCTGACTCTTTTCATGTTAAAGGTGCCACTGTCGTAAATCTTAACGACAACAATCAGTATAATTATACATTTTGGAATCTTTCTAAAAAATTGTATTGCATACCATACACCTTTACGAAAGAGGCTTTGGATTTGTTCTACATTTCGCTCATGGTATTCTATGCAGATAGGTCTGTTCTAAGAAGTTTGCAGTCAGACGGATGGACAAGACATATAGAAGTGTATATGCCAGTGCTAAATGTTGGCAGATGGAATGCAAATTCTGCTTTGTTGAAGGAGATGCTTGATTTTTTAACCGGTGATGATTGGACATTTCATTTTAGGGATAGAATTTGTATTACAGACGATGAGGATAAATATAAGAAATGTAAACACCATTTCAGAAATTCAACTCAGAAGATTGATACAAATGTATTTTGTATGTTGTCTGGAGGTCTCGATTCATTCATAGGAGCAATAGATTTGTTATCCAGCAATGTCAATCCAATATTTGTAGGTAATTACAATGGTGGTAAAGGGGTTAGTGTATACCAAAATAGAGTTATAGATTCACTGCAAAAGCATTTCAAAATCGCACCAGAACGATTCTATCAATTTTATGCAGCCCCAAAAAGCGGCAAGGAAGATACAACAAGGTCTCGTTCCTTATTGTTTTTCTCTCATGCCATATTATTGGCATCTGGTATGAATAAGCCTGTGAAGTTGTATATTCCAGAAAATGGAGTTATCTCTATGAATATACCTTTGACCGAACATCGAATGGGAAGCTTGAGTACTCGTACAACCCATCCGTATTTTATGGGATTGTTGCAGGAATTATTGAATTCATTGGACTTGAAAATCACAATTGTCAATCCATATCAGTTCAAGACTAAGGGAGAAATGATGTTGGAGTGTAAAGATCTTGAATTCTTGAAAAGCAACTATCCACTAACGATGTCATGCTCTCATCCTGATTTGGGGCGTTGGAAAAAAGAAAAAGAATCAAGTCATTGTGGCGTATGTTTGCCATGTACTATAAGGAGGGCTGCTATATTGAAAGCAGGTTTGAACGACAAATCGTTTTATCGTGACCCTAATTATAATGATATAGAGGCAGAAACTAATTTACGCTCATATAAATTGGGGCTAACCCGAAAGAAGAATCCACTTTTTGCGATACAAGAATCGGGACCAATAACACAACATCGAAAAGAATTTGCTGATTTGTATCAAAGAGGATTAGCAGAACTTAAAGGTTTCATTGATACGTTATGACAAAACACTTGCATGACACACATTTCCATTTGGATTTACAGAAAGACAAACGTGGGGAAATAGAAAACATTGCAAAGAATGAAATATACACCATTGCAATGACCAATCTCCCCGATTTGTATCAGAAAGAGGTTTTGTTGTATGGCCAAAAATATATACGCATAGCATTAGGTTTTCACCCTGAACTAATACATGAATACCCCAATAAGATCCCAGTAATGTGGAAGCATTTAGCAGAGGCGAGATACATAGGAGAAGTTGGATTGGATTTTACGGATAAGTCACATGTAAAAGAACAGATTGCGTTCTTTTCAGAGTTGATAGCAAGATGTAAGAATGATAGCAACAAGATAATTTCTATTCATTCGAGAGGTGCGGAGAACGAAATATTAGAAATAATTGGGACAAACTTTAAGTTCACCCCAATACTTCATTGGTACTCTGGTACAATGGGAAATCTGAGAAAAGTTTGCGACAGAGGCTATTATTTCTCCGTAAATTCATCAATGATTAGAACGAAAAGATTTGCACAAATGTTGGAATATATCCCGAACGATAAGGTATTGTTGGAGACAGATAGTCCTTTTACATCAAACAAAATATCACACGTGGAAAGTTTGAACATTGTAAATGATTTTTTGGAATCCCATGGAATTGATAGCTGGGAAAACTTCCTTAAATTGATAGGTGCATAGTAACAACAATTATGGATATATTAAAGCAGAACATATATATAAATAGTAATGTCGGAGCCAATACGATTACAGATTATCAAGGGGAAATAGAAAAGATAAAAGCAATTAAAGATTCTGGCGATATTCCAGATATGATGATGGATTTGAGTCTTGTCAAACTGGATGTTCCTTTGTATAGGATTGTGCAGGATACATTAAATATTCATGTAGGAACAGTACTATCATATATTCCATTCACTAAACAAGACGGTCTGCAATGGCAAAGATGTAAAGAATATTTAATCCAATTGGGTGAGGATGGGGTCTCTTTTGTAACAATTCATTTTACTGCAAATCTTGGTTTACTTGAATTAGCCAAAAACAGAAATATGCCGATGACAAGCAGAGGTGGTGGTATATGTCTTTATTGGCGAAAACGGAGCATTCCCACCCACTCGGGATGGTT
>ULQU01001891.1_pt1 | contig 25962 bp, 16 predicted proteins | sample 1954841 | NCBI WGS metagenome assembly ULQU01 (sample SAMEA4835664, study PRJEB28245) | human gut metagenome | biome: gut microbiome; material: fecal sample | place: Denmark | collected 2008
ACATTATTCTTCCTAAATCCATCCGAAATCGGGCGAGTTTCTCTATATTTGTATCAAAAAATCGAGCACTGAAAAGAACAAACCGAATTAGACAGCGAACTATCCGATTAGGAAAGAGGTGTATATCAACCCGTTCAAAAAAAACAAAGAAATTAAAATCATTCGACAACCTCTCCTTGTGTTTTTCCTGCCTTTTTTCGTTGACGTCTTTCTGTAAAGAAGACTGAGAATTGATTGATGACTTAACTTGCTTTTCCAACATGTTTCAGGTTGAGGCGGAGTACTTCCCCCATTCCGGAATAAGACGTGCTTTATGGTCAGATCTGATTCTCCCTTTTCTTGATAGAATACATAGGACAACAATAAGTGAAAACCATATAGTAAAAACAGCGTATGACTTGTATCAAGAAAAAGCGTAAGATTTTGCAGCGCGCATGGTTGCTGGCTGTATGCCTTTGTGCCGCCGGACTGTCGGCGTCTGCGCAGAATGTGGCTTTGAAAACCAATTTGCTCTATTGGGCTACCACGACGCCCAACCTGGGAGCCGAGGTTTCATTTGCCAAAAAGCATTCCGTACAGCTTTTCTACGGGTTCAACCCCTGGAAAGCTTCGTCAGGAAAGAGTATACGCCACTGGGTTTTGCAGCCTGAATACCGGTATTGGTTCTGTGAGAGCCTGAATGGCTGGTTTTTGGGCGGACACCTGATGGGTGGTGAGTTTAACGCCGGAAACGTGGATTTGCCTTTCGGGCTGGTCAAGTCGTTGAAGGACCGCCGTTATGAGGGCTGGTATGCCGGCGGAGGCGTTACGGTGGGTTATCAGTGGCCCATTTCGCGTCATTGGAATTTTGAGGCTTCGGTTGGCGTAGGATATGATTATATCAAGTACGACAAGTTTGAATGCGGTGTGTGTGGCGAGCAGCTCAAGTCGGGGCATTCCAATTATTTTGGTCCCACAAAGGCTGCGCTGAGCTTTCTCTACGTGTTCTAAATTCTTTCATCAATTCTTAAAACTGAAACGTATATGAAAAAGTACACATACATATTATGCTACGCCTTGCTGGCTGCACCCATGGTCATGCAGGCCCAGGATGAGGCACCTCGTCTGGGCGACCGGACCATCGTGGTGGAAAACATGAAAGTGGTGCATACCGACAACAACCTTGTGCTCGATTTCGACTTGAATATGGACTCGCTCGACCTTCCGGCCAATACCCGGCTGGTGTTTACTCCCGTGGTGCAGAACCGCGAAACCTTACGCGCCATGGGTTCGGTCATCGTCAACGGACGCCGGCAGGACATCTCCTTCCGCCGCAGCGGATACCGGCAGTATCCTGACGACGTGGTCAGCGTGCGCCGCAAGAACCATACCGCACAGAGCGTGCATTACAGCGCCGTGTTGCCTTATGAAGACTGGATGAAAAATGCCGATGTGGCCTTTGCAGAGGATTTGTGTGGCTGCGGCGACATCCTGGCCGAGAATACCCATGTGGTCTATCGCTTGCGCACGCCGTTCATGCCTTTTGTCCGTCCGGCTGCCGAGGCGCGCAAGGAACGTCGCGAGGAAGGCCGCGCGTTTATCGACTTCCCGGTAGACAAAATAGAGCTTTATCCGGAGTATCGCAACAATCCGCGTGAGTTGGCCAAGATTATCGAAACCATCAACGTGGTACGCAATGACAAGAACACGTCGATTACCGGCATTGAAATCCACGGCTACGCTTCGCCCGAGTCGCCTTATGAACACAACGCCTATCTGGCCGAGAATCGTGCCCGCACGCTCAAGGATTATGTGTGCCGGCTCATGAAGCTGGACAATCGCATTTTCAGTGTCAGCTCCACACCCGAGGATTGGGAAGGGCTGCGCAATTATGTAGCTTCGGGCAACCTGAAGCACAAGACCCAGATTCTGGCAGAAATTGACAACAAGCAGCTTAACCCCGACACCAAGGAGTGGCGCATCAAGATGACGTATCCTGAGGACTACCGCTTTATGCTCGACAACTGGTATCCCGCCCTGCGTCATTCGGATTATGTGGTGAAGTACACCGTGCGCCCCTTCTCCGTAGAGGAGGCTAAGGAAATCCTGAAAACCAAGCCACAGCAGCTTTCGCTGGAAGAGATGTTTTTGGTAGCGCAAACCTATGAGCCGGGTTCGCGTGAATTCAACGAAGTCATGGAAACGGCCGTGCGCATGTATCCGGACAACCCTACGGCCAATATCAATGCTGCCTGCACCCGTATGGAACAGAACGACCTAGAGGGTGCCCAGCGCTATTTGGATAAGGCCGGCAATTCGCCCGAGGCCACTCATGCACGTGGCGTGCTGGCCATGAAGCAGGGCCGTACGGACGAGGCTCGACGCCTGCTCCAGCAGGCACGTGATGCGGGAATAACCCACGCACAGAAAAACTTAGACATAATAGACTTATAAAAAACAAGAGACTAAATACAATCATTAATTTAATTTTTTATGAAGATGAAACGATTTAATTTGATTCCTCTGGCATTGACTACGTTGATGCTGGGGGCTTGCTCAAGCGAAGATGGTTTGAACTTGGGTAATGGTAGCAGTGTAGCTCAGGGCGAAAAGGGCTATATCAGTTTCTCGCTCAATTTGCCGGCCGTAAAAGGTATGGCCAACCGTGCCAATGACGTTTTTGATGACGGCGATGCGGCCGAGTACAACGTAAAGGATGCCACCCTTTTGCTCTTTAGCGGAGCCAATGAGGGTGAGGCCACGTTTGCCGGAGCTTATCCGTTGACACTGACTGACGACTCTTCTGACGGTGACAACATCACTACAACGTATCAGATTGCGCAGAAGGTGACCAAACCGGTTGGTGCAAACGTGTATGCTATGGTAGTGATCAACGGTAAGGCCAGTAATGTGCTGACCGAAAGCGGCGGCACGTGGTCTATCAAAGGACAGCCGTTGACGGCTTCAACTACCAAATATAAAGACTTGGCCGGCGCAGCTTATAACTTGAGCAATACTGACGTTGCCAATATTGCCAGCACGACTGGTGATGGCTGTTTCCTGATGACCAACGCTCCGCTCTATACGAAGGCCGGCGGTGTGAGCAACCCCACAGGCGGCAGTGTGCAGACGCTGACGGAAATTAATCCGAACAACATCTTTACGACCAAAGAAGAAGCTGAGGCCAACCCGGCTGCCAACGTGTATGTGGAAAGAGCCGTAGCTAAAGTGACGGTTACGGGAAACACTACCGGAACTCAGACCGACGGCAACATTGCCAAATATGAAATCAAGGGCTGGACGCTCGACGTGACCAACCAGTCTTCTTATCTGGTACGTAATGTAAACGACGCTGACTGGTGGAGCCTGAAGGCTGGCGGCGTAAACGATTACCGTTTTGTAGGTGCAGCTGCCGTGGCAGACGGTTTGTATCGTACGTATTGGGGCATTGACCCGAACTACAGCACTGAAGGAACCTTTACGACTCAGGCAGGAACTACTCCGACAAACTTGAAGACTGTTGGCGCCAACGACTATTGTCTGGAAAATACCTTTAATCTGACTCAGATGAAAGACGACCAGACCACGCGTGTCATTGTAGCCGCCGCTTTGGACTTGGATGGAAATGGTACCGCCGATGATTTCTATGTGCTTGACAACGACAAGAGCAATACCACTTTGACTTTTGACGGTATAACCAACACCGTAAAGGCTGCCTACCTGGCCAATGGTACGGTAGTAGGCTTGTTGAAAGCAAATCTGAACGGTGGTGAAAGTATCGGTGCGGATGACCTTGAAGTAACGTTTAATGAGAAGGCTACCACCGGCGGATACGTGACCGTTACGGAAATTACGATAAAGGATGCAAGCGCTTCCAAGTTTAAGACTGGTGCTATTCCCGAAGGCTTGCAGGCTGCCAACAACGATGCAATTATTGCCGATGTGAACGCCGCTCACAAAATTGCTTACTACAAAGGCGGAGTTTCATACTATCCTGTAATGATTAAGCACTTTGGTGACGATTTGACTCCGTGGAACAATGGCGAAGTTTACAGCAGCAACAATGCTGACTTCCTGGGCCGCTATGGCGTATTGCGTAACAACTGGTATTCAATCAACGTAACGGGCATCAAGAACATTGGTGACCCTGAAGTTCCTAAGGTTTACGGTACTCCTGACGATCCCAGCGAATCCTGGATTTCTGTTACCATCAATATCCTCTCTTGGGCAAAACGCAGTCAGAGTGTTGATTTGTAAGAAACCGGAGTTTCTTTGAGGTGAAGTGATTGTTTGGTCCATTCTGCATTTACGGCAGATTGAATCTTTTGGATTTCCCGGTGTGGTAAGTCTGAAGCGACATCCGGGAAAGTAAACACAGGAAAATCCGCTTCGCAGATTAATCAGAAAAAGCGAAGGTGCCGTCTTTCCGGCACAAAGAGAGGAAAGAACACATTGGGGCGGCACAACCGCCGCCCCAATTTTAAGTTGACTACAACGAGATGCAGGCCTGAGTCCGGCATCCACAAACATATAAGGCCGTATATGCGGCATACAGGCGGGACGAACCGTGTTCCACAAAAGCTGAATGAAAGTAAAACAAAAAAATATACGTGTATGAAACACTTAATTAAACAACATTTAGTATGGCTGTGGTTGTCAGTGTTTTCTTCGATGGCTCTGACGTCGTGTGACATGATGACGGAGGATCGCGAAGATTGTCCTACGGGACTTTATTTGACCTTTAAGTACGACTACAACCTGCAGCGCGCTGATATGTTCAGCGACCATGTAGGGGCAGTCGACGTGTATGTGTTCGACGAAAACGGCAAGTTCGTCACCAAGCAGTCGGAGGCCAACCAGGGCGGCAGTAATCCGCTGGCTGCTCCGCTCTATCGGATGCACATGAACCTCGACCCCGGTAAGTATCAGTTTATCGTGCTGGCCGGGCAGAAATCGTATGCCGAGCAGCTGGCCGCTCCACGAGCTCACTTTGTGCGCACCGAGCCCCAGCCGGGCGACGACATGAGCGCGCTTCACGTACGTCTGGACACCAAGGCCGGCGAATCGTCGATGCTGTTGGTGGACAACATGAACCAGCCGCTCGATACCCTTTGGCACGGCATCATGACCGATCCCGTGGAAGTGTTCGACCAGAAACCTACCTACCGCACCATCTCGCTCATGCGCGACACCAAGAAAATCAACGTTACGCTGCGTGAGTTGGACGATCCCACCCAGATGGACATCAACAACTACGACATGCAAATCGTAGACCGCAACACCCACATCCTTTGGGACAATTCGCTGGACGAAACCGACCAGGTAGTGTACACTCCGCATGCCTCGTGGAATACGGACGACCGCACGCCGGCCTTCGACCCCAACGGCGACGAGATTGAGGGCGTAGGGCAAATAGGCCATGCCGACTTCATGACTTCACGTATTCTTTATCACGAAAATGCTGCCGACGATGCCATGCTGACCATCACCAACAAGCTGACCGGTCAGACCGTGGGTGCTCTCAACCTGCCCGACGTATTGAGCCGTCTGCGCACCAGTGAGGACGTCTACCGCTATTCCGCACAGGAATTCCTCGACCGCGGCTATGACTATCAGCTCGACATCTTCCTGAAAGGCGACCGTCTGGCCTACGTCAACATCAGCATCAGCATTCTGGGATGGAGCCAGCGCGTACAGTTTGAGGAACTTTAAAAATCATGTAGTTTGTGTGAGGAATCCACTACCTCTCCTCAGTTTTTTTTAAAAGAATCGATTATGAAGCCTATATATCACTCCTATTCAGTATGGCGACGGGCCCTCTCCAGCCTGCCGCAGGCCGGCTGCGTGCTGGCGCTGGCTGCCCTGTCGGCCGGCTGCACGCAGAATGACCTGGGCGACGGCCTGACGGGCGGCGGGAGTAAGCCCGGTTCGTTCGTCACGCTGTCGCTGACCACCCCGTCGGCCCCTGCCATGCGCAGTAATCCTACCGGAGGCGAGCAGGGCGACGGAACGGAAACCGGTCAGGACTATGAAAATACGGTCAAGCGCGCCGTGGCCTTCTTCTATCAGGGCAGTGGCGTGAATGCCGGGGGCACAATCCCCATTCAGGCTGCCGTGCCGTTCACCTTTACCAGTCATACTGCTGGCAGCAACGGCATCGACCGCGTGTACACCACCACGCCCCAGACGGTGGATTTGGAAAACGGAACTTACCATTTGCTGCTGGTGGCCAATCCCGGCACCGACTGGTGGTCGGGTAAGTCGCTCACGCTTGGCGACGTGCGCGACCACATCCAGCAGCAGGCCTGGAAGCAGGCTGAGGATGGCAGCAGTTATTCCGACTTCGTGATGACTTCGGCCGCCGATGCCACGGTGACGCTGAACTTTAATCCCGAAAATGACCCCGCTAAAGCCACGGTCAGCGTGGAGCGCATGGCCGCCCGCCTGGACTATCAGGCCAGTGGCAGCTATCCTTGTCGGGACCCTCAATATTCCGGCGCTACGGCTGAAATTACGGGTGCCGCGCTGGTCAACAACCTGACGGCCGGCAGTTACCTGACCAAGCGCGTGGCCAATGATGTCAATGGCACCGGCCTGAGCTATCTGGGCGACGAAACTCTGGATGCAGGGGTGCAGACCAACTACGTGCTCGACCCCTGGACGGCACAAAAGACGGCCGGCAACAACAGCTTTACCATAGGTGATGCGAAAGCCCAGCCGGCATCGGCCCTCTACGGCGTGTGGTTTGACGGCAGCTCAGACGACCCCAACCAGTGGGCCAGATACGTGAAGGCCGGAACTTCCGTTTCCGACGGTTCCTGGCAGCGCATCGGCTATACCCTTGAAAATACGACGGCCGCCACTGAGGCTGGCAGCCGATACAGCACGGGCGTAGTGTTCAAGGCCCAGTTCCATCCGCAGGGTTTGCCCAATTACACGGATGGCGCCACCTTCTTTTCCTACGGCACCAATCTGTATGCCTCGATGGAGGATATGATGCAGCATTTCTATGGCAGTGTGTTTGCTTCGGACTTCAGCAAAGTTGCCTCCTGCCAGACCTGGGGAGCGGTGAAGGCCTTTATTGCCTCCACACTGCTGCCTAACGACCCTTCGGGCTACTACACGTGGCTCAACACGCAGGCTGAAGGCAAGGCCGATGATGAAGCCGTTGCCGATGTCCAGTCGCTGACGTGGAGCCGGTATATGCTGACGGAGTGCGGCTATTCAAAGTCGGCCGACGGCGCAGTGACGCTGGACCAGAACGGAAAAGTAACCCGCACGGCGCTGCGCCCCACCGGTGTGCGTACCTATGAGGACGCCACCTGCTACTATACCTGGTGGGTGCGCCACAGCAACGACGGGCAGGACGATACGAACGGCATAATGGAGTACGCCATTGTGCGCAACAACATCTACAAACTGAAGGTGAAAAGCATTTACTCTTTGGGCAGCGACATCCCGACCGACGAAGACCACGGCCTCGTCATCGAGGTGTATGTCAACGACTGGCAGTTGCTTCCCGAAGAGAAGTTGCCTATGTAATCAGATTGAAGAACATGTAAAATGGTGAATGATATGAGCAATTACCTGAAACATATATTCCGCAAAGCGCTGTACCTGTGGCCGTGCTTGTGCGTGGTGCTGGCCGCCTCGTGTATGGAGGAGGAACAGTGCGACACCTGCTCAAAGTATCCCGTAAAGGTACAGCTGAATATTACGGCCGAGGAGGAACACAGCCTGAACACGCGGGCTACTACCGTGGTCGGACAGAACAATGAGTATATCAACACGCTGTGTGTGCTGCTGGTGAAGGGCGGTAAGGTGGTGAAAAAGCTGCTTCCCGACCTTAGTGCCAACGATGCGGCAAAAACAGGCGACCTGAAAAATTATACATCCGAACTTTTTGAATTAGAGTCCGGGGTTTATACGGTCTATGCCTTTGCCAATATGTCAGAAACGTATCTGAGTAAGTGGCCGACGATTTCCGGTCTGACCAAGGGGGAAGACGTGAGTAGCGTCGATTTTAACAGCATGGTTTTGACAGATCCTGCTGACACGTTGGATTTCGTTCGCTATTTCATTCCGATGAGCGCCAAGCAGGATGTGACAGTGGATGCTTCCACCCGAAGCATTTCAATCGGGCTGGACCGTCTGGTCAGCAAAATCCGAATCAATGTTACGCCTAACACTGTGGGGGTTAAATCCCTGACTTTTGGCGGTTGTGCAAATGGCGTCAAGTTGTTTGCCGACGGCGGTACGGCTTCTTCCATCGCTTATGACGTGAAGAAGACCATGAATTTTACCGATCCGCAATCAACCGTGGCCGATTTCTATGTCAATGCCACGGAAGAAAGCGGCCATCCGTTCTCCGTAGAGCTGACCACCAACGAATACAGCGGAACCACCTATACCGCTACTACCACGCGTGACGAATTACCTCGCAACAGCATCTTCCCGCTTACGCTGCAGCTTAATCAGTACGGCCTCGGCTTGGAGGCGCAGTGTTGGGTTAGTCCGATTGGCAGCCTGCCCGTAGAGGTGACGGTTGGTTTCCAGCAGGATACATACGAGGTTGACGTGCCCGAAGGCTGTCAGTTCGCCTTTACGGTCAATAGCGTGCAGGCGGCAGGAAGCAGCAGTTCCGTGACAGACGTCAGCAGCGTATGGACCATTCCGGACGGCATCACCGGCATAGCCTTCGACGGCGCGTTCTCTGGCGTAAAGACCGTAAAGGGCCACGTCACCGCAGCCGCCGGCCGCGATTTTGAGTTGAAGGCCCAGGTATCGTGGAAAGACGACAGCGGCACCTACAACCGTATTTATACCATCATACTGCACACCAAGGACCTGACCGAGTTCCCGCTCACAACTACGGGCAAGCAGAACAGCAGTAGCCGGATACAGTATCTCAGTCCGGAGATGCTCAATTTGTTCATCAAGTAAAGAAGGAGGACATAAGATATGAAGAATTTATATAAAATAGGATCTTTTTTGCTGGCTTCAGCTGTGCTGTGCTTCTTTCCAGCTATAGGACAAACGATATCAAATGCTTATCAAGAAACTTCTGTTCAGCATAAATTCCCGAACAAGTGGTATAATATACGTACCAATTCGGGTATGAGTCAGGCCTCGAAAGATATGGATACTTTTGATGACGAGACTCCAAGCTTTAAAAATACATATACAGGTACGGCGATTCAGGCTGCCCATACGTATATAGATACTTTGTACGTAAAAAAGGGGTCTGATGTGAAGTTGTTCTTGCCTACAGTTCCTGGTGGCGAAAATGATGGACGGTCAAGTACACGTGCTTACCAACGGTGGTATAATTTTGTGACTGAGGGTGCATTTCATTATAGTTATCGTAATGGATGGTATCAAACTAGTGGTGACTTGGTCTCATTTGGAAAGAGCTGTTATCGCTTTGCTAATGGGTATGTAGGTGGCGTAGATATAGGACTTACTAATAATAATATCCTTGACTATGCAGAGTTTCATTATCCCACAGATGAGCAGTACGCTAATTGGAATATTAGTAATGGCGTAGCAGCAAATAAATATTATGTGGTGGCTTGTGATGCTTCAGGTTATACAGATTTTACTACATCTTTTACAAGTGGTAATGGTGGTAGTTTTAAAAGAAATTATATAGAGCCGACTTTGGGCTTGCGCGTAATCTATTATATAATAGCAGTGGATGATCGCGGAGGTGCAGATGATGCCAACGAAACAGAAATGTGGAAGAATGGCTATGGCCGTTTGTCACGCTCAGAATTTCAGGGCGGAGATGGTGTAGGAAAGAAGTTTCTGGAGGAATATAATATCACTTTCCCCTGTGATCATTTAGGTAATCAGACTGATGAGCTTGTGGCATTGTCCAAGTATGCCAGTGGCTATAGAATAGCTGGCGATCGTAACGATCATTTGACCGTGGAAATGACTTCTGGTGATGATGTATTTACATTGTTGGAGGGAGGTAATACAAATTCAGTTTCTGGTGGAAGTGAAGTAGGAAATAAAATAACTCTTTCAGGTTTGCGTCGTACCATTTCTTTCCGTAAAAAAGGTGCGAATAAATCTATATGGGATGGGGATAATTCTCGAACGCTATACATGTGTAAGCCGTGGAGCGTGAATGACGGGCAGACGGCAACTATTATCGTAACGAAGACGGTAGGCAGAACCAAATATAACATTGCGAAGTTCAACTTGACATTTGAAAAAGACAACCGTCTGCTTACTCAGCACCAGTTGGATAGAATAGACAGACAGCGTAAAGGCGAAAATACAAATATCACGAGTGAGTCATGGTATAGAACGGCTTATCAGAACAGAACTCCTGAATTCCTGCGTGAGAATTATACTCTGTTGACGTCAAGAACGCTTGATTATGATCCAGATGTGGCAGAGATGTATGGAGGACAGAGTTGGTATTATCCTTTTCCTGTAGAATGGGACTATAGCTCTTATGCTTTCTTTGACGGATCAACAACCAGTGATTTTGATGCCTCTACTAGTGGCAGTTCTCCTTATAACAGCCAACCTTTTGCAGAATGGGGAAATTATGCCTTGACAAATAATTATGTCGGATATGGAGACATTGTAAAGAATAGTGTAAAACGACCGACAAATCCTTCTTTGGGAGGTAAAAATGCCGATGGTTATTTTATTTATGTAGATGCGTCCGACCGTCCGGGTACGGTAATGACATTGCCATTTAAGGAGAATCTTTGTCGTGGTACAAAATTAATGGTAAGTGCCTGGGTAAAGAGTGCAGATGAAAATTCTAATACAATAGAAAATTCAGCCATGCTGTTTACTATCTATGGTGTTGATGCAGATGGCAACAAAACGCCGTTGTTTAGCCAGAGTACGGGTCAGATCACGACCACGACTTTCCTGACAAGTAGTGACGGCAATGAGTATACTGATGCAAATGGTTATGGAGGTCGGCAGAATGACTGGTATCAGTTGTATTTCTCATTTGTAAATAACAATGAGTATAATGCTAATTTTGTCAGCTATGAGTTGAAAATTGACAATAACTGCGGTTCTACATCCGGTGGTGACTTCTATTTGGATGAAATTGAAGTGTTCATTGCACAGCCTACGGCTACGGTATCGCAGAAGGACTATACCTGCTCGGGTGAACGTACGTTGTTGAGCGCTTCCTTGGATTGGGCGCAGCTTTGCGATCGAGTCGGTCTTAATCCGGATGAAACCAATCAAAGCGAGACGCCTGAAGGTATTGATTTCTGCTTTATTGATGAAGTCCAGTATAATTTGTTTCTGAATGGTAAGGAAAATCCGACCGAAGCTGATATTTTAGCAGCCATCAAGGGGTCGGTTGTTAAAATCGGAGCCGGTGAGGATGCTGGTTATGACCGCGACATTGCATCACTTTATTACAAGAAAGTTTTTACGGATAATAAGGAATATGTATCGGCCGATAAGAATTTGGCTTTGAATAATACCGACGACGGCCAGCACTATTATTTTTATCGTACGGGTACTGCTGATGAAGAGAATCGTCGTCTGATTGTCGATTTCTATTCCGCCATGTCACCTAACCGTGCCTATGTGATGCTTATTCGTGATAGCAATCCGGATGGAACATTGAGTACTTTTGAGGATTTTGCTAAAGAAATCAACGATCCGTGTGCCATCAAGAGCCGATTCTTTGTGACTTCACAGACCTTGGTAAAGATTAACGGTGAGGTGGCTAATCCGCAGACGGATTACTGCGAGGGACAAACTTTTAATTTCACCGCTCAGATGCGTGTGCCTAAACTTGATGAGAATGATGAAATTATACGAGATCCTGAAACGGGTGAGGAGCAATTTGAAGTAGTTGATTCTGAAGTTTTCTTCGATTGGTTCTTTGGTGATGAAGAGGAATTTGTTAAGTCTCATGCAGAATATGATAATGAGTCCTTGCAGTTGGCGCTTAAAGCCTTGCGCGACGTGCCGGCATATCGTAATGTGACCAGTCTTGATAATGTGGTTCCTGTGGATCCTGAGCCTGGAGTTCATAACGGATTGACTCAGGATCAGATTAATCTGATTCAATATTATTTGGATCTGCCTGGACAAACTGGTGGAATTAATAAGCGTTTGGTGTTGTGTAAAAGCAGTCTAAGTATCGCTATTTTGTCGACGGGATTGCAAGTCGTGATTAGCCCGATTCCTGCGGTATTGCCTTCGGGTTCTTCTTTAACGGAAGCCCAGTGGGAAAAGATCTGTTGGGATTATGTACCTTTGCGTCTTACGGGCAATGGCGAAGCACCAAAGTTGCATGCCGGATTTAATGCGGTTCAGTATCCTTCAGACGATTTTAACCCGAATCTTCGAATCGGATTGGATCAGATTAAAAATGTTTCTACTGGCGCAGCTACACTGACCCTTAGTTTGCGTGGAGCAAAATATACGGATGATGCTGTTGATCACCTTGGATTGATTGATATTCCGAATAGCGATATCGATTATGCAAAACTGTATCTTATCGGCACGGACGATCCTCAATATTCTGATTTGATGAATTCAAGTGCCTATGATCAGTATTATTTGCCGATTGGAGAACTGAAGAGTCTGGAAGCTCATGAGTACAATGAGACTTCCCCGTTTACAGACGAGGCCAAGTTACAGTTTAATCTGGCTGAGCAGAATCTTGTTGACGGTACTAAGTTTACTTTCAATCCACGTGAAGGATATAGTTATACATTCTCAGTTCATTTTGCCGAACGAGGTGAAACCGTAAATAACAGTTGTTGGGGAACATTCCCTGTGACCATGAAAGTTGTTCCGGCTAATTTGGTTTGGAAGGGAACTTCGGCCACCAGTAACTGGAATGATGATAAGAACTGGAAGCGTGCTGATAATACGGATTTGAAGAATACAGACGGTACCTATATTACCAATGCTCAAAATACAACAGATAACGGTTTCGTTCCGATGTTGTTCTCTAATGTAATTATGCCTAAAGACAGCAAGGCTGAGCTTTATATGGCTGGTTATGCGAATGGAGGAGAAGGTTGGGTAAACAGTAGTCGTCCTGATTATATGGAGTTGCCGACGGAGAATATCCAGTACGACCTGATGGCTTACGAAAAGGACAATGCACTCACCACGCAGCGTTATCGTGTAAACATCTGCCGCGATATCCACTTTGAGCCGGGAGCACAGATGCTGCATGCCGAAGAATTGCTTTACAACAAGGCGTGGACGGATGTAGAGGTTGCGCCGGGTAAGTGGACGCTGGTCAGCACACCGCTTCAAGGCGTTGTAGCCGGTGACTGGTATGCTCCGACCGCTACCGGACAGCAGGCTACTGAATACTTCAAGGATATTACGTTTGCTGACGGCGGTTACAACCGTCTGAATCCGGCCGTTTACCAGCGCAGCTGGAGCGTTGGAGCTAAGATTGTAGAGCAGGGCGGAACGAATAATACTCCGGTATCCTTTACCACCGAGTGGAGTTCGGTTTACAACGACGCCAGCGTACCTTACAGCGCAGGAGCAGGCTTCTCAATCAAGGCTGTGTCTGACAAGAATCCGCTGTTGTTCCGCTTCCCGAAAGCAGACAATAGCTATGATGTGTCTACGGATCCATTGAGCCGTGATAATGCTGGCAAACTGTTGGTGAGCAGCTTGATTGACCGCAGTGATCCGTATGTTTATAATCCTCAGACAGACGTGAAAGTAACACTCAAGCCGTCGCCTGCAGCTGAAAATGGCGCTCGTTATCTGATGGTAGGTAATCCGTTCATGACTTCGCTTGATGTGCGTCAGTTCGTGGAGGGGAATTCGGATGTGCTGGTTCAGAAATATTGGTACGTTACGGCTGACGGAAGTACAAAGGCCGATGTTCTTGGAGACGATGGTGACTGGATGGCTGATGATGCTTACCAGGCTGCACCTTACTCCGCATTCTATGTAGAGGCTGCCGACCCAAATGCAGCAGACGTTGAAGTGAAGTTTACGGCTGACATGCAGGTGGCCTTTACTCAGGCCAGTGGTACGGCATCGGCCAGTCAGGCCCGCGCCTTGCAGATTGAGGCTGCCGGCAGCCACGGCTCCAGCCAGGCTTTGCTGAGCTATTCAGCCCAGGCCGACAATGCCTGCGCCAGCGAGGATGCCGTATTGTTGAGCAACTTGTCAGGCAATGCTACCGCCGCTCCGCAGGTTTACACCGTGGCCGGCAACACTGCCGTAAGCGTCAACTGGCTGAAAGATGCCCAGCAGATACCGTTGGGTGTGTTTGCCGCTACTGAGGATGACGAGGTTACCCTGACCTTTACGGGACTTGGCGCTCTCCGCTCACCGCGCCTGTACGACGCTGAACTCAACACCGAAACGCTGCTCTCCGAGGGCTATCAGCTGACGGTTAAGGGCTCTTCACACGGTCGCTACTTCCTGCGCAGCTTGGGCGGTGCCCTGACGGGACTGACCCCCACCACCACGGATCCCGAACTGACGGTTTACTCCGTACGTCCCGGCGAACTGATTGTTTCGTCCAACGCTACGTTGCAGTCCGTACAGGTATTCACGGCCGATGGCCGTCGCCTCAGTCCGGCGGTACAGTCGCAGTCCGACTGCGTATGGCGCCTGAGCGGTGTGGACAAGGGCGTGGTGCTCATTAAGGCTACTGCCGGAAACCGCCAGCAGGTTGTCCGTAAGGCTATGGTAAAGTAAATTCATAACTTCTTATCATGAAAGGATAAGTAGTTCGTTTCTCATTATTACAATCAGCGGCTATGGTGCCGGAGCAGTTCTGTCTTGAACTGTCTTTCCGGTTTCCATAGCCGTTTTTCTGTGCCGCCAATATGAGGCGGGGGGAAGAATGGAGGGGGGAACGTTACATTTGTTCCACGTCCATATAGTCAATGTCCGGTGCCCATCCGTTGGTGTTGCCCAGCTCGATGATGTTGTTGCCTTTTTTCAGTTCTACGGTCACGCTGCATTCTGCACCTTGCGGGGATGAGGGCAGATGGATGAAGCGCTTGACCAGCTTACCGTTGATTCCGACTTCAAGTGTGGATGCGTTTTTGCAGAGATAGCGGAACGTGAGACGGTAGCGGCCGCCTTTGTGGCTGAATACGTGGCGCCACTGCATGCTGTTGCCCTTCAGGCTGCCGTCGCCCAGATGACCTACTTTCGCGCCGCATGACAGCCCTTTCTCTTCATACCCTACGCGGGCACAGTCGGCTTCGCTGATGGCCGAATAGAGGCTTAGCCAGGCGTTTTCAGCTTCGTAGCGCACCGTTTCGGCGCGTTTCCCTTTCAGTACATAAATGCGTGTGGCGTGCGGCGGCAGGCTGACGCTGAGGGCTGACTCGCATGGTGACATGTCGCAGCGTTGCATGGCGTCGCGCACTTTTACCTTGCCTTTCGCGTAGCCCAGTTGTGAGAGTGTAATGCTCATGTCGGCCGTCGTGTCCGACGGGTTGTAGAAGGCTACGGCGCGTGTTCGCCCGTGGCTCGAGAGCAGGTCTTTTACCAGTATGTATGCCGCGCCCTGACGGCTTACCACGTGTCCCTGTTGTCCCAGGGGGTCCTGATTGATGGCTATGAGTTCAGGGTTGGTTATCAGACTGAGCGTTTCGGCGCTGAGGCTGGTCAGGTCTGCCCCGATGAGCAGTGGCGAACTCATCATACACCACATCCCGAAATGGGTGCGTTCCTGTTCGGCCGTGAGCCCTCTGCCCACTTCGAGCATGTCCATGTCGTTATAGTGTCCCGGCGAGGCGTAGGCCGAGAGGAACAGATTGCGGTCGATGATGGATTTGACCGATGCCCAGTTGTTCTGGATGTCGGGAGCAATGCGCCATGAGCCGGCAATTTCCGTAACCCATGTGCCCGGAAAGGCCCACCGGCATACGTTCAGACGCACGTTGCGGTGTGCTTCGGCACGTATAATCTGGCTGATGGCCGTATATTGTGTCTGTTCGTCAAGGTCGAGCCGTTCGGTGTTCTGCGCCGGGTCGCCGCCGCAAAAGTCTACCTTGATGAAGTCAAACCCCAGGTCGTTGAACAGGTAGTTCACGTCAGCCTTTTCGTGGCCGTACAGCCCGATGCCCACGCCTCCTTTGTCGTTGTCCCAGTAGTTCCCGCAGGTGTTGCGCCCGGCGTCGGAGTAGGTGCCGGCTTTCAGGCCGAGGCTGTGGATATAGTCGACCACGGGCTTGAGTCCTTGCGGAAATCTTGTGGCGTGGGCATGCAGCCGGCCGTCGGGCTCGCGGCCGTCAAAGGCGCCGTCGTCAATGTTGATATATTTGTACCCGGCCTCTTTCAGGCCGTTTTGTGTCATGGCGAAGGCCTGTTTGCGGATGAGGCTGTCACTGATGTTTACGCGGTAGGTGTTCCATGAGCTCCAGCCCATGGTGGGGCGCTGGGCGGCGGCCGGAAGCATCAGGAGTGTACACATGACGGTTGAAAAAATGATTTTCATGATAATCGGATAAAAATGAGGTTGGTTCAGTTGAATTTATTCGGTTGCGGTAATTTCAAACCGCACGTTGCGGCTGAGGGGTAGTTGCGACGAACATACCGTAATGCCCTTTATGTCGGGGTCGTAGGAGGCCTTGACGCGTTTTCCGTTCAGACGTACCTTGCAGTTTCTGGCTGTTCCCGGCATTTCAATCCGGTAAGCCCGTTTGGGCAGTTGTCCGTGGTAGTGGCCTTGTGTGGCATCTATGCTGACGGTTACGGTATTTCCGGCGCCACGCAGGGTGCGTCCGTCAGCCTGCGGCTGTATGGAGTAGTTGTAGTAGCATTCGTTCAGCCAGGGCAGGTGGGGGGTAGTTGTGCCGCGCACCAGCGGATAGGCATAGTCCTGCTGCCAGTCGAGCCACCAGAATGCAATCCCCATGGAGTCGCTCTCGTGGTGGGCGTGTTTCATGAAACTTTTCATGTAAACCGGGTCGCCGGCGTCAAATACGGGAATTCCGTCGCGCGTATATTCGGGACCCAGTTCGGCCGCAAAGTCGGCATAGGCGTCATCTTCCGGCCGCAGCCCGTCGTGCGGATGTTCGTTCAGCACGACATAGATGTGCTGGTCTTTGAATTCCCTGATCAGTCCCGCCGGGTCGGGTATGAGCTTGCGGTTCCAGCTGTAGCCGCTCCAGCCGCGGGTATAGGCGTGACCGGTACCCCGGCTGAAGTCCTTTTTGTGCCAGTCCATGTCAAATACCATAATGTCCAGCGGGAATCCGTGTTCGTGATACCCTTGAGCCAGTTCCCGGTAGTCGTCGGCCGTGTAGGGCCACCAGCGACAGTACCATGCTCCGTGTACGTATTTGCGTGTCATGGGGGCAGGTCCGCTTATGGCGGCCAGCGACTTCAGAGCCGCCTTGTAGTCGGTACCGTAAACAAAGAGGTAGAGGTCCTGCACGTGGCTGCGCGGGCGTGGCTGCAGGGAGCCGTGGCGGTAGATGTCCTTGCCCGTATCCTGTATGAGATACCATCCGTCGCGGCTGAGCAGTCCCTCCTGGCGTGTGGTGGGGCCACCTATTCCGTCAACCGTGGTCAGGGCTCCTTTCAGGTTGCCCTGTTGCCCGTCGGTGAGACACCAGTGTTTGGTTTCTCCGTTCATGCTGAACGACACTTTCAGGTTGTTCTGTCCGAAGGGGAAGCCGTCGTTGTCAAATTCCAGACGCATGGCCCGTGTGCTGAACACGTGCTTGCGGCCTTCCTGCTCGTGCTTTACGTCGACGGGATATTCTCCCCGCACTACGGCAAACAGGGTGGAGTCGTTCAGGAATTCCTGATGCAGGGCATATTCCAGCCGCACCAGGTGGTCCGTAATGAATGTGATGCGGCTGTTGCCGATGACAAAAGACGTGGCCCGTAGGGGCATTGACGTCAGGAGAAGACACAGAATCAGGATTCCGCCATACAGCAGCGGCCGGCCGGGCATGTGCCGTGATTTGAAGAGGTGTGATTGCTGATAATGTTTTTTCATGCTGATTAAAGGTTTGCTTTTTGCCGGTTCAAGCGTTTGCCGGACAATGCGTATAAAGTCTTGAGCCGGGCAGATTTATGTTTCCGTGTTTTTCATACGGTAAGGTTATTGTATGAGCAAAATAAGGTATTTCCGTGGAGAGTGCCAATTTTGCAGGGTAAAAAAATGCAAAAAAAAAGACTCCTGCGTTTCGCAACGGAGGAGCCCCCAAATAAACAATCATTCACTTACTTGTGCGGGTCAAAATGTGGGACTTCGTTAAGCCCCGTCCAATCATTCTCTTTTGAAATGATTACCTCTATATAATCTACATCATGAAAATATGCCTATTGGAAAGAATCTGTGGAAGTATCAGAATCCGCCGGGGAATCCGCCGCCCGGAGGTGGTGGCATGAATCCGCCGTTCTGGCTGTCGAACTGTTGGTTGTTGCGTCCGCTCTGCGGCCGGCGGTTAATGATTTTCAGTATCTGAACGGAGGTGAATCCGTTTTTCTGAAGCTTTTCGCAAAACTCCTTTTTCAGCGTAGCCCGTTGCAGTTCGCGGTCGAGCTGCTGTGTCAGTTTTTCGGAAGCTTGCTCTTCGGTCAGTTCCTCCTGCTTTTCGCGGTTCTTTCCGCGGTTGGCGGGAGCGGGGCTGAGGCTGTCCAGAGCCGTCTGGTAGTTGGTGTACAACTCCGTGAACAGGGCCGTCTGGTTATCGTCGAGGTCGAGTTCCTTTACGATTTCCTTCATCTGCTGTACGCGCTGTTTCTGTGCGTTCCGGCGGCTGTTTTGAGCAGTGGCCGGCCATATCATGAGGCTGCCCAGTGCCAGTGTGAGTATGATTTTCTTTGTTTTCATACCGCAAAGTTAAGCGATTGGTGGCGAAATGGCATCACCCATAAGTCAAAAAATTTGTCCCATCTCGACGAATGGCAGGATTTTGTCGATAAATTCCCGAAGACGTTTGTATGTGCGGTCGGATAAGGTTGTAAAACAACCGGTTAGGCCCTTTGCCGAAGGGTGGTTTTCATACCGGGATGGTTTGAAAACGCCACGAGGCCGGACTTTGTTGTTACAGAGTCCGACCTCGTGGCGCCGAAGTCCCGGCTTTTTCCGGCGGATTACAGATGCTCCAGCACGTAGGCCGCAAGGTAGCAGCCAAAGGTGGCGGGCATGTAGCTTACGGTGCCGGTAGTGGTTTTTTTGTTGCGTTCGTTGGCTATGCTGATTACGGCCCTGCGGTCGGCCTGTTGCGCGCAGAACACCACTGGCAGCTTCCGTCCGCGCAACCCCTGTGCGGTCAGTCCGTGGCGCACGGCCTTGGCCAGTCCGCAGTGGTAGGTTTGCCACAGGTCCGTCTGGCGGATGAGCGAAAGGTCGGTCTTGGCGCCTGCTCCCATGGACGATACTACCCGTAGCTTGTGGCGCAGGCACCAGCTGAGCAGGGCCACCTTGGGGGCAATGGTGTCGATGGCGTCCACCACAAAGTCGTAGGGCTGTGCCGTGACTACCTCCTCCACGCTTTCGGGGGTGAGAAACTCCGTGCGCAGGGTCAGCTCCAGCTGCGGGTTGATGTCGGCAAAGCGCCGGGCCAGCACCTCCGTCTTGGGCTGCCCCAGGGTGGAGCGCAGGGCGCAGAGCTGGCGGTTGAGGTTGGTGGGCGCTACGTTGTCGGCGTCGAGCAGCGTCAGGTGGCCTACGCCTGCGCGGCAGAGCATTTCGGCCGCCCAGGCGCCTACGCCGCCTACGCCTACGATGAGCACACGGGCCCGCTCGAGGCGCTCCATGCGTTCGGGGCCGTAGAGCAGGGCGGTGCGTTGCAGGAAATCGTCGTTGGTCATGAGCGTGGTGGTGATTGATGATGAACCGGACCGTCAGGCCCCCGGTACGGCCGTCTTGTTCTTGTCGGTTTCGTACTGATCGGGGAAGATGATGAGCAGACTGTTGGCTGCAAAGTGGCGCTCAATGAGTTTGGGCAGCAGCTCCATCTCGTTGTGATAGGAGAGGGTGCCGGGGCGTGCGCCTACGGCTACCAGCAGGTGGTCGGGGCGTATCTGGTCGCCCAGCGAGGCCACGTCGGTCCAGTCGGTAAAGTTGTTAAGACTGTATATGAAGTTGAACTTCTTCTTGCCCCAGATGGTCTTGATTTTTTCCATGGTCAGCAGTGAGCTGTACAGCTCCACGCGGCAGCTGAGGTTTTCGGCCAGGATGCCGATGGCTTCGACCCACTGTGCGAAACCTGCCTCAAATTCCGCCTTGCGGGGCACGAGGATGTGCATGCGCTGAATGGTGTTGAGCGGCAGTGTGGGGTGGTAAATCGTGATTTGCCGGTGAACCGTCTGGAGCAGGTCGGCTGTCAGTTTTCCGAAAAAGGCTTCTGACGTGCGCTGCTTGTGATGAAGTCCGATGATAAGCTCGGTGGAGTCGGTTTCGAGCATGGTGTGGTAAATACCGCTGATTACGTTGACCGACCACCGGCTCTGCGTTTGCAGGGGCATGTTGGCCGAGGCCGCTACCTTGACGGCCTGTTCCAGTTGGCGCATGCCGTAGCCGCGTGCCTCGGGCCGGTCTTCCAGCACCACGTTCAGGGCCATGGCCGGAATGCGCTGGTTGGGGCGTTGCAGCATGATACTCAGCTGTATGAGGTGGTTTACCATGTCGGGGTTGGACAGGGCAATGAGCATCTTGCGCAGGTTGGGCACCTGGTCGGCCGTAGTGCGCTCGGCATCCATCAGGGCCAGCTTGCGGGCGGTGCGGTCGGTGAGCATCGAGCTGATGAGGCAGGAGAAGAGAATGAGCATCATGGCACCGTTGAACACCGTATCGTCCAGCAGCGGCGAACCGTCGGGCAGGATGATTTCGTGACCGACCAGGGCCACGGCCAGCGTGGCGGCGGCGCGTGACGAGGTCAGCCCGAACATGAGCTGCCCCTCGGCCCGCTTCATCTTGAACACACGGGCCGTGATAAAGGCTGCGCCCCACTTGGTCAGCATGGCCACCACAATCATGATGAGCGATACGTAGAACGTAGTCGGGCTGCTGAAGATGGAGTTGATGTTGACAATCATGCCAACTCCAATCAGCAGGTAGGGTATGAACAGGGCGTTGCCTACAAATTCAATATGGTTCATCAGCGGTGAGCCGGGCGGAATGAGCCGGTTGAGCACCAGGCCTACAAGGAAAGCGCCCAAAATGCCTTCCATTCCTACAAACTCCATCAGACCGGCGCCCAGGAACACCAGCCCCAGTACAAAGATGTATTGCACCACGCTCTCGTTGTAGCGCCTGAAAAACCAGCGGCAAAGGCGCGGAAAACAGAACGTGATGAGGGCGCCGAGCAGGATTACCTTGAAGGCCAGCATCAGCCAGTACCATCCCGTGACGTTTTCCTTGAACATGCCGCCCACAACCGCCAGTACCAGCAGCGTGAGCGTGTCGGCCACGATAGTGGCGCCTACGGCAAGGCCCACACTGCGTGTGCGCGCAATGCCATATCGTATGACAATGGGGTAGGAAATCAGGGTGTGCGAGGCATACATGCAGGCCATCAGTACCGCCGCTGCCATGGCGTAGCCCAGCAGCAGGTGGTTGGTGAGCCAGCCCACTACCATGGGGATGGCAAACGACAGGCCGCCCAGCGTAAGAGCCTGACCGCGCATGGAGCGGATGTCCTGCATGTTCATTTCCAGACTGGCCAGAAACATGATGTAGTAGAGCCCCACTTTGCCGAACAGCTCAAAACTGCTGTCCCGGTTGAGCAGGTGCAGGCCGTGCGGCCCGATAAGTACACCGGCAAAAATCATGCCGATGATGGCCGGAATGCGCAGCCGCTCGAGCAGCATGGGCGCCAGGAGGATGATGCTGAGTACGGTAAAGAATATCCACGTGGGGTCCGTAATGGGGAAATAGCTGGCAAATGGTTCTGGGAGCATGGGCTTTATGTTATTTTTCTGCAAAGAAACGAAAAACTTTGACATTTTACCCGCTTTTCGGGCGGAAAATTCTATTTTTGCACCATGACAGGGCTGCGTGAGCAGCCATATGTTTGTATTCGTTATCCAAAATTAATTAATCACACAGACAAATGAATGTAGCAATTGTGGGCGCCAGTGGCGCAGTGGGACAGGAGTTTTTGCGTGTCCTGGCAGAGAGAAACTTTCCGATTGACGAATTGCAGCTGTTCGGCTCAAGCCGCAGCGCCGGACGTACTTACACGTTCAAGGGTAAGGAAATCGTAGTCAAGGAACTCAAACATAACGACGATTTTAAGGGCGTTGACGTGGCCTTTACGTCGGCCGGAGCAGGCATCTCCAAGGAATTTGCTGCTGACATCACCAAATATGGCGCCATCATGATTGACAATTCAAGTGCATTCCGTATGGACGAGGATGTACCTTTGGTCGTGCCCGAATGTAACGCGGCCGATGCGCTGAACCGTCCGCGCGGCATTATTGCCAACCCCAACTGCACCACCATCATGATGGTGGTAGCCCTGCAGGCGTTTGAAAAACTGAGTCACATCAAGCGTATTCATGTGGCCTCCTACCAGGCTGCCAGCGGAGCCGGTGCTGCCGCCATGGACGAGCTTTACGAGCAGTATCGCCAGGTGCTGGCCGGCGAGCCTGTCAAGGTTGAAAAGTTTCCCTACCAGCTGGCCTTCAACGTCATTCCGCAGATTGACGTGTTCCAGGACAACGGATATACCAAGGAAGAGATGAAAATGTATAACGAGACGAAGAAAATCATGCACAGCAATGTCGACGTGAGCGCCATGTGCGTGCGCGTGCCTTCGCTCCGCTCACACTCCGAGAGCATCTGGATTGAAACCGAGCGCCCCATCAGCGTGGAAGAGGCCCGCAAGGCCGTTGAGGAAGGCAAAGGCCTGGTGCTCATGGACAATCCCGAGAAGAAGGAGTACCCCATGCCGCTGTTCCTGGCCGGTAAGGACCCCGTTTACGTGGGTCGTATCCGCAAGGACCTGGCCAACCCCAACGGCCTGACCTTCTGGATTGTGAGCGACCAGATTCGCAAGGGTGCAGCGCTCAACGCCGTGCAGATTGCCGAATATCTCTACCGCGAGGGTGTTGTAAAATAATTTGAATTTTTTCGAGCCCGGCTCCCGCTTGGCGTGGGGCAGGGCCATTTCCTGTACCGCCGGCCGTACGTTTGACGCGTACGGCCGGCGTTGGTATACAGGGACAGGACGTGTGCGTATGCGCCGTCTGCAAAAAACTCCCCGGCACCTTGCAGCTGAAAGGTGCCGGGGAGTTTCTATGAAGTGCCGGTTTGTTTGTCGTGCTATTCCGGTCGGGCTGCCGTGATTTCGGCTATGGCCTCTTCCATGCTCACCGATTTCTGCTCGCCGGTGGTCATGTTTTTCAGGGCCACCACATTCTGCTTGATTTCCGTCTCGCCAATCAGCGCCACGTAGGGCACCTGGTGGGCGTTGGCGTAGCTCATCTGTTTTTTCATCTTTACGGCGTCGGGATAGACCTCGGTGCGGATGCCGGCGCGGCGGGCCTGTGCGGCCAACTTGAGGCAGTGGGCAGCTTCGGTAGCGCCGAAGTTGATGAAGAGCAGCTGGGCGCCCGACTGTGTCTCCTTGGGGTAGAGGTCGAGCTGGTTGAGCACGTCGTAGATGCGGTCGGCGCCGAACGAGATGCCTACGCCGCTCAGGCCGGGCAGACCGAAGATGCCCGTCAGGTTGTCGTAGCGTCCGCCGCCGGTGATGGAGCCGATTTGCACGTCGAGGGCTTTCACCTCGAAGATGCAGCCGGTATAGTAGTTCAGTCCGCGGGCCAGGGTGAGGTCGAGCTCGATGGCATTGTTCAGCCCCATGTCCTCGAGCTGGCTGAGCACGAAGTCGCACTCGTCAATGCCCTTGAGACCGGTTTCGCTCTCGGCCAGCACCTGGCGCATGGTGGCCAGCTTGTCGGCATTGCTGCCCTGCAGGTTGATGATGGGCTGCAGCTTTTGTATGGCCTCCTCGCTCAGGCCTACGGCGCGCAGCTCTTCGTTGACCTTGTCGATACCGATTTTGTCGAGTTTGTCAATGGCCACCGTGATGTCTACAATCTTGTCGGCCTCGCCGATAACCTCGGCAATACCGCTGAGAATCTTGCGGTTGTTGATTTTGATGCATACCCGGATACCGAAGCGGCTGAATACGGTGTCTACAATCTGCATCAGCTCCACCTCGTTGAGCAGTGAGTCGCTGCCCACCACGTCGGCGTCACACTGGTAGAATTCGCGGTAGCGTCCCTTTTGCGGCCGGTCAGCACGCCATACGGGCTGAATCTGATAGCGCTTGAAGGGCATCTGCAGCTCGTCGCGGTGCTGCACCACGTAGCGTGCAAAGGGCACGGTCAGGTCGTAGCGCAGGCCTTTTTCACAAAAGGCGGCGGCCAGACGGGCCGTATTGTGGGCTTCGATTTCAGAAGCGGTAACGCCGCTCAGAAAGTCGCCTGAATTCAGAATCTTGAAAAGGAGTTTGTCACCTTCCTCGCCGTATTTTCCCATGAGGGTCGACAGGTTTTCCATGGCCGGCGTTTCAATTTGCCGGAAACCATAGAGGGCGTACACTTCCTTAATCGTATCGAAAATATAGTTGCGTTTGGCCATTTCTACGGGTGAGAAATCGCGTGTACCTTTTGGTATGCCGGGTTTGTTTGCCATTGGATAAAATGTTTGTAAGTTTCTTGTATTGTGCAAAATTACGGATTTTTGCCGACATACATACCCTTTTGCCGCCGATAAGCAAAAAAGCGGGCTGCGCAAAAGCCCTTTTGAGGGCTAAAAGGTTGATTTTATGCAAGAAAGCTTGTGCGGAAAATTTAAAATGGTTAATTTTGCACATCTATTTGTAAACTTTATTTATTTATTATGACCCACAATTTACTGAAAGGAAAGCGGGGTATTATTTTTGGTGCCCTCAATGACAAATCGATTGCCTGGAAAGTAGCTGAACGTGCGGTGGAAGAAGGTGCAACCATTACACTGAGCAACACGGCCCTGGCCTTGCGTATGGGCGAGCTGGACGAACTGGCCAAGAAACTCAACGCCACCATCATTCCGGCCGACGCTACCAGCGTAAGCGACCTTGAAAACGTATTCAGCAAGTCAATGGAAGTGCTGGGCGGGCAGATTGATTTCGTGCTCCACTCTATCGGTATGAGTCCCAACGTGCGCAAGCACCGCACCTATGACGATCTGGACTATGATATGCTGAACAAGACGCTCGACATTTCGGCCATTTCGTTCCATAAGATGCTGCAGGTGGCCAAGAAAATGGATGCCATTGCCGAATACGGTTCGGTAGTAGCTCTGAGCTACGTGGCTGCACAGCGTACCTTCTTCGGTTACAACGATATGGCTGACGCCAAGAGCATGCTCGAGAGCATTGCCCGTAGCTTCGGCTACATCTACGGACGTGAGAAGAACGTACGTGTCAATACCATTTCGCAGTCGCCTACGCCCACCACGGCCGGCAACGGTATCAAGGACATGAACAACCTGATGGACTTTGCCAACAAGATGAGCCCGCTGGGCAATGCTACGGCCGACGAGTGTGCCGGATATTGCGTGCTGATGTTCAGCGATTTCACCCGCAAGGTGACGATGCAGAACCTCTATCACGACGGCGGATTCTCCAGCATGGGTATGAGTCTGCGCGCCATGAACCAGTACAGCCGCGATATGAGTGACTATACAGACGAGAACGGAAAAATCATTTACGGATAAATCCGACTGGTCATATTTATTAACCCATTAATTTTTTCCTTCAAAAAAACAACACCGTCGGCGGGGCTCAGGCCTCGCCGACGGTGCTTTTGTAAGGGGGCTACGGAATCTCCGGCAGGCAGTGAGGCGGGGCGGCCGGCGGGACGGACCCAACAAACTGCCGGAAAAATTTTCCAAGGTCCCTTGTTGTTCGTTTCAGGCGCCGGCTTGTTTTTTTTCGGCGCGAGGCCGTCAGCGTGCCCTTCGGTCTGCACTTTCTGGGGGAGGGGTAGCTTGGGGACAAGCGGGGGCTGAAACGGTTC